>OIYD01000847.1_pt1 | contig 21696 bp, 9 predicted proteins | sample 1588141 | NCBI WGS metagenome assembly OIYD01 (sample SAMN03283259) | human gut metagenome | biome: human-associated habitat; material: feces | host: Homo sapiens | place: USA | collected 2013
AATATATCAAACTATTTTTTCTAATTATTTTTGAATACATTTGCTAAAGTGCTGACGCATAACGATGTTGGAGAACATATTTTTTAAGTATAGGGAAATTGTGTGCGGAAACAATAAGAGGGATACACATTATTATATCACACGCGGGCGCGTAAAGGCGAAAAAGGAAAAAGCAAGAAGATGCCTGTAAGGGAAAAATCTGTAGTACAAAGACTCACCAACTCAACCCATTTATTTAAACTTAGGTCAATACCTCCTTTTTCAGATTACAGAGTGCAGAACGGAAATGTTCGAGAATAGTATACATTCTCGCTTAGTGATTAGTAAGGGCTCACCAATGTGAACAAATAAGCTATCAAATGTAGACAAACAAGCTCACTACTGTAAACAAGTCTATCTACTATAGTGAGCCCATAAGAAGCATTAAGAGTTTACAGAAAGATCATTAGGTATTAACCTATAATTGATGAAAGAATATAGAATAAGAGACGGTACTTCAAAAGCAGATACTAATGACACACTTTCGGCATTTATATGATAGAAAAAGGATCAAAATAGTGAGATATGAGATTAGTTATTTACATCCAAACAGAAGTGTATTTCACTATAAATCAACAAATTAAAAGTAAAACTAAAATTAAATAGGGTGAGGGTAAAAAGTTACCCTCACCCTACTGCCACACGTTCCCTCACACCTTGCAACCACGATGAATAAAGGGATTGAACGAAGGTGTGAGGGTGTGAGGGTAAAAGTGATATAAAAATATAATCAGCTACAATTTTTCTTGGAGCAGACCGGGCTAAGGAACTACTATCGTTCCTTTCGCTGCCCTGAAATCAAGAGTTATTATAGTGTTGGCAGCCCATACATAATCTTTGTTCGGTTCATCCATGCCCTCTTTACGCAAATAGATTTCAAGAGTCTCCGGATTAACAGCATATTCGCGTTTCCAAGCACCAAATGAAGGATTAAGATTATCAAAAGCAGGAATATAAGGATGTATTCTGAAACGTCCTCCATTAGGTAAAGTAACAGAGAATGTTTTCCCGTCGCTACTTTCCGTAAAAGGCAAGATCTTTTCGTTGTTTCCTCCGGCTGCCGTTCCATACCCATAGATTACAGGCTTTTGGATGGAGATGGTCTTCGAACCTAAATCAACGAAAATGATATAAGTACCACTTTGGGGGATAACCACCAGTCCTTCGTCAGAGATTTCGAAGCCCACATTATTAGTCAGTCCGGTAAACTCTCCATCACCAAATATCTTGGATGTAGAGAAACGAAGTTTAGTTCCGGCATTGAAATAATTAATATGTATCCATCGGTCGGCACTGTTCCAAACCTTATCTAATGAGATAACCCCATCCGAGCCCCAATTCATGTTTCCAAATTCATCGCCAACCATATAAATAGCCTTCGCTGTTGAGGGGACATCACTTGGAGAGGCAAAAGTCACAGCTATTTTACCTCTATCTTGAGAGAAATCAAGTTCTATTGGTATATTAGAAGCAACAGGAACCGGTTCCAGTGCAGCACCTACACCACGATAATAGATTTGTCCATTATAGATGTTGAATTCCATAGTGTTCCAGTCTCTATTGTTATAGTCGGAAGTTGCATACATCTGAAGATTGCCTTGTGTTGTAGTGACAGCAGAGAAATTCTGCCCGGAAAGATCGAACGATACTTCCTGTCCGTCAAAACACTCACCTATTCCATAAACGGCAGGTTTCTCAAAAGCTATAAGATTACGGTTCATATCTACATATACCAAATACAGGCCGCTTGTTTCTACCGTCGCTCTTCCGTTACTGCCTACAACATAATTGACATTTGTACCCAAAGAGGCAAAACTTTCCGCATCAGATTTTTCCGATGCCCATTTAATTCCCTGACCAGCATTGAAATACTTGATAGTCCAGAATGCACCATTGCCAAGCTGTCCCACAGGGGCCATCTCTACCACATTTGTCGAATTCCAATTCCAGTTTCCAAATTCATCTCCAATCATATATAGTTTCTCTGGATACCCCTCCGGTTCGGGTTCTATGATCTCATTGCCCGTCATCTTCGCAAAGAATTTTCCTGTCAAGACTTCATATTGAAGCGTTACTTTATACTCACCTTTGTTTTTAAGATTGAGCTGCACTTGCGACTGGTTGGTTAGTTCGGCATATTCTTCAGTTAAAACATTCATTTTTATACTTCCTCCCGTTCCGGTGTACATAGAAGAGAATGTATATTTCTCCGTATCTGTTTCCTTCACATCAAAAGACGTATTATCGGTATAATTAAACGAAAACTCTGCCGGTAATATCACTTCTAACTCGCCACTGGACACCCAGGTAGCCACATGGTTAATATGGTCGTAAGACGGTTTTTGAAGAAAGAGTTCGTTTTCACCGTCTTCTGTCAGTTCGAATTTACTCGTCAAACGGAAATTGAATGGAACAATATTAACCTGTTTCAATAAAGGATTCACAATTAGCTGATACAATCCATCTTCCATTACTCTGAAACCGCCGGTTCCAGGAGCCAAAGAATAAGTTGGCACCTCACTGTTGTCGTTTTGCAAAAGCGCTCCCTGCCCATAATAAACGGGTTGCCCATCCGGTCCGACTAAAGAGATATAAAAATCTCCGCTGGATGTCAGCCATGTGTTCAATGCGACCAAAGTGCCCTCTTTTATCACATTCATTTTACCATTGATTGCCTCTACCGAGAATTGGGACGCACTCCCCGTCAGATAGATACCTTCGGGAACATTGATTTCCCGTTCATAGTGTATCCCGTCGTCGGCACAACGACAGAAAATAAATGGCAACGAAAATACAAATAATAATTTTATTATAGTTTTCATCTTCATGATTACATTAAATTATAAATAACTATACTATTGGAATCTAATGGTATTTGACTAAAATTTCACATCAAACTGATGTTGCTTCTTGTCTTTTCCATTCGCTCCTACCACATCAATCACCATTTTTCCATCTTTTATCTTACAAAGCAGATAGCTGTTATTATCATTGACAAGGATGGGAAAGTTGGCTTTATCGGGTTCTGATTCACGGAAATAATATTTATGAGTGTGTCCGGATAACATCAGATCAATTCCAGCCGTATTTAAAACGGGCAACAAGGTTTGCTGCAAATGATAGTTTCCATGCCAGTTGCCTATCGTCGGCGGGATGTGCAGGAATGCGATCCGAAGGGATGATTGCTTAAAATCGTTTTCTTCCACCACACTCCGCAACCATAGGGTTTCTTCTTCTCGGTAATTGTCATAGTCGGCAATACCGGCATACTCCAAATCCGAATCCGGCTTATCTTCACCGGAATCAAGAACAAGAAAACAAACCTTACCTATGTTGAAACGATAATAAAAAGTTCCGGTAGACGTAGGAAAATACTTTATCAACGCATCGGAATAAACTCCACGTGTTTCATGGTTTCCCCGATTGAAAACAATAGGCACTTCGGAAGCAAACAATTCGACACAAGCATCAATATAATCTTTACATATCTGCTCCTGCCCCTCTACCCATGACGACATATCTCCATTAAGCAAAACGAAATCAAGAGATTTGAAATCTACTTCCCGACACAGAGACTTCATATAGTCACTCCGCCCGTGAATATCATTTAATACCAGAAAGGAAATTTCTTTCTTCCGGTCGTCGAAAGTTCTGAATCTGAAAGGTTCTTGCTTGTATACATTTGAAGCAGCAATCAATCCATAAGTTACCCAGTCACTCGAAGGCCAGGAGACAACTTCTCTCGAAAAAATCCGGTATCTGTATTCCCTGCCGGGTTCCAAATGTTTGATGCGTACACGGTGGATTGTATCATTGGCCCGCTTACGTCCGGACTCCGTATCGTAATATCGCGGACGTTCCTTCCCATAGAAATGATCTTCACCGGCAGGCGCCACTTCCACCCACGAAAGAGCAGGTTTGTTTGTAGTCCATACCACTGTCACGCCGTCGGTACTCATATCACACAGGTAAGGACCGTGTGTGATCTTTATACTGTCACCGTCATGTGCAGAAAGCCGAGCGGCAAAGATGACAAAAAATACAATTATCCAATTTCTCATAGAACGGTTCCTCCTTCTAATTTATTAGTTTGACCGATATGGTTTGTAAATCATTACTGTTGCAGCCGGTCATAATTTCAAATTCACCGGGTTCTACCACATAGTTCATGGCAGCATCATAAAAGCCTAAAGCTAAAGGAGAAATGTCAAACTGAACGGTCTTTGACTCCCCCGCTTTCAGGAATATTTTCTTGAATGCCTTCAACTCCTTTACCGGACGCACAACAGAAGCAACTTTATCATTCACATACAGTTGCACAGTCTCTTCGCCATCTCTGTCTCCGGTATTGGTTACTGTCACCGAAACGGAGATGGTCTCCTGTCGCGTATATTCTTTTTGGGTGCTCTGCGGAACTGAATAACTGAATGTGGTATAACTCAAACCGTAACCAAAAGGATAGAGCGGAGCATTCGGAACATCGATATGCCGGGTGGTTGAGGAATGGAGCATATCTCCCGGACGTCCGGATTTCTTATAGTTATAGTAAACCGGTACTTGTCCCTCTACCCGTGGAAAAGAAATGGTCAATCTTCCGGAAGGATTATAATCACCGAACAGTATATCAGCAATAGCGGTTCCTGCAGAAGTACCTAAAAACCAGGTTTCGAGAATGGCCGATACGTTCTTGTCCACCCATTCGATAGACAGCGGACGCCCATTCATCAATACGACGACAACGGGTTTCCCTGTGGCAACCAGTTCTTTTATCAATTCTTCCTGCACACCCGGCAAATCCAGTTGGGCACGGCTTCTCGATTCGCCACTCATCAAAGCTTTTTCACCGACAACGGCAATCACCATATCACTTTTGGAAGCCAATTTCACTGCTTCTTTGAATCCTGACTTATCTTCTCCGTCAAAATCGCAACCACGGGCATATCCAACTTTCGTTTTGTTACCGCCGATTTTGTTCTTTATGCCCTGCAATACAGTCGTCACATGGCAATCTTCCCCTCTTGCTCTCCACGAGCCCAGCAGTTCGGTCTGATTATCGGCCAGCGGACCTACCACGGCAATGGAACGGACATTTTTTGCCAGCGGTAATGTATGATTGTCATTCTTCAGCAGGACAGCCGATTTATGAGCCATGTCCAGTGCTGCATCCAGAAATTCTTTTTTCATGATTGTCTGCGATTCGTATTCTTCATTACAGAATTTATATGGATCAACAAACAGTCCCAAAGCATATTTGATATGCAGAATCCGACTGACGGAATTGTCGACATCTTCCATACTGATTTTACCGGCTTCTATCAGTTCTTTCATGTATTTATTATAGAGCCCATCTGTCATATCCATGTCGATGCCGGAATTGAAAGCCAGACGGGTAGCGTCTTTATCGTCTTCCGCCACTCCCTGCGCCACCAGCTGCTTCACTGCTTCCCAATCGCTTACCACAAAACCATTGAAATTCCATTGCCCTCTCAATAAGTCTTTGAGCAGGAACGGATGTGCGGACGCAGGAATACCATTTATATCATTGAAAGCACTCATAAAAGTAAGTACTCCCGCATCAATGCAAGCCTTAAAAGGAGGTAGATAAGTATCAAACAAAGTCCGTTCCGACATATCCACCGGAGCATAATCTCTTCCCGCCTGGGGAAGTCCGTAAGCTACCCAATGCTTTGCACATGCCAATACTGAATTATTCTCCCAAAGATTCCACTGAAAACCATTCACTCTTGCTTTGGCTATTTCACTTCCCAGGTAGGTGTCTTCTCCTGCTCCTTCCACTACCCTGCCCCAACGGGCGTCTCTTGCGATGTCGACCATAGGAGCGAACGTCCAATGTAGTCCGGCTGCCGAGGATTCAATCGCAGCAATCTTGGCAGCTCGTTCGATCGCTGCTAAATCCCAACTACACGATTCCGCCAAAGGAGTCGGAAAGATTGTCTTATATCCATGAATCACGTCCATCCCAAAAAGAATCGGTATCTTTATCCGGGAATGACGCATATTCTTTTCCTGCAAATCACGCAATGTCTTTGCACCGGATATATTCAAAACAGAACCTACAAGTCCGCGTGCTATCAATGAATCGCTCAAATATTCTGATTCAGGACCGGTTAGAAGGGTACGGCCTACGTATTGGGATAACTGGCCGATCTTCTCTTCCACAGTCATCCGTGAGAGCAAATCTTTAACAAATGAATCCGCTTCCGGAGTATGAGGTAGTTTACTATTTCCGACGATCCGGGTATGCGGATCGCGAACATAAACTCTTATCCAATCAATATCGAAATCAAATTGCTGCAATTCCTCCGCAGGATAGCCGACATCCAACTTGTCAAATGCTCCTACCTGCCCGGTGATAGCAATATCCCAAACTCTGTCCAGCCGATTCTCTTTACGAGCCTTAGTGATAAAATCAGTATATGCATCCCCCAACTGTGTACGGGTATGTATCTGGTAATTGACTTTATTATCTATCAGAAACGTAATGATGGCATGATTGTTATCAACAGGATCGGGATCTATCTGAACCGCATATACATGGAAATTATCTCCCGGCTTATCGTCTCCGATTTCAGTATATCGTATCTGACCTTTGGGTAGATTGATTCCCAACTTTTGCGTTTCCGAATTGAACAAATGCAAGGTTTGATTCGCTTTGGCCGGATAAGGATTTTCCCCGAAAGCTTTGGTAAAAAACTCCAGTATATCTATTTCGGCTACTCCAGCTCCTTTATAATGCCTCAACCAAAGTGCATTCCAAAGCCCATATAGATATGGGACTTTGGCTTTGATCTCTATGCGGCAGAAAAGAGGATAATATTTCTCCGTATCGGAATCTCTGCTGGACAGCGCTCCCGACCACCATCCGGTCTTGCTCTTCACACTGGGATGAACGGGACTGGGCGCATCTTTACTTTTGAATGAGCGAATTCGACAAATCTTCTCTCCTGTAGGAAGGGTTTCGATAAAGACCTGCTCCGGACGATATGTCTGAAGCATGGCTTTATTTTCCTGATTATAGGTGGGTCGCCCCACTTTTGGGGAACCATATATTCCCCAATACCGGGAGTCAATCACATCTCCGTTAAACTCGTCTCCATCGTAATAAATCCATCCGGGAGGGGTTTCTGATGAAGGAGGAATAACGGTTTGGGCTTTCACCACCCCGATACAGCAAAATATGATTATTAGAATCTTTATTTTCAACATGATATTTCTTTTTAATGATTTACCAACCCGGATTCTGTTTCCAGTTCTTCAACTGCAGAATCTCACTTTCAGGTATGGGATACCAATACATTTTAGAATCAAACACTCTCTTTTCTACCACAGCACGGGAATAATCAAACTTCTCGACGGGATATTCCGGCTTTTCAGGAATCTCTGGTTCTGTTTCATCCCGGGTAAATACACGTACCCAATCTACATCCATCGAAACGTTTCTCAAATTGGCATTCCTGTCTTCGGGATAGCCGATACCATTTTCATTCTTTCCTCCGATTTGTCCGGTTATCGCAATGTCCCAGGTTCGCTTTTCTCTTCCCTCCGCTATTGCTTTGGTTATAAATGTATTATATCTGTCATCATAGTCAATCGTCTTGAATGTATTGGTTACTTTACCATCCAACAGGTAGCTGATGATAGCATGCTTATCCGGAGAAACCGGGTCCGGATCTACCTGAACGCCATACGTATGGAAGTCTGCTCCCGGATCAAAATCAAGCACTGTATGTCGTCCGTACCCATTCACGTTGATTCCCAGATTGCCTGTTTTATTATCATGCAAATGTAAAGCCTGGCTAAGCCGGCGGGGTGAAGCCGTATTCTCAAATTCCTTGACGAAAAACTCTTCGATGTCAAGTTCCGCAACACTGGCTCCTGCATAATGACGACACCACGGTCCCATCCATATACCATATATATAAGGTATTTTTGCACGAATCTCAATGCGGGAATGCAGAGGGTAATATTTCCCCTGATAACCATATTTGTCGGTATCCCGGCTGGACAAAGCTCCCGACCACCATCCTTCTCTCGTACTGGCAGTGCTTAATGTCGGAGCCGGTGGATTGTCGTCCTTGGTGGCTGCTATCCGGGCAAAGCTCAATCCGCCACTCCCTTTCTCAATCGTAATCTGTTTTTTACGATAAGTCTGGATATTTCCGGTGGGTTGTCCATACTGGGAGTTTCCTACCGGAGTGTCGCTTCCATACTGTCCCCAATATGAGTTGTTTATGACCAAATCATTGAATTCGTCTCCATCGTAATAATGCCATCCTTCCGGAACTTCGTTAGCCGGTATTACGGAATTCCGGGTAACAGCTCTTCGAGCCTGATTCTTACGGGTGATTTCAAGACCTAGCAAATCTCCTCCGAGTGTTTCTTGCGCAATCTTCCACCGTCTTACATCCCACGAACGATGCTCCTCAAATGCCAGTTCGACACGACGTTCACGCCGGATACGCTCACGCATTTCGTCCTGCGTCAATCCGGAAGGCAGATTCGGTTGTCCGGCACGGCTGCGCACTCGATTGACGTATTCTGCTATATCCGCATTTTCGGGATCGTATTCGTTCAAGGCTTCCGCATAATTCAGGTAAATCTCCGCTAAACGAAACAACGGCCAGATATGTCCCTGACTTCCTCCGCCGGTTTGGATATTCACATCTTCATTGAGGTATTTTTTCAGATAGAATCCGGTTTTGGTTGCATTGGTAACGCCCAGACCGTCTTTTCCACCGTCCCAATTCTCTACCGCCGTGCTTTTCCAAACGGAATCATTCAGCAGAATGGTAGCATTCAACCTGTCATCCCGGTAGAATTGCGGACGAACGGCATTTTCCTCATTCTCCCAACTAAAATAGCTGCCATCTTTCATTTCATAAGAGTCTACCAGATTCAACGAAGGATTGATGCCGCCTACCCCACCATAACTGACAGGAAAGTTGTATTTTTCAAAGTCGGAATTGTTTCCATAACGACGCATCAGAATAAACTCGGAATTCTGAAAGTTATTCTTGAATAAAGTGGCATAACTGCCATACAACGAATATATGCCCAGATCAATTACGTCTTTCGCAGCCTGTGCCGCAGCTTTCCATTTCTCCATATCGGAAGGAAGATCGCTTTCCGAAAAATTCTGCCAGTCCAGATACAAGGGACTGGCCGCATACAATAAAACTCTGCTTTTCAAAGCCAATGCGGCTCCCTTCGTTGCACGTCCCAAATCCGAATCGATTCCTCGTCCCGGAGTTAAATCGAGCACTTCGGCTACCTTATCACATTCGCTGGAGATGAATGAGATGCAATCGTCCATAGACGGGCGTGGAGTCTCCGAATAATCCGCATTGACGGATAGTGTAGAAGTAATCACAGGTACAGGTCCGAAACGTTTCACCAGCTCGAAATGGAAAAACGCTCTTAAAAAACGGGCCTCATATTTCCATGTTTTCAAGTCATTCAGACGGTTCTGATATTCATTCTGATTATCCGGATCGAGTCTGTATTTATCCAGATTCACTCTGTCTACATTTTCTATAAATTCATTCGCTATGCGAATTCCTGCGTAATACTTATTCCACAAATCATCCGGATTGGACCTTGAATTCCAGGCTCCGGTGTTGAAGTGCTGGATGTTGCAGGAGGCATTAGCATGTTCGGCATCATCGGTAGCGGCATCCAACATAGCTTCGGAACCGATACGGTTGAAACCATCAGGCAGATACCGATAAGCATTGACTAGAAATTTGCATGTACGTTCATAGGAAGTAAAGGTCATCTCGTTGTCGATAAACGAATCATACTCTCTGTCCAGATAATCACTGCATCCGGACAATATGCTGATAGCAGCAAGAGCATTCAATATGATAGATAAACCTATTGGGTATTTCATAATTATTATATTTTTGTTCTTACCTATTAAAAATCAATTTTTATTCCCAGGTTGTAGGAACGTGTCAACGGATATGTAATCAAAGAACTGCTTTCCGGGTCGGCCAATCCGTCAAGATGACTCACGGTGAAAAGATTGCTCGCATTAGCATACACATACAATCTGGACAATTTTATCGCTCTTGCTATTGACTGGGGGAAGGTATATCCAATCCGGATATTCTTCATTCTGAAGTAGTTTCCGTTTCTTTTCCAATATGTAGATATCCGGTAATTGTTTTCAAATGTCCGGGTAGACAAACGGGGATAAGAAGCATTGGGATTCTCCGGTGTCCAGCTGTCGAGAGCCAGTTTTGAAGCAGAGCCATTGTCGGTAAAGGAATAAGCCAACGGCCCGCTCAAATAGATGTCTCTATTGGCAACGCCATGAAATAAAGCCTCAACGTCTATCCCTTTCCATTCAAAGCCTATTTTCAAAGCATAATTCCACTCCGGAATATTAGAATATCCCACAGGATAGGAGTCATTGGAATCGACTACTCCATCACCATTTTTATCGATATATTTTATATCACCGGGGTTTACTTCTCCAAACTGCGGTACCGGTAAATGTGACTTCAGACTTCCATTCGAATCGAAATCACTCTCCTGATACAGTCCGTCAGCAACAAGTACAAAAGGAGTATTCACGGAACGTCCTTTACGATATTGATAATCGTAGAGTTTCACTTCTTCCGCCATATCGACAATTTCATTCTTTGCATACCACGCCGATGTTTCAACGTAATAGTTGAAGTTATTTTTAAGACTGCTTTCGTACCTGATCGTACCCTCGAAACCTTGATTCTTTACTTTACCTACATTCATATAAGGCAATATGTCGCCATAAGAGGCTCCAACAAATCCGGGAATAGTGGAATACGGCTGTGACAGGATATCATATCTTTCTTTATGGAAATAATCGAATTCTACCGACAGCCCTTTCAGTAAAACTGCATCCAATCCGATATTGAATACACGTTCCTTCTCCCAACTAATATCGGGATTGGCAATCATATCTGCCCGAAACCCGCCTGTTGATGACGACCCTGTACCTAAAAAATAGGAGCCGTTACTGCTATAAGTCTGGTCGAACAGATAACGTCCGTTCTCATTCTGATTGTTTCCAACCAGTCCGATAGATGCTCTTAGTTTCAAATATTCAACCCAGTTGATATTTTTCATGAAGTTTTCTTTCGACAGTATCCATCCGGCGGAGAAAGCGGGAAAGAATCCATATCTTTTTCCAGGAGCATAATCATCACAACCTGTATATGAAGCTGCAAATTCTCCTATGTATTTTTGATTATAAGAGTAAGTTACCCGCCCTGCATAATTCAAGTATTTAATGTCATCACGACTTCCATATTTCTGATATAAATCAGACAGGAAAAAGATGCTGGCAGTGAGTTGATGTTGCTTGAAAACGCGATCATAATCCAACTGTGCCTTAAAGTTCAGACGGCTCCAGTCAGTACGGAATCCTTCATCGGATTCCAAAGGAGAATCAGCGCCGTAGGGTGTATATAGCACCTCTCCCCCTGCTCCTTTGGAAAGAGAATAACGGGCATAATTCTGATTCTTTATAGATGAATCCGCCATATAGTTGTTGTAGGCAATACCGGCACTGACACTTAATCCCTTTGTCAGTTTCTCCAGGTCGTATTTAGGCATAAAAATCAGTTGGAAAGTCCGGCTGTTTTCTTTATAAAGCCCTCTGCTGACGATATTACCGACCGGGTTGGTAAAAGCGGCATTTCCTCCATACGATCCGTCGGGGTTGTACACCGGAAATGCATTCGGAGCTGTTCTCCATATCGCTCCCAAAAGTCCGTTGGCAGAACTGCTGCCTCCGGGAATAGAGCGATTACCTACACTCCCGCTAAAATTGAGTCCGGTAGACAGGTGTTTGCTTATCTGGATATTCAAATTAGACCTGAAATTAAAGCTCGCATAATAGGCATTCGAGTTTTCCCGGCGTTTTTTATCGGTGTCTTTGTAGAAACCGATGTTCTGCAAAAGATTCATCATTACATAGTATTGCACCACATCTCCTCCTCCTTTAAAACTTAAATCAGCCATACTCAAAGGAGCTGTATTATTCAAAATGGCCTTTTTCCAGTTTACATTGGGGTAAAAGTAAGGATCGGTGTTGTTCTGATAGGCATTCAATTCCTCTGGAGTGTATAAACGAGGCAATCCGTCATTCACACGCGCCTGATTGTATAAGGTGGTATAATCATACGCATTGATAGGATCGGGAACGCCCAACGGTTGTTGTATTCCCGTTTGTAAACGGATACTGACTTGCGGAGCGGAAACGCATCCTTTCTTGGTTGTCACCAATAAAACACCATTTGCACCACGCATACCATATAAAGCCAGAGCCGAAGCGTCTTTCAATAATGTTACAGACTCGATTTCCGCAGTGGACAGACTTTCAATCGGGGCTTCGAAACCGTCGACATATACCAGCATTTTTTGTCCGCTTGCATAGGAAGTACGTCCCCGGAGGTAGAGATTCGCGATAGAGAAATCATAGCCGGGCTCTCCGCTTTGTTGCAACAATGTTAGTCCGGGAAGCTGTCCTTGCAGACTATTTCCCAAGCTTGCGGAAGTAGTTTTCAGCAAATCTTCCCCACGTATGGAAGAAATGGCACTTGTTCGCCTCCATTCCGGTTGTTGCCCATAGGCGACTTCTACAAGTGCAGAATCGGCTATGTGTTGAGCAAACAAAACGGGAGCATAAAAAGTGAGAATAGTAGTCAAAAGTATAGCATAACGCTTCCCTTTGTATATACTGTTTATTATTGTCATACCTTTTATTTTTAGTTGATTGAACATATTTACCATCCCGGATTCTGAAGCATATACCCTTTATCTATTTCGGTCTGCTTGATAGGATGTAAATAAGAACGGTCACTCCATAATCTGTTTTCAAAGACATAAGGTTTGTAATGTACTTTACCCGGTGCTCCTGTAACAGCGGAGAGCTGCAATCCATACATGGCACCTTTCATAACACCTTCATCATCGGCTATCAGCCAACGTCTTATATCCCAGAAACGATGATCTTCATAAGCCAGTTCCACGGCTCGTTCTCTTCGCAGTTTCTCCCTGAACTGCTCTTTATTCAAAGTGGAAGGAAAGCCCGGCATTCCGGAGCGTTCACGAACTTTCAGGACTGCATCGAATGCTTCTTTCGGGGGAGTTTCATAATATTCATTCAAAGCTTCTGCATAATTCAGATAGAGTTCGGCTACCCGGAAGACAATCCAGTCCATATTAGTGGAGTTGCGCGGAGCCGTTGCTCTTAGTACGCGAGGTACCCATTTGCGAACCAGGTGTTTCGTTTTATCATTGGCTACATTGTGAGCTCCACCGGGCAGAAAATTAAGAATTCCAATCTCTGTATTCCAGTTAGCTCCATGTGCTGCAATGGTTTGCGCAAAACGAGGGTCCAGTTCGTCGTACTTTTCAAGCAGATCATCGCCACCATCCATATTCCATGTTTGTTGGTTCCCGTCTTTTTTCTCATAGAAACGCACGAAATTGAAGGTTGTAAAAAGACCGCCGTCGCTCCAACTACTTCCCGCCCATGCCGGTATATTGCTTGTTATGGGATGACTGCTTGTTGTGAAATTCCGGTATTTCTTGTTGGCCAGAATTATTTCTTTGTTATCGGGAGCAGTCCACACATGTTCGTAATTTGTTTCAGGTGTTCCCTCATCGTACAAGTCATAATAGCCAGAAGATTCAACAGCGGTAATGGCTGCCTTGGCTGCTTTAGCAGCTTCATTCCAGCGTTCTTTACTATAGTTTCCATATCCTATCAGGTCATTATTTCCACTTAAAGGAAGGTACGGATCGTCGGTATTGAACAAAGGACTCGCCGCATACAGGAGTACTCTGGATTTGAGAGCTAAGGCGGCTATCCTGTTTGCCCGTCCCACCAATATCGAATTCGTATAATAATCCGGTAATATGGAGGCAGCCCGGTCACAATCGACAAGAATGGAGTCTACACAATCGGAAAATGTATTACGGGGTAGTTTACCATCTTCCGACGGATTTATTCTACGGTATATTATAGGCAGTCCACCATATCTATATACTCCTTCCCAGAAGACCAAAGCCCGCATAAAATAGGCTTCGCCTCTGGAACGTGTCTTAAAATCAACGTCTCCCGGATCATCGGGCACTTCGTCAATACGTTCAAGCACGATATTGCATTTTCGTAATGTCTGCCAACGGGTGTTGTGACGGGGGTCTTCATCCCAGTCTATGCTGCTGTTGTTATGATTGTCCACGTTCCACGAGGCATTGCCCTTCCCCCAGTTTGCACCTTGTTCGGCTTCATCACACGCTCCTGCCAGGGTTGAGGTTGCACACAATTTACGGTCGATCCCGCTACTTCCCATCGAGAACCCCAGCGGCATACCTTCTGCATAGATGCCTGTTATGTATTGTTCTGTCAAAGTCCTGTCGGCAAAGACACCGTCTTCATCCAAATCGACAGAGGGCGGAGCTTCCAGATAGTCACTACACGAAAACATCAATACAGACGACAGAAGTATTGCACATATATATGTTATTCTTTTCATGATTATCAAAAATTTATATTAAGACCAATATTATATACTTTCTGCAACGGATATGTATTGATTTCAACATTTCCACTTCTCGAAGGTGCTTCCGGGTCCAGATCTACCACATCTGTCCACGTGAATAAATTGGAACCGTTGAAATATAATCTTACACTATTCAGGTTAAGCCGTTTGACAAAACCTCCGGTAAATGTATATCCTACTTCGAGGTTTTTCAATCGCAAATAACTGGCATCCCGTATCCAAAGAGTAGAAGGACGATAGTTGTGATCGGTTTCTCCGTTGGGATTCAGAGACAAACGGGGAAAGGTGATCTTTTCTCCTGCCTCAGACCGTTCCTGTGTCCAACGTTCTTTTATCAGAGATTTCGCACTCTCTTCTCCTTTCGCGAAAGGCCACATCGACCGTCCGAAATATTTAATGGATACATTGTCAGCTCCCTGAAATAAGATGGAGAAATCAAATCCTTTATATTGCGCTCCGAATGAGAAACCGTAAATAATCTCCGGTACGGGGGTGTATCCTATCGGAACCATGTCGTAATCATCAATCACTCCATCCTGGTTGACGTCTACATACTTGACGTCTCCCGGTTGCAACTGATTCCCGCTCCATGAACTTTTAGGACGGTCTAATGCATTGATTTCTTCCCACGAGTTATAGTATCCGTCAAAGATCAGTCCGAAAAACTGATTCTTTCTTCTTCCGGTAGTCATCTGATAATCATATCTCTTCTGCACTTCATCCATGTAGATGATTTCATTCCTCGCAAATGAATAATTGAAGCGTGCCCAATAATGGAAATCTTGTATATGATGTCTAAAATTAAGGTCCATTTCCCAACCGCGATTTTCCATTTCTCCAAAATTATATGCAGGAAGATTAGCACCTATAATCATGGGGGATGTTGATCTGTTGGCTAATATGTTATTTCGTTTTTCTTTGAATATATCAAATGAAGCAGTCAGACAATTATTGAACAGATTAATATCTACACCGACATTCATCTTTTTCGCCTTTTCCCAAGTCAAATCAGGATTACCGATTTTATTTTCAACAATCATCAGTGAAGTATACGGATTGGAAGCCAAACCGAAATTATACTTGTTCACACCCGAATCGCTCGCTGCTCCATAAGAAGACGGCAGATACAAAAATCGATCACCACCTATCTGATCGTTTCCTACCTCTCCGTAGGACCCTCTCACCTTTAGATATTTAACGATATTGTTTTTCGGAAAAAACTTTTCTTCACTGATGACCCAACCTAATGAAACAGCAGGAAAAAATCCGAACCGTTTGCCTTTGGCAAAATTCTCGGTTCCGTTGTATCCCATATTGAATTCTGCCAAATAACGGGAGGCATATTCATAGGTCAATCGTCCTACCAATCCCTGATAAGCATTAGGTACATAATATTGAAGGGAGGGGGAATAGTATTTACTCTGATTATACAGAATAAGTGCTGTCGTTTTATGAAGCCCGAAAGTTCTATTATAATCAATTCCAAACTCCATATATACTTTCCGGTTCTTATCCCATCCGGTACTTACAGACCAGATACTCTCTTCTGATTGGGGGATCAGATAGATGTAATCCGGATCTTCCGCATCACGGCGCGCAAGATAATAAGGAAAGGTTTTCGAATATTTCTTACGGCTGTAATAATAGCTATCATACGCGATACTCCCGTGTACGGACAAACCTTTGGTCAGCAAAGATGATAAATCATAATTCAGACGTAATGTTGTATTGATGTTATTTCTATTATCTTTCTGATAACCGTTGCTTAATAAGGTTTGCCAGGGATTGACGCTTCCCAATCCATCCTGTATGCGGACAATTTTATTGTCCACCAATCCCGGAGAGCTCAAGGGATTGGCAAAAGAAATAGCTTGCCAGATTCCACTGTTACCGGAGCCCGGAGTAATCACTCTGCCTATCTGGGCGGCCATTTGAACAGTTGTCGAAAAGTCCCGCGTTATCTGAAAATCGAAATTAGTTCTGAAGTTATAACGGGTGTTACGGGGATTTACATCATGATCCGAATCTATCTTGGTATGTTTATAGATACCGGTCTGATCGAAATAACTTCCCGATATAAAGTATTTCACACGTTCTGTACCACCCGAAAGGTTGATGTTATGTTGAGTGCGGGTAGAAAACTTTCTAAGAAAATCGTCTATCCAGTTAGTGTTCGGATGCAAAATCGGATCAAAGCCATTTCTGTACAATTCAATATCTTTATCCGTGAATTTCGGTTGGTAGGTAGAACCCGAAACCCGGGAGTCATTTTCTAAAGCTTCATTGTATAAAGTTGCATAATCCGCACTATTCAGATAACTGGGGAGCTGGGTAGATTGCTGCAAAGCAAAATTACCCGAATAGCTCAACCGGGGACGCCCTCTTTCCCCTTTACGGGTAGTAATTAATACTACGCCGTTAGCTCCCTTTACTCCATAGATCGCTGTTGCCGAAGCATCTTTAAGTATATTCAATGATTCAACTTCATTCGGATCTATGCCGTCAAAATTAGTTCGTTCGATGCCATCGATCATTATTAAAGGAGCCGTGTTGTCTGTAAATGTACTGACACCTCTGATTAACAGACTGGAAGCGTCTTCGCCGGGAGCACCACTTCTTTGAAAAGCAATCAATCCCGGCATTCGTCCTACCAGCATGTTACTAATATTGGATTGTTGTGTCTGTACCAGTTCTTTCCTCGAAATAGAAGCGATAGATGCTGTCACACTTTCTTTCTTCTGCTTTCCGTAGCCGACAACAACGACTTCCTCCAGACTTTGCTCGGCTTCTTTTATTTCAATAGAAAGCACTTTATTGTCTTTTACAGGTACTGTCGTCGTGACATAACCGATATAACTGATTTCCAAAACTGCATTCGGATTTACAGATAAGGCAAAGCGCCCGTTTATATCGGAAATTATGCCGTTAAATGTACCGACTTCCTTGATATTGGCACCGATAATCGGTTCTCCTTTTGTATCGGTAATAGTACCGGTTATTCTCCGAGGCTCCTGTGGCTGCGAAGAAAGATTCTTTTTCACTGCCGTTTTTCTCTTTACAACAATCTGTTTTCCATTTATTTCATATACCAGATTTGTCTTTTCAAACAAGGCTGACAATTTTTCTGTGATTGTCTTCTTCCTGGATAGATCTACACTGACAACTTGATTTAAACTAGGTCGGATATCTTTCGAATAGATGAAAACGTAGCCTGTTTCTTTCTCTATATCTTTAAAATATTCCAGTAGAGTCCCTTTCTTTATATCATAGAGTTCGCTCGTTCCATTTCCATTAGCGAGAGTTACATTCGCTATAAATAGAAAAATAACAAAAAATTTCACAAACAGATATGATTTACAAAGAAAATATGCCCTATTTGCATGATTGTAATAGGAATTTTCCATATTTTTGCGTATCAATTTTTAGGTTTTTCATAAGTAATTGAAAAATTTAAATCTCACGGGTTCGGAAGAGTTGCCTCTCTTCCGAACTTCTTTTTTACAAAGGCTTCATTTCTGTGGTTTATTCATAGGCATTAAATTTTTAGGGTTATTACTCGATTTTTATACTTCCCGCTTCAATTGTACACTGGACATCGTACAGCAACGAGAAGGTTTTCATGACTTGTTCTATATCATCAAATAAGATAAGTTTTCCCATTGTACACTTTTGCGCAACTTCCGGCGTACATGTGATAGATACATTATAGTAGCGACTTAGCCGTTGGATAATATCTTTCATTGTCTCACCCCGGAACTGAAGTACGCCATCTTTCCATGAAATATAATCGTAAGCATTAACTTCGTCGATGCCGGATATCCCATCACTCAACTTAAAACGCTGATTAGGCAAAAGGACAAAATCTTCATTGGAGTTTGCTTTTACATTTACTTTTCCTTCTACCAACACCACGGATTGCAATGCATCATCAGCATAGGCAGACACATTAAACTTTGTTCCCAATACATTAACTGTCAGTTGGGGTGTCTCTACATAAAAAGGCCGGGAAGTATCTTTGGCAACTTCTATATAAATCTCTCCTTCTACTTTTATCCTGCGTTCGCCCGGACCAAAAGAGGAAGGGAAACGTAATTTACTTCCGGAATTAATCCATACTTTCGATCCGTCTGCCAATACAATGGATGAATGGCTACCATAAGGAACTATCAGTGTATTTTGTTTTCCGGGTTGAACCGCTCCCTCTTTGATTATCTCTGTTTCCTTACCATCGGATTGAATAGTAATATTGCTATCATAAGTAATGACGGCATTATTCTCTATCTGAATCGCTTCCGCATCATCTCTTATCAGCATTACTTTCTGATACAGAGTATCTGCTTTCACATTGACAAGCAGATCATCAGCAGTTCCGGACGTCTGAAAAGAATGAATCAACCAGAAAGAAACAATACCTAATATTAGTACACAGGCGGCAGCATAACGGGTAAATAAGATAAAACGATGTCTCTTATCACGACGCTCCATGCTTGTCTCTATACGTGCCCACAATCTTTCTGATTCTTCGGGTAAGCGCTGAACCGGATTCAGCCGGGCAGATAATATGATTTTGCGGGCCTCCTGTAGGGATGCTTGATCTTCGGGATGCTCTTTTTGATAATTAACCCACCATTCTTCCGATTCCTGGGTAGGAGCCAGACACCACAATATGAAGTCTTCATTTTGTAGCCATTGTTTTGTCGATTCGGGTATTCGATCTGAATGCATACTCGTTCTTTTTACGGTTTCACTTTAAAAACACGCAAAGAACAAAAATACCCCCACGAAAATTAAAGAAAATAACCGAAAAGGAAAAAATAAATAATTTGAGGCTGAATTTTACGCATTTGTTCGATAGCCCGATACACTAATTTCTGTGCTGCTTTAGGTTGTATTCCCATCAATTTCCCGATTTCCTCATAGCTAAGTCCTTGGGTATAACGAAGATATACAGCCTCCCGTTGCCGGTCTGTAAGGCTATCCAGCATCTTTTTCAGCTGTTTTTGCATAGCGGCTCTTTCTTTTTCTTCATCTATGAGTTCAAAGCCGTTCACTTCAATAAGGAAACTATAGTTATCAGAACCTTCTTCCAGAAATTCGGTATTCATTTCTTTTTTCTTAATGGTCCGAATCCGGTTCTTCAAACAGTTCAACAGATAGAACTTCATATTCTGACTTTCCCAAAGTTTGTGCTCACGCTCATATAAATGCAAAAAAACATCGTGAATGGCATCTTCTAAAAGTTCTTTACTAATGCCAAAAGCAATGCCGTATGAAAACAAATCGTTCTCATACGTCTCATATAACCACTTATATAAGGATTGCTTATTCTTCACACTATCTTCACAAAAAGTTAGAATCCTATCTTCTAAAGAATATTGAAATGGTAATTATCACCAGCCTGTCTCATCCCATCCGGCAGCGGAGTACCATTGTATCGACTGACGATAAAAAGGATTTATCTCCTCTTCATACGACTGACGAAATATATAAGTAGAAAGTCCTGCAGAGCCATTCATCGAGAAACTACCGCCATAACTGGAGTAATTATTAGGAGTAGTCTTCCAATAAACCACAGCAGCATCATAAGCAGCTTTCCAAGCCTCATATTCGCTAGTCTCACTACCTAAAGAACGTATTAATCCATCAAAATCATAATAATACTTACTGGACCGACAATCATAACAGAGTATGCCCGATGTGGCTATCGCTTGTCTGCCCTTAATATATTTCAGAATAATCTCACTACTGCTTTTAGCCAGTTGTTCCAACATGGAAGTGTTCACTACAGAAACAGAGACTCCTGCCGTCCAGGGATCACCTAAGCCCCAATTATATGGCAATTTGCCAGTATAAAGATTTTCATCTGCATAAAATTCAAAATATGCCTTTGCTATGTCCGTAGCCGATGCATTATTGGCAAACATAGCCGGAACTACTTTCTGATATGGAGCACCCGGTGCGGGTATCTCTGTCGGAGAGCCTATTATGTAATCCGCATGTTCCTTCAATTCATTGACCACCTCAACAGATTGCATAAAGCATGCATCGAAAAGAAGAAAACTCAAATGAGGCGCATTACGCAGAACATCTTTTAACTCGGAAATATCCATGTAATTTGAACCACCATCCTGTCCCCACCAACGGGTTTTATTCTGCGATTTTGCCAACCATCCTTCTCCATGAGACCACAAAACCAACCCATAACTCTGTGCCGGATATTCAGAAAATGCCGTGTTGATAACCTCCTTCATCTTAGAGACATCTACAGAGTTTCGTCCTTCATACGTAGCGATTAGCTCCTCCTGTACGACATTCTTCTTTTTATCCTTCTTCAATCGAATTAGTTTAGGACTTGATCCGGTATCAATGTATACGAGTAGGTTATAAGAGTTATCATCTACAGACTGCATTCCCTCTGTCATTTCCGCCAAATCCTCTGTGGCAAAGCTGCGAAGAGAATTGTCACCTGCTATATAAACAAGAACTGTACGCATCTGGACTCCTCTTTCATCATCGTCATTATGACAAGCGATTACCAGCATAGCCAAACACACAAACAAGGAGAATATTTTTATCTTTTTCATTAGATTTCAAGTTTATTACGAGGCAAAGATAAAAAAATAAGAGATGCAAAGCTGCATCTCTTATTATATTAACAATTTAACTATTGCTTATTATTCTTCCGGTTTTGTAAAGCGGAATTTATCTGAATCAATCCGCGATACCGTCATTCTATTATTCTTCTTATATTTATTCAGAATCTTCGTTGCTTCTTTTTCCAACTTCTTTCTGTTTTCCGAGAAGTAAATCATACATGTACTATTCTGCTGCAGTTGGTTATCCTCCAGATAATTTTTCAACTGATAACTATATAATTCACGATGAGCCAAGAACCCTTCTTTGCTAACCTTCGCACTATCTAATATCTGAATATCCGTGAAATAGACTACCGTATCCGTAAATGAAGCAGAAATTCCAAAAGCATAAACCGGTTTAGAATGGTCTTTTTTCAGAGAAAAAGCGGAGCACATGGTAAACACAAGTGCAATTGCAAATAGTATTTTTACGTATTTCATAT
>OIYD01000866.1_pt1 | contig 21272 bp, 21 predicted proteins | sample 1588141 | NCBI WGS metagenome assembly OIYD01 (sample SAMN03283259) | human gut metagenome | biome: human-associated habitat; material: feces | host: Homo sapiens | place: USA | collected 2013
TGGCTATACTTGTTTGACATCATGTCACAAGTTTCCGCCTTCGTGGCGCACAATCGTCGGCATATACGACCAGACCTGCATATCCTTTCAGCTTTGGTGTTATCACCTCTTTAAATCACCATACCAGTACGTAATGCATATAGATGCAGGAGATTACAAGAGAACAGACAGAACCTTGTCCACTTCCTTCTTCGGTTTCTTCAAATTCATAGTTGTTCATAATCCCTGCCTTCAGCATCCGCCTGACAAGACGGATGATATTGGGGTCTTTGATCCTTGATCCTATAAAACGTATGATCCATTCATGGTCAAGATGCTGGAAGAACCCTTTAATGTCTGCATCCAATACATAACTTGTTGGTTTTCTCTCCAACATCAGGTTTAATTTTCGGATTGCTTTATGACATCCCCTGTTGGGTCGGAATCCCATCATTTCATCATAAAACATTGGTTCAAACACCGCTTCCAGTATTCTGCGCAGTGCTTCCTGCACCAGCTTATCTTCGTAACAATAGATACTGAGCGGTCGCATCTTTCCATTGTCCTTCGGTATTTCCACCAGCCTTGCTGGTTTCGGCTTATAGGACTTTTTCTTTAGACGTTCTATAAGAGCGTTTATGTTTTCTTCCAGACTTCTCCCGTATTCCTCTTTGGTAATCCCATCAATTCCTACAGCTTTCGTTCCATCCATCTGGGCATGACAGCTCTTAAGCATTTCCTTATTAAGCAGATGTCCTAAAAACGTAAATACCATATCTGGATTTTCCTTTGCGTTTGATAATTGTGATATTCTCGCCAATTTCGTTTCCATTAGTACCTCTATCCCTGTGTATAGCTAATGTTTCCTCTTTGATATAGTTTCGCAGGTCAGAACTGTGAGGAACAGTTTTCTCTTGACTTCCCTCTGGTATTTATTTTTGTTCATACCTTCCTTGGTACTATTCGGACCTCCGACTACCTGCATTTCTTTTACCATCCTTCTTCTGGTTGTCAGGCATACTTTCTGTTTACACACTACAGAAGAAAATGCAGGTTCTCTCCAGTTGATATATATTCCCTGTATAACATGAATAGTTCCAACCAACACCGCAGAGGTATGTAAAATCTCACCATAACGATAAATACATATGTTGTCTTCCATCCAGACCACGATGTCGACCCTCTGGTGACTTTAGGATTTCGGTGCTCAATAGCTATCCCTGTTATCTTGCTGTCTACGCTTAGCCTGCAACGTTACCGCGACAGACTCAAGACTCGCTTCAAATGCTGTGGTTAGCAGCTTATTTGATGGGGCTTCCACACACCGGACTATATACCCTTAGCTGGACGCACGGTCTGACCCCAATGTGCTCCCTGTCAATAGTCAAGTGGCAAGGCGTGGCGGAATACTGGTGGTTCAAATTTTGCAGATTTCCACAGGTATTGAACTTCCAACGATCCTCAGCCCCTCTTCAATTTCTATCTTATACTGCCCCATCAGCTCATCACTTACGCCATTATATTCTGGCAGCATTATCTCATTCCCGCCATCAATCAACGACTGATACTTATTCGTTCCAAGATTATGTTCCTTGAGGATTTCAATCTTCAAAAGGTTCGAATAGCTTTTGGCTTTCGATTCTATCAGTTCAACCACAGCTTTCCTGTTTTCCTCACTATCCGTGTAACCGCCGATAACCGGCAAGCGAAAGACAACTGGCTTGCCGCTGTTCAGTAATGTCACAAGATTGTTTTTATATAGCTCAATCTTTCCACCGAGAGAAGATGAGCACAAATCATCACTCAGAACCTTAATATCAACGTAAAACAGGTCTATATGCTTGATTGCAATGGAAAGTTGTGCTGATGAGCAGAAAAGGCTTGTCTCCACAACTATGTGGATTTGCTCATCGTTAAGCCGTTGAAGCATAGGATCAAGCTCTTTCATCTGGAGCATACACTCGCCGCCAGAGAACGTCACTCCACCCGTAAGGGAGTCCAGATAAGTAACCGAATTAGAATTACAGGAACCGTAAAACGCTTTATCTTTTACAACTTCGGCGTACAGCTCATCTGGGCTATACCATTTTCCATAGGTTCCTTCTTCTTCAACTTTACCGTTATGATTCTTCCTTACATACCTTTGCTCTCTGTGCAGTAAATTTTCCGGATTGCTACACCAAGGGCAGTGTATTGAACAGCCTTTAAGAAAAACCGTAGTCCTAATTCCAGGGCCGTCGTGCAGAGAGAAACGCTGGATATTGGTGAGGAGGATATTCTTTTCAGGTATCATATCAAATTTAAATCACTTCCCTCTTACAAATTTGTTACTGACAAGCTTAAATTCTCCAACGATAGGCTATGCTACATAATATTCTAATTTTTGAGCTTAGCCCTCATTTTCTTCAAAGCGCCAATTGCATTTGACAAGAAAAACTCATCCCGCAAAATAAGCAAAATCATAAAATAGCTGAAAGCACCAGCGATAACCAAAATCGCTGTATTAAAGATTCCGCTTGTTAAGAAATATCTGCACGGTCACCAAATAAATCCAGTGCTTTTCTCATATTTCGCACATAAAGAATGGTATGGATTTTCTTTGGTGAATGTTCATTATATGATAAAAAAGAGTTAACAATTGCACTGCCAATCAAGCCTGTTGCTCCAGTAATCAGTATGCTTTTATTGCCTAATTCATCAAATAAAGGCATTTCATCTAGCGATATTTTATAATAGTCAGTCATCTTTCCTCCAAATCTAATATAAGCAGATTTTCAAATTGATCTTTTTCAAGATCCAGACCACCCAAAAAGCAAAAGCTGTCGAAAGAAGAATGCGAGATAAAAACACCGCAATTGCTCCTAGTTCTGAGCCCAAAATGCAAACGCCAATAATTTCGTTCACACCCCACAAGATAAGATAATTTATCGGGTCAGCATACAAATAAATTCCAAACGCATAAGAAGCGGCATTATTCAAGCTATCTTTGCTTTGTTGCGAAATCATACTCAAAATGTTTGCACACAAGTCCCACAACAAGATAGTCCCTATAAATGGAGTAATCGTCTCACGTATAATCCAACCACCATGTGGGATATTCAACGAAATAACATATGCCGCGAAAAAAGCCGCTATATTTATCAACCTCTGGAATCTGCTCTTTATTGGAAATCTGCATTGATCTATCCACTTTCCCATGTAAAACCAAAACACATATTTAATGGGATTGCCTAAAATCAGCATTTTACCAAGGACTTTTTGAACGATTATGCCACATATTAATAACGCGGCTGGAAATATAAATTCTCCAACTTTCTGATGCTTCCTGCAAAACCCTTCTATAATATAAGCTAAGATAAAAAGCCAAAAACAATGATTCCAGATACCACAAATAAACATCATATGGAACTAGAACTTGAAATAAAGCACTAAAAAAGGGATGTTCCAAATCCTTATAATATCCTGAAATCCATTTAATAGGAATATTTACAATCATCCATGTAAATATCAAAGGTACAATAAGTCGCTTAAATTTTATTACAGCTAAAGATTTGAGACTTCTGTATCTTCCCTTTTCTATCTGCCTAAAAAAAAGCATTCCGGAAACCGAAAAGAATGCAGGCATATGAAAAGAATAAATAAAAGAAGACACATAAAGCAGCAATTCATGGAATGCTGTATCTTTTATCCCCGCATCATTCATCGCTTCATAAATGTATATTCCACCAAAATTAGTATCGATTGTGTAGAATATCCCATGTCCTATTACAACCAACACGACAAGGATTACACGCATTATCGTAATCTGCGTGTCATATTTCTCTCCCCCCCCAGACCGTCCGAAAACTTGATTTTTCAGCATAAAATTAGCCCCTCTTCTTTCTATGTGTCATTGCTACGAAAATAAAATTCGTAGCAATGTACATTTTTTATTTATATTGAACACCCATGTGAGTGAATCAATCTTAATTTCAGTGAAGACTCATCCTAGTTTTCGGACAGTCTCCCCCTGGTTTTCAGCTTTAACTCACACAAAAATTTTAAAGCTATCCACCATACTAGATAGTAAAGGAACCTAGGAGAAAAAATCTCTTCGTAAAATTTATTTGAAAAAAAAGAAAACAAAATTGTATAGTACATATATGAATAAGCCAGGACATTCAAATCAATCCAATCATTTTTTACCTTACTAGATCGGATTGCTTTTAAATAAATTTTTTGAGATAAAATAGCCATAAAAATCACAAATATAACAACGCCAACATAACCTGCGTCATACAAGAAAGAGTAATAAGTTGTATACACATTTCCCAAGCTGAATCCATTAATATACTTAAATGGAAGATTCAATTCATGCGACCAATCACTCGGAAAAATCTTCCCGCAAAGCCAATTTATTGCTACAGCAAAAGTTTGGTTTTCTGTTATGTCAGCACCGAATCTCCCTGCCTTAATAAACGTATCCAAATTTTTAATCTCCGCAGATAAATACATTGCCAAATAATCCATTGGTGACCTTGTTGAATTTCTACCAAGCAAGTTTCCAAGGGTTTGAAAAGAAATCAATGCAGCAATAGATCCTAGAATGCACACCATAACATATTTAAAAGGAAGTCTGCGCTTTTTTCCTGTTTGTTTTTCTCTCAATAACAAATATTGTGTAACTATAGCCACGAGCAATGAAAATAGCGGTGTGCGCGAACCAAATATCACGCCACACACTCCGCTTAACACAATGTTGACAACAAGCAGCATTCTATTATTTCCAGATTTTTGAATAATATCATACACAAGTATGTATCCCCAAATGTACCCTGAAGCCATACAAAAATTTCTCATATGTTTAACAATCATTGGTATAGCAATCTTATCTTCTGTAAATGTATTTGCATAGCGAAAAACATAAATAGCGTCAGCTAGTGATTCACCAGACAATCCTCTTAAAAAGGCTATAATCAACATAATCGTGACCATTTGAAATGCAGCAAATAAAAATAATTTCAAAGAGTTTATTTTGCTCTCATTTCTATTTTTTATCAAAGCAGAAGAATTATTCTGCCCTAAATTTTCCCTTTTTTTATTGATTACGACAGTAAATCGCCGTGTCCATTGGGTTGAAAAAGATACAACAACAAAGAGTATTGATCCGCCTCCTAGAACCCACATTGTTGCACTTGATAAATTCAAATCCCATACTTCAACATATTTTATTGCAAATACGGCTTGTACAAAAAATCCAACGACAAAGGCAAACTGAGGTGTCATCAAGGCATTTCTGTATGAGCTCATCAAACAAAACACCAACAACACGGCATAAATTACTATTAAAACAACCAAATTACCCATCAATACCCATTCCTTCTATTAAGATATCACTTGCCTTAAATAAATCATTGAACCTTTTGTCCATAATAAGCGTTCGGTCCGTGCTTCCTCATGTAATGCTTGTCCAACACATACTGCTTTATCTCGGCATTCGGATTCAAAGCCAAAGTCTTGATGTCCATTTCCGCAACCTTTTCCATGACCACAGCATTATATACAGCATTAGCAGGACTTGTTCTCCAAGCGAATGGCCCATGATTTTTCACCACGATACCAGGAATCGCCATTGGGTCGTACCCCAATCTTTCAATCGTCTCGATGATGACCTTCCCGGTGTTCAGTTCATAGGCTTCCATGACTTCGACTTCACTCAGTTCTCTTGTACAAGGAATGTCTCCGTAGAAATAATCCGCATGAGTTGTTCCGAGTGCCGGAATGTTCATGCCAGCCTGTGCAAAGGCTACAGCATTGGTGGAATGCGTATGAACGATTCCTTTTATCTCCTTATACCTTTTATATAATTCCAGATGGGTCTTGGTATCAGAAGAAGGCTTCCATTTGCCATCAACAGTCTCACCACTCTCAATATCCACAACCACCATGTCTTCAGCAGCCATTCCGTCGTAGTCAACACCGGACGGTTTAATGACCATGTATTTCCTGTCTTCCGATATTCCGCTGACGTTTCCCCACGTGTAAATGACGACGCCCTTGGCAACGAGGTCAAGATTAACCTCACAGACAATTTTCTTCAAATCTTCTAGCATAAACTTTCTTCCTCTTACTCTCCATTGCAATTTTAAATCCCAGGCGAAATTTTAGCTTATTCTCCGCAGAGGATTTTTAGCGTGTGTTCTATTCCTTTATTCACAGTAAATGCACCTTGCCACCCGAGGGTCTCTATCTTTCTCGTACTCAAAACCTGCCTTGCAATCGGTGATCTATTAGCCAAATCAACGGCAGTCGGATCCGCAAAAAAGACCTGTTTACCTGCTTTGTTTGCAATCGTTTCAGCTAACTGAGCAATTGTACATCTCGCTTCTGGATTTGCAGTATTATACGTTTCTCCAGAATTTCCCTTTATCAAAACAGTCAAAAGTGCTGACACACAATCAGCGACATAGTTATAGCTTCTCATCTGAGTTCCAGCGCTCTTCATAACAATATCTTCGTTGTTTAAGACATTGCGCAAAAATTGTACATTGGCTCGATTGTCCGATTGCGTAATATAAGGCCCATATGTATGACACGGTCTAACTACGACCGTCTCAAAACCGTACTGTTTTGAATAAGATGCGCACAAGTTCTCCGCTGTCCTCTTTGCCATTGGATAACAAGAACGAGGCGATTGCGTATCCAAATACCCGGAATAAGTTTCCTCAAATGCACCAATGGTCAAATCTCCCTGGCCGTACACTTCACCTGATGAAACATAGAGCAATCTTTTAGCACCGTGCGTCCTTCCATATTCAAGTAATCTGTAGGTGCTATTTACAGTTCCCATTATTGTTCCAACCGGGTCACCATTAAACGCCGCAGGGTACGCATTACCAGCTGCATGAATGATATAATCAACATCAACATCGAAATCAATATTAGAATTCAAATCATATGAGATCGGTTGAAATCCTTTAAATTTCCCATACTGGCTTTCGAGTTTCTGCGCATTTCTCCCAGCTGCTATCACATGTATACTGGCTCCTGAAGTCTGATTATATCTTAACAACACATCTGTCACAAAAGAGCCGATTGTCCCTGTTGCCCCGGTGATGACGACAGACTTTCCCTTTAAATTCTCCAAATCAACAGTATGCTGGATAGCTACATCCAAATCAGCTAAATATGTTCTGCTATTATGTAAGTCCATATCATCCACCATCACTTCAGCCAATCTGATCTCTTTGCTACAAGAAGTGCTTTAAAAATATCAATATCCTCAACTGTCGTTAACTTAATATTCTTCTCAGATCCCGCCGAAAAATAAACTTGTTTTCCCATTTCTATCATCAATGTACAAGATGCAACAGAATTTGTAATTCCTGCTTTAAGTGCTTCCCGATGAAGTTCACAGATATCGCCAATACGGAATCCTTGTGGGGTCTGTGTTCTCTTGAGCCTGTCTCTTGGATAACTGCCAATAGAAACCTCACCATCTTCTGTCTGCATCATAGCCTCAGCACAAGGAATTACAGTGATCGCATTTCCATGTTCCTGTGTAACTCTAATGCAATCGGATATGATCTCAGCAGAAACCATTGGCCTAATCGCATCATGAATCAGGACAATATCCTCCGCTGAATGGTGCTTTTCAAGTTCATATACGCCATTACGGATAGAATCCTGTCCATTCTTTCCACCAAGAACAACATACTTAAGCTTTGAAATGTTGAACTGATTCGCATATGCCCAAAGAACAGATTCCCATCCTTCAATGCAAACAACTGCAATTTCGTCAATCTCCGGATGCTTCTGAAATGCTTCCAGCGTATATACAATGACCGGACGCTCATTGACCGTCAAAAACTGCTTCGGTATATTCTGATGCATACGTGCACCAGAACCACCAGCGATAAGTAGTGCAATGTTCATAAGTCGTAATCTCCTTTATATAAGTTTGAAATACAATTTCATTAATCATACAAATTATATTTCAATTTCAGCCCTATGGGATTTTCAATTACTTTTATACTTGTATCTCATAATTTATAACGCTGTTTTTCGCCTTTCGCATTTTCTTATATCAGAGTATTTATATAACGCAAACACTCATCCAAGGCTTTGTAAAAATAATAACCATTTCTTAATTTATCTGATATATTTTTAGTAGCACAGCACATATCATCGTACTCCGTTTCAGATATATCGCATAATTTTTCTTCCAAATCACTAAGATCAGTAATAAGTAGACCCACTTTATTTTCCTTAACAAAATCCGCGACAGCTGCTTCATTCCATACAATCACGGGCAACCCGGCCGTTAAGTACAACGAAGTCTTATGCGGGTCATTGTACCGCAAATAATTTCCAGTATTTCCTGCACAAGTATTTGCCTGTGGCCCATCCCATACAAGTCCGAATCTTCCCTTAAGGTGTCCCGGTAATTCCTCTGGTTTAAAGGATCCAACATAAATCATGTTGGGACCTCCCTTGTCAGTTTCATAATTATTACCAAAAAGATAAATCTTTAAGGATTGATTCTCCTTATTTGATCCATCAATTATTTTATAAATATACCCACATTTGCTACTCGCAAGATTGCCTGCGATAGCTATAGATAGTTGGTCTTGCTCCGAAGTCAATATGCAAGGCTCATCAGTCAAATAATCGAAAATCTCAAGTACAAACAATCTTTCTGAGGCAAATCCCTTCGAGACAAGATAATCTTTCATATGCTGGTTATGGCAAATAACAGCATCAAAATGTTTCAGAAGAATGTTATCACCGATTTCATTTGTCCTCCTCTTCTTCCTTACAAAGCCTTCGATTCCGCCTCGCAAGGATTCCAAATCGTGTATTAGGGCAATAAAATAGCAACCTTTTCTTTGAATTATCGGCACCATTTTCTCTGCCAATCTTTTTCCGGAAAACGGGTGCTGATAAATAATCACGTCACCTCTCTTTAGCTTTACAAGCACCTTAATCCAATGTACAGTCAAAACAAACGCCAACCAAAATCTTTGAAAAATGTTATTCTTTTTCTTTAACGCAAACGGGATAGCTATTCTCTCATATCCTCTTCTTTGACAAAGCACCGCTATATCATCCGGAGCTTTGGCACCTGCAGTATTGCGTCTCTCCCGGTCTATATCAACATAATAAATCATTGTCGTTCCCCTGTTCTTATTCCTCGCCAAAATCCAGCTCCATCAGCGGATGCTGTTCACGCTTTTCAATCGGCGGAATTTCCATATAGTTCTTACCATATAACCTCGAAAGATAATTGTCGTATCCCTTCGGCATTCTTACTTTAATTCCTTCAAATTCCATCTCGATCGTTTCGCAGCTATCACTTCTTAAAAGTAGCTCACCAAAATAGTGCTTTCTGCCAGTTGGTATCGATGTGAACTTCGAGCCGTTATTTTTGCACATAGAATATACTTTTATTGTTAACTTGCTGATGGTATCCAAGGTAAGCCATGAAAACAATCTTCCTATAATTTCTTTCTTAGAAAACGCTCTCTCTAATTCGGCGTTTCCCTCAATATAAGGCTTCAAATATGGCATATCATTATATGTTTTCCTGCAAGTAAGCAAATAGCCAAATGCCAAGCAGAGAAATCCGTGCAGTTTCCTCAAAATCACGTTGTTTGGAACATTTTCCTGGATAAATATATCAATATAAATTCCATTATCTGATTTTGACAACTCATTAAAAGATTTATAAACCGTTCCCTTCTTTTTTATCTGAACATGTGCTAATCCGTGATTTCTTCCCAGTTCAGGAGCCCACAGCTCATATTTTCCTCCCAATTCTTCATCAAAAATTGCTTTAAAGCGTTTATAACTCTTCCTTGTCAAATTAATATCTATATCATCATCCCAAGGAATAAATCCTTTATGTCTGACAGTTCCCAGTGCTGTTCCGCCACTCATGGAGTAGGCTATATCGTATTTTTCAGCAACAGCCAAGAAATCTCTGAACATACCCAATTCTACATTCTGAAGCCTCTTTAATTCACAATCTGTCAGGGTATGCATATTATCAAGCTTTCTAAATTTCATTTTAAATTGTGCATGTGAATCAATTTTTTTATTCATAATATCTTACATCACTTTCTCCGCAGCTAATGCCCTTTCAATTAACAAGTCTTTATAGCTTTCCGGAAGCTCGTTAAAATACGCGCTAAATCCCCAGACACGAACAATGAGTCCCTTATACTTCTCTGGGTGCGCCTTCGCATCTATCAACGTCTTGCTGTCAATCAGATTCATCTGCATCTGGAAAAAGCCCAATGCTATTGCGCCTTTCATGAAAAGGACAAACTTGTCCAGATTTGTATCAAGCAGCGACTCTGTCATGAAGAAGTCAATAACGTTTCCGTTGAACCGCTGTTTGTCATATTCAAGCTTCCCGGCAAATCCCACGATTTCCGTATAGCCAGCATCGGTGCAAGAGATGTGTGTGTTATACGGCTTTCCACTTTTTCTTCCGGAGAAATCAGCCGGCATCTTCTTGCTCAAGATGTTGTAACCAGGAGAACTCAAACCAAACTTCACAGTTCCCCCAAGAGTATTCTTATACTGCTCCGCTTTTGTGGCAACGGACGCTGTAATCTTGTTAACAAGCTCCTCCGTCTCAGGGTCATCATGACCGTAAGACTTTCTCAGACTCGTAATCTCCGTGTAAATCTGATCAGCATCCTTCGCCTCATTCGAAACAGCGAAATCGTTCATCCTTGCCTTGTTCATCTCCGCCAATGTGTGCTTCTTTTCCACAAACACAAGACTGTTGATATTACAAAGACTATCCACGACATTTGATATTGCAACCGTGGTCACGCCGTAGTTGTTATATTTAACCGCTCCTTCTGAGACATCTTTACGTTTCTCAGAGCAGCCGTCCATAAACATGGAAACCAGAGGATCCTTTGCCCATTTCAGAGCATTGACACCCTCCAAAAATTCAGCAAAGCACTTTTCATTTTCTTTTATGTAAGCCTCAAGCAAAGCTTCAAAGGAAGCATACTCCTGCCCGTTGTTAAGTACTCTATCCAGAGCCTTAAAGTAATCGAAGACCATCACGTTGTTTTGATCCAGCGACTTCCCTACGATATACGGCTCCCAACAGGCGGAAACACAATAGGAATAAGCATCCTCTTCCGGCATTCCAAAACTGAGCAATGCAGGTACAACAGCTTCGTCATTTGAGAAAAGAGGGCTTCCTGTTTTTGCAGTAAGGCAGGACACAGCAGTCTTCAAAAGCTTGTCGGGCATGCCTTTCCCCACACGGATGAAAGTCTTCGGATCTGGCTTGCCAAGCTTAGCCTGCTCTTTCAGGAAAATCTCCGTCAAGTCATTGCAGAAATATGAACCATCAGGATTGTTGCCACCAAGGATAGCAATCTGCCCAATATCGCCCTCAAGAGCATCACTCTTGTACTCCGGATATTTGCTTAAAGAGCTAAGGAAGTCAGCTACAAGAGCTGAAGCAGAATCATAGCTGATTTCCCCTGACTTAACATCGGCATCATACAGGTCTCCAAAGATTAAATCCAAGCGTCCAAGGCCATTCAAACGGTGCCTTGTCTGCCACATAATCTGGTTGAAGAAAAGCAGGCGCTGCAAAGCCTCATCGAAATGCCGCGCAGGTCTTGTCAGCATATTTTCAAAGTACTTTATCTGATTATTCTTATAGGAGTTGCTGGACGCTTTGACCGCCTCAAGTATGCGCACACGGAGAGTTTCAATCCCATTTGCTACCGCCTTGGCTTCTGTACCGTAATTATCAGAACCAGCAGCCTTCTTAGCCAATTCCTCAAACGAGCCGTGAATAACCTTGTCATAGTCCAGCGTAAAGTTGCTCAGTATATTCCCTGGGGCGGCAATTGTTTTCCCTTCATCAAGGAAATACACAAAACGGCTCTTGCTATCCAATGAAATCTCCACTGTCTCAAGGAGCTTCTTTGTGTCATAGCCAACTGTTCTCTTTTCACTCGACTTTACGGCTTTGATCTTTGAATAGGCTTTAGCAACATGCCGCAACATATCAACTTTTCCTTTTTCATCAAATTGATGCTTCTTTACGAAAGGAACAACATAATTTACTTGCCACATATCATTTTTAATTTTTGTTTTTAAACTCATTGTGTTCCTCTTCTTTCCTTCTTTACCTTATTTTAAGGCCACACTTTATTTTCATTTTCTTTACAACACATATTCTCTCAAAGGTTTTATCTTCGACATAATCCACGATCCGAAGAATGCTATAATCACAAATATCACCCCAAATACCGGCATTACAAGCCAATACAGATTGAATGACACCGGAGATACTTTCAAAAGCTTGTATGTAAAATGAATAAACACGGGATGTATCAGATATACCCCAAAGCAGAGCCTATCAACATTCCACACACCCCCCCTGTGTACATCATCTATGTCCATGCCTTTGAACAGCAAAAATGCAAATATACCGGTTAATCCAATAATTGGACTATCATATCCAAGATAATCTCCGCTTCCTGATAACAAAGCTACCATTACAGCAAAAATCAACATGCTCACAAATCCAGCTGTTGCTATTTTTCTACCGACCTCAATATATTCTTCCAGAAAGTGACCGCACACCACATAGAAAACGGAAAATGTAGTAAAGGGAACCATAAACGAAATCTCAATGCGAGCCACACTCTCTATTAGAGGAATACAAAAGTTAAACAGGAATAGTATGAGCAGGAATGTTCGCATCGTCTTTTCATTCATGTTGTCTGTAGCATTTTTAAGGAATGGTAAAACCAGATACACCCCAATCAACACATACAGATACCATAAGTGCCCGAAGCTCTTGCCTTCAATCACATTCATTACGGCCTGCAGAATCATTAATGGACTTACCTGTTTAGTCTCCATGGAAATCATCATCACGGAAAACGGCACACCAAATATAAACAGTGCCAATAATATTCTCTTGCAGTATTTCCTTATACAGACATCCCATGTGATGGCTTTGTCTTTCCTTAGAAGCAATGCTCCCGTTATCATTAAAAATACTGGAACAGCCCAGTAAAGCATCCGATAAGCACACAAAAAGAAAAGATACTGATTATCTGTTAGTTGAAACAGTTCTTTATTGTCCGTAAGTGTAGAGTTTGTATGTAGAAATACAACTGCTATTGTCGCGACTATCCTGAGAAGCGAAATGTCCGTAAGCTTGCTTGCTTGCTTGCTTGCTTGCTTGCTTGCTTGCTTGCTTGCTTGCTTGCTAAGCGATTATGTGTCGTCTCTTCCATGTGTCAAGCCCTTTTCCTTAATTTTCTGAAATTTTTCTCGGCTATTTCGCACTGTTTAGAAGCCGTGCTCATATCTTCTACCTAAGAACTTAGCCTTCAAAAATGCTGTTCCCTTGTTCCACCAGTTAATCGGTTCCATGTGTATATGCTGGATTTCCTTTACCTTTAATCCTTGCGCTTCTACTTCTTTATCTAGCCAGACATTCAGTAGGATTTCTCCAACTCTACCCGGATACCGAGCTTGGAATGCGGAGTAGTTGCTCGTATCCACTCTTTTATCCAGTTCATGCAACACATCGAAAAGGAACGAGCAGTACTCGTCAACAAAATCCGCTCTCATCACGAACATATTGAACATATATCCGCTTTTCTTTTTAAGAATCTTGTCATAACTATCAAGATACTGCGGATATCGTTCGCTGATGATTTCCCTTGTCTTCTCCAAATGTTCTATGTAGTGAGTGTGTGCGTAATGCGACTCTAAGGTTTCAATCACATAGTGGCGTTTTTCAGGAACGATAACGTCGTATTGTTTACACAGAATCTGCGCTTCTTTGCTGTTTAATACCGATTTCCACTTACTTTCTTCACCGTTCTCGGCTTTCTTCTTCCGTAAGCAGAAATGTCGTCTGTAATGTGCTAATCCCAAATAATCAGCTTTCAGATTCTTCCACATCCAGTACATTCCGGTAAGTTCACAGAAGTAAGGATTAAGTTTTGATATGTTTTCTCCGGTATTATCGCCCTGATAGCCAATTGACTCCTTACCCTCAGCTCCGACATGTAGTGGTATGTATATATCATCCTGCGGCATACGATATTTCTTGTGCGCCGCTATAATGATTTTTATGTCTAATGCTTTGTTTTGTTTATATGATTCGTTTGATTTATTTTGGCTCATATCGCCTACCCCTTTTAATCCGTATTAGGCTTTAAGCCAATTCCTTCTCGCTCATCTCCAACGCCGATGCCACCACAGCATCCATGTCATAGTACTTGTACTCGCCCAGTCGCCCGCCAAAGATAATATTCTTCTCACCCTCGACCAGCTTCTTGTAGTCGGCATAGAGCGTCCCATTCTTCGCATCATTGACCGGATAATACGGTTCATCTCCGGGTTTCCACTCAGAGCTGTACTCACGGGATATTATGGTCTTCGGCAAATCATTCCCGTTTTCATCCTTACCGAACTCGAACCACTTATGCTCGATAATGCGTGTCCACGGCGTTTCTCGATCTGTGTAGTTCACAGCGGCATTGCCCTGGAAGTTCGGCTTGTCGAGGATTTCGTTTTCAAAGCGAACGGAACGGTACTCCAGATAACCGAGGGAATAATTGAAATAAGCATCAATCGGTCCGGTATAAACAACCTTCTCTGCCAGCGCATCCAGTTCCGCTTTATGCTCCAGATAATCCACGCCGAGCCTTACCTCTATACCATCAAGCATATGCTCGACCATCTGCGTATAACCGCCGATTGGGATGCCTTGATATAGAGCATTGAAATAGTTGTTGTCAAAAGTCAGGCGTACAGGCAGGCGCTTAATAATAAACGCCGGCAGGTCTTTGCAGTCACGTCCCCACTGTTTCTCCGTATAACCTTTAACCAGCTTTTCGTAGATATCTCTACCGACCAGACTGATGGCTTGCTCTTCCAGATTCTTCGGTTCACCGGAGATTTCTTTCCGCTGCTCATCAATCTTGGCTTGCGCTTCTTCCGGTGTCACCACGCCCCACATCTTGTTGAATGTGTACATATTAAAAGGCATGGAGTATAACTCACCTTTGTAGTTAGCCACCGGAGAGTTTGTGAAACGGTTGAATACCGTAAAGTTTTGGAGGTAATCCCACACAGTCTTATTATTCGTGTGAAAGATGTGCGCACCATACTTGTGGAAATTGATACCTTCTACTTTTTCAGTATAGATATTACCGGCAATGTTTGGCCTCTTATCGATGACCAGAACAGATTTCCCATGTTGATGCGCTTCATGCGCGAACGTAGCTCCGTATAGGCCAGAGCCAACCACCAGATAATCGTACATAACTTAATTCTCCCTCGTGTTTATATTTCTTCCTCTTTCGTATTTGCTCGTATTCGTCGTCTATAAATTCACACTGCGGCTATTCCACACTGTGGCCATATCCGCTCAGCCACTCCCGCGGTTCTGGTGTGCGCACCATCTCGCACAACCCTTTAATTTTAGCAAAAACAATCACATCGACCCGTCTTTCTTCGCAACCACCATCACCGTCTTCAAAAGAATCTTAATATCCAACCCAATATCCCAGTTTTCAATATATTCTTTATCCAGTCTCACAACCTCTTCGAAGTCCGTGATATCGCTTCGTCCGCTGACCTGCCACATACCGGTGATTCCCGGCTTGATTGCAAGTCTCGCTTTATGTCGCGGTTCATACAGGTTGGTCTCCGAAATCAACGGCGGTCTTGTTCCCACAATGGACATATCTCCTTTCAGTACATTAAAGAACTGTGGGAATTCATCCAGGCTTGTCCTTCTGATGAAATCGCCCACTCCTGTCTTATGCGTTCCGTCCGGAAGTACTTTATTCCCGATTACTCTGGGGTCAAAGTCCATCTTGAACATTTTCCCATCGCCCAGTTTGTTCTCTTTCATGAGCTCTGCTTTACGTTCTTCTGCATCCATATACATGCTGCGGAACTTGTACATTTTGAATTTCTTTCCGTTCTTTCCCACACGTTCCTGAGAGAAGAAAATCGGGCCCGGTGATGCAAGATAAATTGCAGGACCTACGAAAAGTGTGATAATTCCAGTAAAAATACAGCCCACCAGACCGCCGAAAATGTCCATAAGGCGCTTCAGGAAAAGCTGACCGAAGGATGCGTAGTTAAGGCTTGTGGTGAGAACCGTGTAGTTTCCCACCTTTTCCACAAATTGTCTTTTTCCTGTTTTATTGGTGATCTTGGAAAGATTCAGGTGAACGGTTACACCTGTTTCCGTAAGCTGTTCTATCAGATCTTCCGGATAGGGAAGGTGCTCGGGTATTACCATAAGTACTTCGTCAATCCATTCCTGGCACACATACATGGATGTGCTGCTTTTTGTGGCTACCACAGGAACACCGCAGATTTCCTGACCGGTGCAGTCCTCATCGATCACAGCTACACCTGCAAAAGAATATCTGGCATAGTTGTTTTCCTGCATGTTGCTTACCACCTTCTCTGCCTCAGCTTTGGATGTGACGATCAGAAGCTTCTTGTCGCCACCATTTTTCATTTTTCTATGTAAGGAATTCTTCCAGATTTCCCTTACCATATAAGAAAAAAACAGATAAATGATCACAGTGGTAAAAAGAATCAGCCTGGAAAAGCTCTGTCCTTCCTGAATCACAAACAGATAAATGATTGCCAGCACGCCTACTATGACAGACTGTTTCAAAGTTGCTACGAATTCTTTGTAGTGTCCTCTTTTCAATACACTTTTCATGGTGCCTGCTGTAAAGATCACTACCAGGTCTGCCAGGCAAAGAAAAACAGCCATATTACGATACAAAACATCGCTGTATAAATCCATTTCCATCCCGCGAAGGGCATACGCCAAAATAAATGACAGTTGCAGGCAGATCATGTCCAACAGCATAAAATCAGCATGCTTCAGCCAGCCATCTGAATCTTTCCTATACATTTTTTCTTTTCCCTTCCAGTCTCCATTTCATATCTCATAGAGATTTTATGATACCCGTGTCAAAGGTGATCACCGTAGAGATGCCAACCCTGATAAGCTCACTGTAGCTTGCAAAACGCCAGATGACGATCATTCCTTTTTCGCAGATTTCGACAGGATTCGTGGAGTATTTTACTCTACGAATCTGATTTCAGACTTTTCCAGTCCCTTTCAACTTTCTTTATTTTATACACAGTAGCACAATTTGTCAACATTTCTGTGACGAATCTGTGAAATTCTTCTGTTTATGACAAAGTTTTTTAACAAACAGAGGGAGTTTTTATATGGTATTTAATCTATCCCTGCAAAAATCATGATCAAAGTGGGCTGACTTGGGTGCTATTTGCCGTTGCAATTATGGTCAAAAGCCCTCGGAATTCCCTGTTTATGGGAGTTCCGGGGGCCTTTTTTCGTAGAGTAAAATACTCCACAAATTTGCAGCGCATTTTGGACTATATCCTAATAAAAGAAACAGCAGTTTACAGGCTATCTTGTCTGTTCACTACTGTTTCTTCTTTTGTGTATTCTTATTCAATTTTTTCTTTGGTTTGTTTCTATTTTTTCTTTACCATACACCGTTTTCTGAAAAATGAGATTCCATAGCAGAGGATGTGGTCATAGTCTTCCTCATATTCTTTTGTATACATCCGGTCATTGATCTGGTTCAGGGCACGTTCACATTCTGCTTCCATTTTTTCCATTGTCTTTGCATATTTTGCTTCAAAGACCGCCACCCGGCTGTTAACCGGATCGTATACTACAATATCACTTCTGCCCTCTCCATGCTCTTTGTTGGAGTCTACCATATATCCGGCTCCTGTGAAGATTCCTGCCAGGAATGCATGATAAAAGTCCTCTCTGTAATCATGGTAGCTGATGGTTCTGCGAAGGAGGGCTGTCATTTCCTTTGTGACAGCTTCACTGTCTCCCTTCCAAACTGCAGCAAATAAATGGTTTCTGTTCCAGGTTTTTGCACTGTCATCAAACCACCGGATCACTGTTGTCTCAAATATTTCCCGTATCTCTGCATTGGGGATTTGCAATGCTGCAGATCCTGCCGGCAATTCCCGGTTCAGAGTTTCCGACCGTACCTGTGTCAGGTACCCTGTCAGATACAGAACACTCCATAGATTATCCTCTGAAGAATGGAGGTAGTCATAGGTCAGGTTCTTATCAATCTGCTGGATGATGTATCCTCCTTCCATGAGAATTTCCAGTTTTCTGGTAATGCTGCCTCCGGCATAGTCAATAAAGGATCGGATAATGGCATTGTCACTGGTGTTTTTCCAGTATCCTGCAGGTTTTGCCTGAGGATTATGCTGTAGTTCCAGCACATAATTCATCACATCCCAGGGACAGTATACATCCCAGTCTCCAAAATGATACCCATCGTACCACTGTTTTATAAGTTCTCTCTTATCTGTGATCTCTCCGTCTGCCAGGATCTGGTCTACTTCCCTCTGCACAAATCCAAAATATTCATTAAGCCTGGAATCTGCTATAGTATCTGAAACAAAGTTATTTGTGCCTGTAAAAATGCTCTCCTTTGCAATTTTCATACACCCGGTCACCACTGCAAAACCAAGTGCCCGGTTGTCCTTTAAGAGCCTGCATCAGACCCTTCATCACGTCCAACATTTCTTCGTAGTAACCATTGTTATTTGCTTTTGCCACAGGCACATCATACTCATCTACCAGCAGGAGCACCTTTTTTCCATAATAGGTCTGCATCATGTCTGTAAGCAATATCAGGCTGTTCTTGATCTCTCCTGCTGTGGCTTTCTGGCTGGCGATCTGCACAAAAGCCGTTTTCTGAAATTCTGAAATTTCCTGGCTTTCCAGCAGGTAACGGTGCCTGTTAAACAGATTGGAAATCACCATGGTCAGCATGTCGTAAGCACTGGAAAAATCCAGCCCGTCTACCTGCCGAAAGGACAGAGATACTGTAGGGCACTGATTCATCCACCGGCTGCACAATTCCTCACTGGCTGAAATTTCCAGTCCTGCAAACAGATCCCGGCTGTTCTTTTTGATATCGAAAAAGTTTTCCAGCATGCTCATTGCCAGTGTTTTGCCGAAACGTCGGGGGCGGGTGATCAGTGTTACCTCTGCTGGTTTGGGATTCAGCAGTTCTTTTACCAGACCGGTTTTATCTATATAGTAGAATCCTTCTCTGCGGATTTTCTCAAAATCGGAAATTCCCACAGGGATGTTCAGGTTCTTCATTCAGACAACTCCTCTCAAATACATTCATTTTCTGTTGTTTTCATCATACCATGAATCTGCTGTCCACACAAGAATAAGCCTGCCGCTGTTCACAGTCAGTTTAGGCATAGCGACAGTTATGTCTGTTTCTCATGCTCATTTTTATTCATTTCGAATAATATTCACTTTTCAATGTTCATCACCAGCTGTGCTGGATATAATCACTCAGGATTCCGAGAGATTATTGGAGCAGTCATTTCTTTGCGCTTTATTAAATTTTCTTCATCAACACTCACCTATTGAATTTTTTGTAAACCAAAAACAGCCGCCATTTCTGGCGGCTGCATTTTATTTCTGAATTACCGAATAATTATTCAGCATCTGCAACAACAGTGAAGAAAGCACCATCATCTAATGCAACTTCAAGAGTTTTGTTCTCTTTGTCAACGCTGATCGGATCAACGATCTGCCATTTCTTTGCATCTTCTTTGCTGTAAGCTACAAGCTGAATGTTTTCCATAGTATCTGTGATGCTTGGAACAGCAATCTCAACTTCGTATTTGCCATCAGCATTCTTCTCTGCTTTGTCTGCATCAAGTACTTTGAATTCATCAAAACCTGTAACGAAATCTTTTCCGTCGAGTTTCTCAACGAGTTCTTCGATAGCAGCTTTTACTTCTTCGTCTGTTGTCTCTTCTGCAAGAGTTTTCAGAACGTCAACGAAACCAGCTACTTCCATTTTACCTTCGTTAACCTGTTTGAAAGCGTCAGCTACTGCCGGCAGTTCTGCCTGCAGATCTGCAAAGCCTTCTGCTTCTTCGATCTTCTTCTGAGCCATCATTGCTCCGATTTCCTTAGAAGCTTTGTTTTTCTCTGCGCGAAGTGCTTCTACTTCCTGTTTGATTTCTCTGTTTCTCTTATCCAGTTCAATTACTTCATCAACAAGTGGAAGCTTCTCATCCTGAAATTTATTTTTGATGTTCTGTTTTACTACATCCGGATTATTTCTTACAAATTTGATGTCTAACATGTTTTCTCCTCCTGACAGTTATTTTTCTGTCTTCTTTATTTTTCTAAATTCTTTTCATCTTCACTCATCTCACCCAGTTCAAAATTCACAGCTTTTCGAAGTGCTTCTACTTCCTCCTGGCTGAGCATTACATAAGATTCACCTTTTACAATTTCTTTCAGATACAGGAAACAATTGTCTCTGCTGTGTACTGCATTTAAAATAATACCTGAATTATCTTTATCCAGCAACGCCAGCGCAAAACTGAGTTTGCCACCCACATCATCAAATGCATCGTATTTTTCTACGCCATATTTGCTGAAAATAACTTTAAAATGCTGTTCCAGTGTTTTAATTGCATGTTCATGATCTTCTTTTGCTTCATACAGTCTGTCAATCTGTGCAAATTTGCGTACAAAAGTTTTTTCCAGGGACTGTGCATCGCTCCCCTTCATAAACATCTTATACTTTCGTTCCAAACGAGTCAGACGCATGCCATTACTGATCATTACCCCAATTAATATCACAACTATAGCCAGCAAAACAATAATGATAATTCCAGGATCGATACCTATACTATCAAAAATCGTACTCATATCATCCCCCTTTTAACCAATAGATTCAAACAGATCAATAATTCTGTCTAAATCATCTCTGGAATAATACTCTATTTCTATTTTGCCTTTGTTATTTTTCTTTCTGTGAATAAATACGCGGGTTCCTGTAATACCTTTCATTTTTTCTTCAAGGCTCTCATAAATCGCATCTTCTGTTGGATTTGAAACAACCGGCTTCTTCTTTGTTGGTGTTAAAATGCTTTTTACCAGTTTTTCCGTTTCACGAACGCTAAGCTTTTCATCAAAAACTTTCATTGCTGCATTGTATTGCTGCTCGGGATCGGAAATAGCAAGAATTGCTCTGGCATGTCCGGCGGATATCATTTCATCTACCATCATCTGCTGTACACGGGAATCGAGTTTCAAAAGTCTCATCGAGTTTGTTACTGCAGTACGGCTCTTTGAAACACGTTCAGCTATCTCATCCTGTTTTAAATGAAATTCATCAATCAGACGTTTATATGCCATTGCTTCTTCAACC
>OIYD01000870.1_pt1 | contig 21222 bp, 22 predicted proteins | sample 1588141 | NCBI WGS metagenome assembly OIYD01 (sample SAMN03283259) | human gut metagenome | biome: human-associated habitat; material: feces | host: Homo sapiens | place: USA | collected 2013
GGTACAGGGCGGAAAAGTACATCAGCCCGCGCAGCGGCATATTCGGGTTATAGCTGCTCTGCTGCTCATAGAGGGACAGCTCCGAGTCCAGCAGGAACGAAATATCGTTCTTCTGCCGGATATAAATGACGTCCTGAAGCGTAGTGATCTCCAGCTCCGATGGGTCGGTATAGCTAGTGCCGTTCAGGGCATTGTAAAGCTGGAGCAGGTAGGGGCGGTTTTCCTCTTTCCCGAAGATGAAGGTAAACAGCCGATCCTTATACTCCCGATTTGCGGCAATGCCGTCGTTTGCGTTCATATCCATGATAGCATCCCTCGCTTTCTGCCATTCAATCATCATCTGCATATACTCTTACAAATACAGTGTACCAACGCCGGCCCAGACTGTCAAGAGGCCGCCGTGTCGGTTCCTGCACAAGTATCGCGCTGGCCTTCACGCATTTCCCGCGGCCTTTTTCCACTGGATGCACGTTGGCACTGCCACGCACAGAGAATTGCGTCAGCGCCATCGGCACACCGTTTGAGATGCGGAAACGCCTGTTCCAGCCGCTGTCTTGCTTGAGATACTTCACAGCCGGAAACGCGCAGCCGGTCCAGGAACGCGAAATACTGTTCTTCCCGTGCCGGCATATCCTCGGCATACGCCTTCACCTTGTTCAGCAACCAGGTTTTGACGCCGTTCCGGCAGGTCATACCGCTGACCTGGCTTTCACAGCCGCCGATCACACACATACTGCACATCTGAATCTTTTCATCCAGCACAAGGTCCTCCGCCAGCCGGTCAATAAAATAAGTTCAAGGCCATAGATTAGTCTTCCCGCTTCCACATTCCGCAATAATGATAGCGGTGCCGTTCCGTTCCAGCTGGCGTTTGACCGCCTCCGCCACGGCGAGCTGGGCATCATACAGGGAATAGCCCGCCCGCTGCTGGATGCAGTCGTTGATGGCCAGCACCTCCTCCGACAGCGGCTCGGATGCCGGATCAAAGAGGGGGAGGAACTGATTCCGGATGCGGTCTGCCACCGTGACGCCGAAGGTGTTGAGATAGCTGGTGACGTTTTCCACCTGCTCAAAACCGTCTGGGGCTCCGGGTACGGCTCCCGGTATGGCGATCTGCCCGCTTTTCAATCCGTCCTCTAAAACCTGCACCACGTTTTCATCGTTTGGCCGCAGTTCCAGCACCCAGGCGTCCATCTTTTCCTTCAGGGAAATGACGTGCAGACGCCGAAGCGAGCCCCGCTGCTCCAGCTCATCCAGAACGTAGTCCTGAAATGCCGGGATGAGCGGCGCCGCGGTCTTGTGATCCAGCTCTTCAAAGAGCCGGTCCCGGTCTCCCGCAGGGCAAAAGATATAGCACTTCCGGGGCTGAAGGGTCTGCTGGCCGTCTCCTGTGCCGGCTGCTTCCTCGGAATCCTCCTGATCTTCCGGGCCTTCATTGCTGTATTCGTCATCATTGGCCATCAGGGTGGCTGTGGCATAGATGCCGTCGTGGCCGAGCTGCCGCTGGTAGCCGCGCAGTTTGCTCTGAAGGCGGTGCGTGGTGTCGTTCTGCGTGGCCTCGATGGTCGAGCCGCCATAGATCGCGTCGGACAAGGCCCGGACGACCTCTGGGTAGCCGCCAAAACGGATCGCGCTGATGATCCCTCCTTTTTCATTGTGGTCCAGGACGATGGTATCCGCGTAAGCCGTCAACCTCGTCTCCGCTTTAGGGTCATAGTAGCTGAGTTCAATGAGTCTGCTTTCTGCCATTCACGGTCAATGTCTCCTTTCCAGGGACAAAAAAAGACCGCAACCGCTCCTTCTGAGCAATTACAGTCGTTCTTGTCCTTTTTGATTCTTCCAGGCCGTGTCAGTCCGGCGGCGCCCGCAGGGGGCGCGCCACGGCACGAGCGGCAATGCCGCCAGGCCGTGCGGATGGGCGCACTTCGCCCCTCCGTCTCGCCGTTCCTCCCTAACTTACTCCGCCCTAACTTAACTCCGCCCTGAATACAGTCTCATTTTACTACCGGCCCTTTTCCCTGCACAGGCGGAGTTTTTCCGCTGGATGACTTGCAGACTTTCATCTCCGCCTTTTATCAAGGGATGCGGCTCTCCTTATATACCAAAATATAGAAGGACGGCTGCCCAGAAGCCAGACTGGACAGCCGTCTTATTAAGTCTCGACGCTCAAAATTTCTTCCCGCAATTTGGGCAGCAATTAACCTTAAATCTCATGATCCGGTTTTGTACTGTCACCATAATTTCCCCTGTACTATCTACAAAAGCACAGTGTTCACCGTCTTTGTAATATAGTGCTTCATCACCGGAACAACATTCGCATCCATTCTTGCTATCACTGGACCGCAACTTGTCTCTTAGGATTAAAATTGCCACAGAGAGGGCTTCACCCTCCTCCTCATTTTCTGGCATCATATTCAGCAGAACATCTATTGTCTTTTTAATGTCGGCCACTATTTTCACCTCTTTACTGACCAGTATATCTTCAAGGCGAAAATGAGTCAAGGATTCCATGCAACGTTGTCAAAATAAACAGGTGTCTGTTCCCTGAATGCCTGTCAAAAGGCATTATCATCATCGAAATGCTCCATGATGTCCTCAACCCAACGGCGAAAATCAAGGCGCCACCGTCCGATTTATCCACAAGGAAACCTGTGCAGGACGTGCAGCAAATCAGAAAGGCGGTAAGCCCGCAGAAGCACCCACGACGCAAGTGAACCGCAGGATGAGACCACCGTGCGATACCGCTTGCGGTGGTATTGCACGGTGGTTGAGTGGTTTTATGGGTGATTTCCTTCGTCATCATCCAGCCCGGAAAAGAAGTCATCATAGGCACAGCCGTAGATCTTTTTCAGGCTGATTAAAACGCTGGCGCGGATATTCAACTGGCCCGCTTCGTATTTGGCATAGGTTGTCCGGCCAATGTCGCACCCCCGGCGTTGTAATTCCGCGCACAATTGTTCCTGTGATATTTTGTGGTTTTTGCGGAGCTGCTTTAGGTTCTGCCCCATGTTTCTATCCCGTCTGATTTTCTGCTCCATTCTTCCATTCCACCATTTCTGACCAGTATTGGTTGCAACACGGGTTATTGTATGGTAGAATTACAGAAAATATTGTCCGTGATACTGGTCAATTCGCTTTTTGTTCGCACCTACATAGATATAGGGATAAGAAATGGGGAGATAAGATGGGATATTCGGAGGGGCTTATATCATTGGCGGTAGATCTGTCTTTGGTTGGTGAACAGGTGGAATTGGCGAGAATTGCTATGACTCGTTTGGCGGACAAGGGTTATTCGCTCTCATCGCCGGAGATGTTGGAGGCGAATGCGACCTTTTCAAAGCTATCCAACCAGTTTCTGGCGCTTCAAGAGCAGTATGAAACATACAGGGATGAACTGCTTCGCAATCAAAAGACGAATCCTGCCCTGAGTCAAAAGATTGATTAGAGGATAAAGTGGGGGACTACGCACTCCGCATAGCATCCGGTAAAATAAAAAGCGCCCCATGCCGTCCAGAGTTGGAACGGTATGGGGCCTATTTCTGAATGCCTCATAATCCGAGGCTAAGGAAGCCTGCACGAAAATTCAGACTGCATAATGCCAGCGCCGCAAAAAATGAAACAGGCATCCGTTCCCTGGATGCCTGTCAAAAGGTATTATCATCATCGAAATGCTCCATGATGTCCTCAACCCGACAATGCAAAATATTACACAATTTATCAATCGTATTGACTTGCACATTTTCATTGTGGCGCAGTCGATTAAGCTGTGAACGATTGATATGGTAGGTGGTATATAAGGTATATTGCGTAATACCTTTTTCTTTCATGGTTTTCCATAGTCTGTCATATTTAATCATTTTTTCTCCGAACACAAATCGTTACTTGCTTTCATTTTATTATGGCGGTAAAATAAAAGTATTGATAGTGTTCGTATAATGACACTGTTGACAAAACACCCAAGTGAATAAAATATTATATTTTATATTTTACTATTCCTTCCTCGAAATTCATCCAATAAGGCTCGTATAATCAATTCTTGCTGATCTGTTAGATAACTTGTATCAAAGGTGTTTATATCTGACAAGCCAAGCATATAATCGGCGCTTACATTGAAAAAGCGGCATATGCTAATCAGTGCATCCACAGAAGGATAGAGCGCACACCGTTCATAAGAAGAAATGGTGGCGCGGGTAAGTCCAAGAAGTGAACTCAGTTCTTTCTGCGTCAATTCTTTCTCAGAGCGTAGCCGTTTCAGTTTTATTCCAAATGAATCCATATACTTCACCAATATAAATTTATGCCCTTTTAGGACATTATAAATGTCTTTTTCATATTTAAATTTATACTCTTTCGGGACATTATAACTATCTTTTTTATATTTAAAGTGTCCTATCGGAAAATAAGTCGAATTATGTGGAGGATTCGATATGCCGTCCTTAAATGGAATTACAACCCAGGAGGAAGAACTGCGCGGCTGCCACGTGACTACGCTGGATGTCCAGACCGAGGATGCGGCGGCTGGCCTCGGGAAAGCGATAGGGAGCTATATCACCATCGACACATCCGCTTTGTCTGATGAACATGAGCAAATCGAATGTGCGGGCGAGTGTCTGGCTGAGATCCTGGTCAGGGTGCTCGGCCCTCACTTTCATGGAAAGCTGTGCATCTGCGGCTTAGGGAACCGGGAGCTTCCTGCAGATTCGCTCGGGCCGGAAGTTACGAGCAGACTGCCGCTCAACTTAATGCAGCTTGCCCGGGGATGTGACTGCAGGTTTCGCGAGGTCTGTTCTTTTACCCCCGGAGTGTTTGGAATCAACAACGTGAGAACGGATACGCTGGTGGCCGGCGCTGTCCAGGCAATGGAAGCCGACTGTCTCCTGCTGGTGGATTCCCTCGTGACCCTGGACCCCGCCAAGCTGTTCAAGAGTATCCAGCTCTCGACCGCCGGCGGCACAAAATCTTTTTTCTCGGACAAGGCGGGAAATTGGACCTCCCTTGGTATTCCTGTTATTTCGCTTGGCGTCCCTACCGCGATTCTCATGAAATCGCTTTGCCCGTCTGAGCTGCAGGACGACAAGCTCCTTACGAGCACCATGGCGGCATCGGAAGTAGCCGCTCTAGGTATAATCCTCAGCTATGCCCTTATCCGGGTATGCTGGCCCTCAATCACTCGGGATGAGTGCTTTCTGCTGACGAAAATAAATAAAGACCCGCTCCCATACGGTTTCCCTTGTCCGTCGGACGGGCCGGATACTTCAGACGGGTAAAATTATTTTAGGCTGAACGAAGGGGTGGCAAAGATGGAGAAAAACCTAACAGAAACCATACAGATCACCGTGATGAGAGACACTGCGGATGGATTGAGAAAGATCGCCCACGAGTTGGACCGAAGCGTTGGTGAAGTGGTAGACCGGCTGACCATTCAAATGTCCCCCGCGGACCCGAACATTGCATCTTCCCTCATATTTGAAGATTTTATGATCATTACGATGGCGCTGAGTGCGGAGGATCGCCAAAAACTGTTTGCAGACATCGCCCGCTCCTTCCTGGTGGGTCTTACATCCGAACAATTAGACTCATTCGTAGAGGAAGCAAGGGCTACCAAAAAACAGTTCCAGGAACGAATCGCCGGTTTGCCGGAGGAAACGAAAAAAATTCTGGCGGAAGCACTCTCCCAGTTGAAGAATCCGCTCAAATAAATTTAGAGAGGGGTAGATGTCCATGGACAAAAATCAGGTGCCTATTTCAGAACTTCCATTCAACTTCGATGGTCTGGAGTCGCAGTATGGTCAGATCAAATATGCCGAGCTCATCTGTCCCGGCGTGTATTATATCGGGACCAAATTAAATATAGACAGGCCGCGCTTCGCGGGAGAATACCTTGTGGTAACAGAGGATTCTCCCGCAATCTCCCCGGAGGCGAGGGGCTTTACTACTCCGCTGCCGACCATTCCTAGGACGTTCTTGTGTGCCTATACATATGACTGCAAAGGCCGCCATGTTGTGGAATATGAAGCCCGCAAATACCTCATGGAGCACGGCGCTCCACTGCCGGAGGACGAGACCCCGGAGGATAGCCGTGTATATGGAATGGAGGTCTGTCCGGAGTATTTCGGCGAGTTCCCGATTCCAGAGGAAACGCCGTGGGGGGTAACGCTCCGCCATGACCGTCTTTGGAACGGCCTTTACTGGCTGGAGACAGCACAGGCGGGGTGGGTCCTGGCCATCGCCTATCCACTTTACACCGTTCTATATGACGATACCCTTGCACTTGGCGTCAAGGCCGGAAATGACCGGGAGGGAAAAGCATTCGACTATTGCTTCTACCCCTATTAAACAAGCTGCCGGCCTCTCTTTGAGATGCTGCCGTATGATGAGGACACCTGGGGACAGAAAATCAACGGCAAGGCGCTGCAAAACGCGCTTCTAAATGAATTTCCGGATTATGGCACAGAGGATGACCGCAACAGCCCCGACCTCCCGGCGGAGGAAAGAATCTTGCCAATCCAGGATATCGGAACTGACTTTTATCATTTCCCATAAGCGGAGAATTTTTTCGGGAGGGGCATATGTTTTCAAAAATTAAGTCCATCGTCCGGGCGGTTCAGCTTTTCCACCTCATGAGGAAGTTCAAAGGGATGCGCATATGCTCGGACCAATTTATTCAGATGTTTGCCGATCAGATTGGATACCGGGCGCAGCTTGCCTTGTATGAACTGCATACAGAGCAACAAGCGGATCTGTCCTGGGATGAATTTGTGATGCGCGTGCGGTCTAATCCCATGCTCTATAAAAAAATTCAACAGGTCGCGGGGAGGGCTGTACTCTCTTTTGACAAGACCCTTCTGAATTTTGAACTCCCAGCGGATGCATTTGAGGACAGGGGAGACGGAACGGACAAGCCGCAGATCGACATAGCCAGAATATTTTCTGGAAAGCTGGCTGATGGGCTGATGGAAAATGTGTTTTTGACGTTTGAAATGGAGCATTTCAAACGCCTGGCGGCCAGCATACCGGGTTATTCATGGGCGGCCTATTGCGATGACCTGTCCAACGACGAGCAGCTTTGGAATCAATTCACCAGGGGCTTACAGCTCGGCCTGCGACAGATCGACTATAAAGCCTGCTGGAATGCAAACGCCACGCAGGAGGAAATTTTACGACTGGAATTTTGTGAAAGAAAAGGATGAGATTGTGGACACTTTGGGGGAAAAGGTGAAAAAAGGAGAAACAATCCTGTTTTCAGAAGTGTTGGAACAGATCCCTTCGGACGAGGTGCTTTCGGAATTGTTTCCCGACCCATACCAGGGCAAATCCAGTATCACTCATTTTGGGCTGGAGGTCTTGAAGCTCCGGCTCCAAGGCTTCAAACAGGTGCAAATTGCGGAGATGCTGCGGACAACCAAATCCCGCGTCAGCTACTGGTCACAGACTACGATAAACGGCCTTTACAGAACACGACCTGATAATGTGGAAATCGACATTCCCGCTTTACGCCGGCTTCTCAACCTGGAATGGACCACAGAAGGCCGTTATACCAGACTGTCCGAACTGCTGCGCGATATGCCCTCCGATGAGGAGCTGAAGCAGTTGGACAAGGAGCGCGGTAATCTGGACAGTCAGACAACGCGGCACCGTGTCACACAGAAGGATTTATATATCCTCCGCCAGCGCCTGGATGGACGGAGCTATGACAGCATTTGCGCGGAATTAGGCTGGAGCCGCGTGCAGGTACGCCGGAATATGCAGGCAACGCGCAAACGGCTGATTCGAGACCTACGGATAGAACTAGACGTTCCCCGATTATTTAAACCGTATAAACCTGGGCAGTTACAGTTACAGCCAAGCATCTGTGCCAGTACATACTGCGAAATGATCCGTATTCCCGGAGAACATATCATTGCCTACAGAAAAGCGCACGGGGAATCTGTGGCGCAGTTTGCCAGCGGGTGCGGTGTCAGTGTTTCCAGCATCAGAAAAATTGAAAAGGGAATCAGCGAACCGTCGATTTTGCTTATTTGGAAAATTGCAAAGTATATGAAAGTAAAGATGAATGATCTCTACAGGAAAATACCATGAGACGCAATCAAATTGTTTTGCTGTTCCAGACTTTTTTGACCCTGCTGTGTAGATTTCGACAAAATAATCGTTTATAATGAAATAGATAAAACTGGAAGGAGGGTGAAAATACATGAATGATACACAGAACACGGGACCTCCTGCGGAAACGCATGGTCAGCGCATACCAAGTCGGTACGGCACTTATTTTCTGGTCTCAAAGGTAGCATATTTGATTGGCGTGCCGCGAAGGATATTTGAAAGTAAGCACGAGCCGCCGAAGCTTGAAATCTATGAGGAATTGGAGAAAAACCGGCACGCCCGGATTGTCCGAAATCTCTGCCGGCTCAGGACCGCAATCGAGGCAAATTTTAGGCGAATCAATGCCGGCATGGTACGAGACTTTAAAAATCTATACAGCCTGCCGGAGTTGATTCCCCAGGAGTGCATCACCCAACTGGCACAGGATGGCGTGTCCATCATCAAGGCAAATTACACATTAGCGCAGTACATCGTAGACATCAATCGTCTGATCATGGATCGAATCAACAACTGCAAGGAGGTGTTTCCGCTATGGCTCAATTGGTCTTATCTCAAAAATTTATTTATCATGCCAAATGGATTGAAGAAAGAAGGCACCCAAGCGGCGGCCGCCTTATATCATGAGTTCAGAGATTTCTACCCATATCAAATGTATATCAACTGGGCGCCTACATACGAAGGAAATATTCTTCTGTCGGACAAGCGGTTTGTCACACTCTTATATCGCTGGAATCAGGATGAATTTACTGATTTCAGCAAGGTCTCCGAGGCTGGAGACCGCACAAAGGGATTTATCTATCAATTCCTGCGGGAGAGCAGCCGTACGGTCATTGTGGTGGACTGCGAAAATTCAGACCCTTACCGCTTCTGTGCCGCCCTACGGGCGCTGAACAGCGAGGCAGTGGAGAAGATCGTAAAGATTATCCTGTATGACGATGTGCATAGCTCCAGCGCCTGGAGAATATTAAACGCTTATACTGAAATTCCGATAGAACATATCCTGATCGAGCGCATCAAACAGAATAAATCCCTCGTGGATATGAGCTTGGCCGCGGGGACCTGCCGTGAATTTTATCAAAACCATGTGGATTCCTTTGTCCTTGTTTCCAGCGACTCCGACTACTGGGGGCTGATCGGCGCACTGCCGGAAGCCCGTTTTCTGGCCATGGTTGAGCGCGAGAATTGCGGAGCCAATTTCAAGACGGCTTTGATGGAGGCAGGGATCTACTATTGTTATTTGGATGACTTTTATTCTGGGGATTGCGAGGATATTAAAGTCAACGCCTTGGTGCAGGAGACATACCACTATTTAGAGCGCGCCCTGCACCTTAATGTGAACAGCATGATGGATCAGGTCTGCCACACAACACGAGTAGACATGGCGCCGGACGAAAAGCAGCGTTTTTATCAAAAATTTATTCGTCCGATGCACTTGGTCATCGCGGAAGACGGAACTGTAAGCATCAAACTGCAAAGTTAGGGGAGACAAAAATGAAAAAATTTTTACTGTACCGTCTGTTGGGAGAGGGGGGTGATCCCGAGCGTCAGGAGGAACTGGTCGCGGTGGAATACGGAGAGGACATTGAGGCTGTTGCTCAGATTCTGGTGGACGACGTGGCCGCTGATACGGCGGAGCTGGACGAAGCGGCCGGGGGTGATACCTTTGCCTATGCGCCCGAGCCGTCCGACCAGTTGGACTACGACTATGAAGTAACCGGCGTCATATCCCCGGCCTCCGCAACAGAAAATATTCTGGTCGATTATATTGTCAGAGAGTGCGAGGCCCTTCCTGGAGAAGCATAGAATAAAAGCAGCGGATACCGCGCACTCGCGGTGTTCGCTACTTTTATCACATAATGCTGTTACAGTGGGCCCGGTCGTTTTCGATAAAACCTGGGCATGTGACGCTTTGCCCTAGTAGCAGATCGTCCTCAAATTTATAGTATTTTATATCTGTTTAATAACTCTTCATCGCAAAAAAACTAACAATAATATAAAGAAAGCAAGCAGGAAAGATGATGTTAAAAAAGCTGATATTGAAATTGTCAGCATTACGAACGGAGAAGAAAGCCGCTGGCGAACAACAGGCGAATACAAATTAGATGGTGAGCTTCACCTTATTGTTTATACGGACTATACAGGCAATACAATCACCAAAAATGGACTTTATGTTGGCGGGAAATCCATGCTGTTACACCGCACCGGAGGGATTACCGGCGATATGCTTTTTGATTTGCAATGGTATTTTCAATCACACATCGCTGTGTGAATTTAATCAGGGCAAGCTGTTACTCCATTTAACGATACCTTTTGAGAAAAAGCCAAAGACCAACTTACCGAGCGACAATCTCAAGTACTACCGTCAGCGGAAACAGATGACAACAAGGCAGTTGGCGGAAAAGCTGGATATTGTGCCAGCGACTGTTGTAATGTATGAAAACGGAAAGCATCCCATCCCTTACGATGTAGCTGTCAAACTGGCAGATGTTCTGGAAATCGAAGCGTCCTTGCTTTATGATGATTTTTCTCGCTTCCTTGCCGTACCCTATACCGAAGTGCTAAAGAGTGTTAGAACGGCTCTGGAGCTGTCACAGAAGGCTTTTGCAGAACAGGTAGGGATTGTACCAAGCTACTACTATAAAATCGAAGAAGGTAATCGCAGACCGTCAAGAAAGATTTATCAGAAGATATGTGCTACGCTCGAAGCGACCAATCTACAAACTTCACTTTTATGGGAGCATCCATTACAATGAAGGTGAAAGAAAAATGATTGGAGGAGTGACTATGGCACAGAATCTGACTTATACTCGTTGCGGTGATTATCTTATCCCAGATATTCAGTTGAGCCACACAAGCGATAAACCGCTTGGAAAATATGGCAGGATGCGCAGGGCGTTTCTTGCGGAAAACAATCCAATACTCTTGGATGACATGATTCTGACGGAAACCTTATTCCCGCACTTGTGGGAAATTGACGAAACTGCTCACCGTAGAGTGGACCAGATAATGACTGAACTTCTGGAGAAAAATCCGGCTCCGGATAAGTCAACCCAACAGCTTGCTTGGGTGCAGCACATGAGTAGTCTAAAAGCACAGGCGGAGGAAATCGTTAATGCAGAACTGATTTTTTGCTAACAGAATATAGAATTTTTACTTAGGGCTGACTGTAACAGGTCAGCCTTATTTCTTTGATGGGACAATTCTTGAATTGTGTTTATGGCAGTCTCAGAATTGTGCTTTTGACAATTCAAGAACTGTCAAAAGCACAATGTAACAATACTGATAATAACTATACTGATTATAGTGATACTGATCTTATCCTTTCCTATCCGGAATGGAACAGGAATGATAAGATGTATAATAACTAATGTTGAGGCTGTGGTCTGCCTTTATTGTAGAAAATGTTTTCACTATCTCATATAAAAGTGTGATTGATAAGCATTAAATTTTAATAATTTTGTGATTTCGGTTGTAATTTTCATAGATTTCGCATATAATAAAAGTGTGATTATAAAGCATAAAACTCCAATAAAAATGTGAGGAGTGATTCTATGGAACGATTTATCTTAAAAAAGTTGCTGGATTGGAAGAATTCTCCCTACCGCAAGCCGTTAATCTTGAAGGGCGTACGTCAGGTAGGTAAGACTTGGATTCTGAAAGAGTTCGGCAGACGCTGTTATGAAAATACAGCCTACTTTAACTTCGACGAAAATGAAGAATATAAACAATTTTTTGAAACAACCAAGGATGTGGATCGGATTCTACAAAACCTTATGCTGGCAAGCGGTCAAAAGATATTGCCAGAAAAGACCCTCATCATCTTTGACGAGGTACAGGACTGTCCGAAAGTCATTAACTCCATGAAATATTTCTGCGAGAACGCACCGCAGTACCATGTTGCCTGCGCTGGTTCTCTGTTAGGTATCGCCTTGGCGAAGCCTTCCTCTTTTCCAGTAGGCAAGGTCAACTTCCTGCAGATTGACCCTATGACCTTCACAGAATTTCTGCTTGCCAATGGCGACGAAAACCTTGTGAAGTTCTTGGAAAGCGTGGATACCATCGAGCCGATTCCCGATGCCTTTTTCAATCCGCTCTATGAAAAACTGAAGATGTACTATGTCACCGGAGGCATGCCGGAACCTGTGCTCATGTGGACGGAGGCACGGGATGTCTCTGCCATGCAGGAAGCCCTGTCTGGGATTATTGGTGCCTACGAACGTGACTTTGCCAAGCACCCCAATATCAGTGAGTTCCCAAAGATCTCTATGATCTGGAAATCTATACCGTCCCAGCTGGCAAGGGAGAATAAGAAGTTTATCTACAAAGTTGTCAAAGAAGGCGCAAGAGCCCGAGAATACGAGGATGCTTTGCAGTGGCTGGTGGATGCAAGACTGGTGCATAAGATCTACCGCAGCACTGCTCCCGGCCTGCCGGTGGCTGCCTACGATGACCTGTCTGCATTTAAAATTTATCTGGTGGATGTGGGTTTGCTCCGCCGTCTGGCACAGCTGGCTCCCACGGCCTTTGGAGAGGGCAACCGCCTGTTCACCGAGTTCAAGGGCGCTTTGACTGAAAACTTTGTGCTGCAGACCCTGATCACGCAGTTTGAAGTGGTTCCCCGCTATTGGAGCCAGAATAATCCACCTTATGAAGTGGATTTCCTCATTCAACGGGAAAATGACATTTTCCCTGTTGAGGTCAAGTCTGAGGCCAATACCACCAGCAAGAGCCTCAAGAAGTTTAAGGAGTTGTTCCCGGATCAAGTCAAGCTCCGTGTGCGGTTCTCTCTGGATAATCTGAAGCTGGATGATGATGTACTGAACATCCCTTTGTTCATGGCTGATCAAGCAGATAGATTGATTGGATTGGCATTAGAAAAGAAGAATAGCTTTGGTCAGTAATGGTTCATCAATATAAAAAGTAACAATTTGACCTATAGAATGAAAGAAATAAAAAGGTGATATGATGGTCAAAGGCTTCATTTTCTTCAGAGGCGGAAAGATGCCATTCGTAATCGAAAACTACCGCATGGAATTATTTACGGATGACTCGCTGCTGGATGATTTTTGTAAAGAATATAATTTTAAAGAAAACTATATCCTGCATGGACAATGTTTTGATATCGGAATTCGTGGACGGAAAGCAACTTTTTTAGTAGAAAACTCTATGGGCAGTACCTGCTATTTACGTTGCTATATTATCAATATGTTCGACAAAGATGAAGAGTATGACTCCATAGGCCTTCAATCACCGTCCCTCGATGAAGTTTTTAGATACGAATACGAATACATTGACATGGTGCGAGCGGGAATCAATTTGGCTGTAGAGCCTAAGGTTGTATATAAGGTTCCGTTTGGTATGAACGATCAGAAGTATGAATTAGAATTCCGGATAGGTCACGATAACCGGCTCGGGCTTTTGGAAGACCTCGACAGAAAGGGCGAATTGATTCTGCTACTACACACCAACGAGATACAAGAGTGCTATGATATAACTAATGTTCTACATAGGCTTGCAATGTTTATGACATCCAATGCAGAAGTCCCTTTCAAACGGATTACACTTTATAAGCAAGGATTGAAAGCAGGGTGGTTCTACTGTTCTCTCATTTCAGAAGATATAGTTGGTGGGCATGGCGGTTTCTTCCACGAATTTGATGTTATGAAATACATCCCGAAAATCTTAAATAACATAGCGTTAGATTCCGGCAATAAAATAACACAAAGCATTCCCCTGGGGCATTTAGGGGATTTTAACTCCATGTATACACCGCAGCGATTTGTAGAACAAGTTATGGCGTTTGAGTATTTATTCGACAAGCTGGATCACAAGAATGCTCAAAACCCTAAATTTCCCCTAAAAAAAGAATTGGAATGTATGTTTAATGAATTCCCTCAATTACTATCACGAACGAAGATTCCTGCAGAGATGGTTAGTGATCAAATTAAGGAAATTAGGCGTACTATTGCCCATGGATATGTGTATTACTATGATTTCAAAAATGACTCCAACACCAAATGTTTGATGATTCTTCTCGATAAATTGATCAAATGCATGAGCTTGAAATGGATAGGGTTTTCTAATAATGACATTTCAAACTATATTCTCTTTTAGAAAAAACATACAAGCTTGATATAGAAACTCAGTTAGATACTCAGAAATTAGGCAATATGTCCTTACAGATACTTAGAAAGGGCGAAAATGAAATGGCAAAGAAAGAAGTTAAAACCGATTTGTGGGTCGCTCGTCAACTCGATGACTCCAAAATTAAATATGATGCGCAAGGCAGTGATGTTAAGGAAATTAACGATGCTTTACAGAGTGCATCAAAGCGAGGTACTGGCAATGCCGGATATCCGGAGTATGTTGCAGTTGTAAAAGACTTTGTTATCGTCATTGAGGATAAAGCTGATCTTGCCAAGCACCAGAAGCTGACCAGTACGGGAATCCTGTCTGTCGATCAGAAAGATATTGCAGATTACGCTGTTAATGGGGCATATTTTTACGCCAAGCACATTGCACAGAATAGCAGCTTCCATAAGATTTTTGCAATCGGCGTTTCTGGCGATGAAAAGCACCATAGAATCACTCCACTGTATGTGGATGATAGAGATGGCTATAAGCAGCTCCCTGATATTGAATCTTTTACCTCCTTCACCGCTGTCAATATCGACGAATACTATACTCGTTACGTTCTGGCAGAAAAGACCGATGTTGAAAAGACTACGGAGGAAATTCTGAAAGATGCGGCGGAACTGCACGAATATCTGCGCACCTATGGCTCCCTGAAGGATCAGGACAAGCCTTTGGTGGTCTCCGGTATTCTTCTGGCACTGGATGACAAGTTCTTCAAACCCGATGATTTGCTCGGTGACGAAACAACCACTGACGGCCAGTTGATTTACGATGCTATTCAGCGTCGCCTCAAAGCATCCAATGTTGGGCCTGATGCAAAACGTGACAAGCTGATGAGTGAATTTTCTATCATCCGCACAAGCGCTCGTTTGAATGAAGTCGATGCCAAGCTGGGCAAAACGCCGCTTAAATTCTACACCGAGTTCTTGAAGAAGAATGTCTTTGACAACATTAAGTATCGCAGTTCCAGCGAGGATTTCATTGGAAGATTCTATGGCGAATTTATGAGCTATTCTGGCGGTGACGGCCAGACATTAGGCATCGTACTAACCCCACGTCATATCTGTGATTTATTCTGTGATTTACTAAATGTTCAGCCCTCTGATATTGTTCTTGACCCTTGCTGCGGCACTGCCGGTTTTCTGGTTGCTGCAATGCACCATATGCTTGAAAAGGCCGGTACCGATCAGGTCAAGCGTAAGAACATTAAAAAGAAGCAGCTGCACGGCTTTGAACTCCAGAGTAATATGTTCGCAATCGCTGCAACCAACATGATCCTCCGGGATGACGGCAACAGCAACATCAAATGTGAGGACTTCCTACGTCAAAATTCTGCCCAAGTACAGCTTAAAGGTGCAACTGTTGGTATGATGAATCCGCCTTATTCTCAGGGGACCAAAGCCGATCCGTCGCAGTATGAATTATCTTTCGTGGAGCACTTGCTCGATTCCTTGACCGAAGGAGCGAGGGCTGCGGTAATTGTTCCTCAATCGTCCATGACCGGCAAGACCAAAGACGAACAAACCTTTAAGGAAAATATTCTGAAACACCATACATTGGAGGGTGTCATTATCTGTAATACAGATACTTTCTATGGCGTAGGCACTAACCCTGTTATTGCAGTCTTTACAGCCCATGAGCCACATCCTGATGATAAGATTTGCAAATTTATTGATTTCAGAAATGATGGTTATGAAGTGCGTGCTCATGTTGGTCTTGTTGAAGGAGATTCTGCTAAAGATAAAAAACAGCATTTGTTGGATGTTTGGTTTGGACGCACAAAGGCTGCATCAAAATTTTGTGTTGAGTCCACTGTAAAAGCTTCCGATGAATGGTTACATTCTTACTTCTATTTTAATGACGAAATACCTACTGATGCCGATTTTGAGAAATCTATTGGGGACTATTTAACATTTGAGTTCTCTATGATTATGCAGAATCGAGAATACCTTTTTGAAGGTGGTGATGTTAGTGAAGGAACTTGATGAGAAGAAGTGGGAAAAATTTGACGTATTTGGCAAAAAAGGCTTTTTACGCATTGCTACAACTGATAGCGGTATAGATAGCATTCGTTTAATAGACGGAAATGAGAAACGTGTTCCATATGTTACACGCTCCGAAGCTGTAAATGGAATAGCTCAATTTGTTAGCGAAAACAACTATGAATTCGGTTCTGATGAGGCTGGCTGCATTACGGTCGGTCTTGACACTCAAACCGTATTCTATCAGCCACATAAATTTGTTACAGGTCAGAATATTCAAATAGTAACTGGTGACTCGCTTAATGAGGATAGTGCACATTTTTACGTCACTATTCTTAAAAAACAAATGGATGCGAAGTTCAACTGGGGTGGTAATGGTGCAACATTAAGTCGTATGAAACGACTTGAAGCAATGCTTCCTGTTTCTGATGCGGGAATTCCAGACTATGAATATATGTCAGAATATATATTTCAAAAGAGGAAGACTTTACTTGGAAAATACCGGAATCACCTCGTTCAGCGAATTAAGGAGCTGGGTGAAGGCGGCGAAATTCCATCTATTGCCCAAAAGAAATGGGATTCTTTTTTGATATCTGATATATTTAGTATCCTGCCTGGAAAAAGATTAGTATCTGCACACTCGACCCCTGGCAATCGTCCTTTTATTGGTGCTTTGGATAAAAATAACGGCGTTGCACGCTTTGTGAATGACACTAATGCATCCCTGGATAAAAATGTACTCGGTGTCAATTACAATGGAAACGGTATGGTTATTGGCTTCTACCATCCCTATGAGTGCATTTTCTCAGATGATGTTAAAAGATTCCATTTGAAGCACCATGAAGACAATGTGTTTGTGTTACTGTTTATGAAGGTTGCCATTCTGCAGCAGAAAAGCAAGTTTGGCTACCTGTATAAATTTAACGCAGAACGCATGGCTAATACCAAAATCATGCTGCCTGTTACCGATGACGGCGCTCCTGATTACGAATATATGGAGCAGTACGCCAAAAATCTGACGCTCCGGAAGTATAAGCAGTATTTGTCATATCTTGATTCAAAAGAAAAAACTGATACGGTAGCTACAGACAATTGACAGCTTACTACAGATAAAAACGGAGGCAAATATGCAATTATCAAAAATAAGAATTAGAAATTACAGATTGCTTATTGATGCCGAGTTGGAAGTCGATCCCAAGACAACCTTAATTGTGGGTAGAAACAACACAGCCAAGACATCATGCTTCGTGTGCATTGGTAATGTACTGGAAGGGGAAAATATATCTTTTAATGATTATCCACTGTTAAAGCGGGAAGATTTCTATACTAAAATTGCACTGTTTATGGAGAAAAAACTCTCCTATGAGGACCTTTGCAAACAGGTCGAAGTTATTTCCATTGATTTTATAGTGGACTACTCATTGGATGACCCGGACGACAACTTGGGGGCTTTGTCGCCATTTATTATCGATGTCGATGTAGATACGACAACCGCTCTGATTCGTGCAGAGTATCGACTAAAAACCGACGAAAAAACATTGTGGGCACTATTGGAAAGCAGCTATTATAAAGACGGCGCTTTTGCTCCGAATGAGGAGGCTCATGATGTGCTTGCTGATAATTTTGGAAAATTGTTCGGATTGACCGTCTATGCTATTAATCCGAACAATTTGGAGGATAAGCAAGTAAAAAGCCAAAAAGAACTACATGATTTGTTCCCATTCCACGCTATTCCCGCTGAACGTGTTCTTGGCGAGGATGATACACAGAATAGTTCTCTTGGTTCGTTAATTTCTGGTTTCTTTGATATGAGCGAAGGAGATTTGGATCCGGAAGTTGCCGAAGAAATAAAGCGATTACGTACAATAGTAGAAAAAGCCAATAAGAATGTTCAGAAGCAAAGTGATGAAATCCTGAGTGCAGTTGTGAACAGTTCTATTGGCTTCGGTTACCCCAATATAGAAGAATTAAAACTTGGAGTCACAACGCAGCTCAGCATTGACGATCAGATAAAAAATCAGACCAAGCTATCGTATATCTCTGGTACAGCAAACGAAAGCTTGCCGAGTTCTTACAATGGCTTGGGTTATAAAAATCTGATTAAAATGGAGTTCCTCCTTGCTGCATTTGCTAAAGATATTGAAAAACGTGGTGTTGCCTGTGTTCCTCTGCTCTTTATTGAAGAACCGGAATCTCATATGCATCCGCAAATGCAGACCGCTTTTGCCACGTATTTAGAAAAGTTTCTTGGCAAGCTCTCTAATGTCCAAATCCAGACTTTTCTAACCTCACATTCTGCTCACATAGCAAACACCATGGAGTTCGCAAAGGTTCGCTATGCGCAAAAGTCTAATGCCGGTGTGATTTACAAGAATTTGAACACCTTTGCTCAGGCCAATTCTGATAATGTAAATTTCATCCGGAAGTATTTAACTTTGACCAAATGTGATTTGTTTTTTTCTGATAAAGCGATTTTTGTTGAAGGTGCTTCCGAGCGTTTGTTGCTGCCGGACATGATTGAGAAGTGTGAAGCGACCGGAGTGTTTGGTTCCGGTAAGTATCCTTTATCTGCACAGTATTATGCGTTGATTGAGATCGGTGGAGCCTATGCACATAAATTCATTCCATTTATTGAATTTTTGGGAGTACCATGTCTGATTCTTACTGATTTGGATTCTGTAGCAGACCGAATAAGCAAAGGTGGAAAAGTAGTAAAAAAGTCCGTAGTGGTTAGCCAAGGGGAAACAACATCGAACGAAACCATAAAATGGTGGATCCGCAGAAATAAGGGTCTTCCAGAGAACGACACATCAAAAATCGACCTCACAGTAATCACCTCGATGTCTCCGGATGACAAGACCAGGGGCAAATGCCATATTGAGTTCCAAACGGCCGAAAACGGATTGTGTGGACACTCGTTGGAGGAAGCAGTTCGTAATGTCAACCGAAAGCACTACGATTTAGGCGACAGCACAAGCGAAGAAGAACTTGAATTTAAGGGCAAAAGCAAAACGGATTTTGCTCTCGATCTTATTTGTAAATGCGCCGATTATTGCGTTCCGGCGTACATAAAATCGGGATTAACATGGCTAAATAACCAACGAGTTCTTGAGTAAGGAGGTGCCAGTACATGGGTGGAAAGCATACAGGTGCAAACTATGATCTTGCAAAAGCTGAAGCTGACAAGGTTGATGCACAGATTATTGAAACACTTAAGACCGGGCACAGTTTTCGTGTCGAAGCAGGTGCGGGTTCTGGCAAAACTTACTCTCTGAATCGAGTAATTGAATGGATACAGGCAAATAAATGGTCTGATTACAGTCGAAAAAAACAGAATGTGGTCTGTATCACCTATACAAATGCAGCTGTAGACGTGATTGCAGAGCGGCTTGCAAAAGATTCGTTTATCCTCCCTTCCACAATCCACTCGTTTGCTTGGAATGCTATCAAACAATATCAGAGCGTTTTGATTGATGCTGTTACAACTAACCCTGATTTTCTACCGGATGAGGGTGATTTTAATAAGGTTACAGAAGTTGCATATACTTTGGGACATCGCTACAAAGAAAATGGTATTCAGTACCTTTATCACGACGATGTTCTAAAACTATTCTGCCTACTTTTAGATAACGCTAAGTTTCGCCGTGTGTTTGCGGACAAGTATCCTTTAATTCTAATTGATGAATATCAGGACTCTTATAAGCCTATTATTGACCGATTTGTTGATTATTTTATTGCAAAGGGTATTGGCCCGCAATTCGGTTTTTTCGGTGATGCTTGGCAAACAATCTATCAATCCAATAAGGCTTGTGGCGCAATAGAACATGACAATATCGATGTAATCAAGAAAAGTTCGAATTTTAGATCCTCACCGAGAATAGTACAACTTCTCAATGATATTCGTCCAGACTTACCCCAAAAATCAGCAATAGATGACTTTGAAGGAGAAGTGTTTGTTATTACGTGCGAGGATTATACTGGACCTCGTCGTGCAGATCGTAATTTCAAGAACGAATTACCTCCAGAGGAATTGAAATCACGATTAAATAAGGTTACTGAAAAAATAAAACAAGAAACACCTGCGGATGAAGAATTAAAAGTTCTAATGATTACGCACAAGGTTCTTGCTACACAGCAAGGATACGAGAAACTCCTGGATATTCTGAATGACGGATTGAGAGACAAAGAAGACCCGTTCCTATTGTTCTTTATGGAGACCGTTGAACCGATCTATTATGCGCTTGACACCTCCGATATGCAGTTGCTTTTTGATACACTTGGAATTAAGCGTTATCCAATTACCAAGAAGGCTGAGAAAAACAAGTGGAAAGAACTACAGCGTCAACTTGATGAGGCACGCAAGAAAAGAGCTATTGATGTTTTTGAAATTATCAACCGGACTAAATTGATTCCTATACCACCCAAATTAGATGGTTGGTATCATTTGTACCAGAATACACCTGAAACAATATATGCTTCTAATACTTCGATTGAAGTGTTCTTGAATCTGGATTACGCACAGTTTATTGCTGTGAAAGACTTCTTACATCCAGAAGCACAGTATTCTACAGAGCACGGAGTCAAAGGAGAAGAATACGACAATGTGATTTTTGTTATCAGTAAAGGATGGAACCAGTATCAATTTGAAACCTATGCTCCAATGATAACAAAAAAAGCTGTCATCCCAAGTGGAAAACAAGCTTCCTTTGAGCGTAACCGCAATTTATTTTATGTATGTTGTTCAAGGTCAAAGAAAAGGTTGATTTTCTTTGTAACGGTTCCTATTGATTCCACTTTCAAATCGTTTTTGGTTGAACTTGTTGGAGAACAGAATATTTTTACCTTCAGCCAGTATATCGAAAGAAAAATCGATTAAGTAGTTAGAAGTAAGACATCACTCATCGTTCTTTGAACGGTGAGTGATGTTGCTATAAATTCAATTATTATTTCAGGTCAGGTAGAATAAGTTTCGCAAAAAGACAAAGAGACATGGTTTGCAGATGTC
>OIYD01000881.1_pt1 | contig 21047 bp, 15 predicted proteins | sample 1588141 | NCBI WGS metagenome assembly OIYD01 (sample SAMN03283259) | human gut metagenome | biome: human-associated habitat; material: feces | host: Homo sapiens | place: USA | collected 2013
AGTATAATTTCAATCCGGCTAAAATTTTCATGGGCGATACGGGATCCATGTTCCTTGGGTATGTGATTGCCGCGGTGTCGGTCATGGGATCTATGAAGACGGCGGCTGCCGCAGTCCTTATCGTGCCTTTGGTGGCGCTGGCCGTGCCCATTACCGATACGGTACTTGCTATCGTGCGGCGCAGGCAGTCAGGGGTGCCGATTTTTTCACCGGACAAGAACCATCTCCACCATCGTCTTCTGGCGGCGGGATTGTCGCAGAAACAGGTGGTGCTGGTCATGTACGCGCTGACAGCTTTTTTCTCGGCAGCGGCGCTCCTTGTGGTGAGGCTGAATCCATTTCTCGGTGTGGCGGTGATCCTTCTCGCACTCGGGGTGTTTATTTTCTGGGCGAAGAAACTCGGCGTCATGAGAGAGGTCGTTCTTCCGCCGACGGAAAAGGATGAGAAATAAAAAAGGAATTGACAGAAATATTTCATTTTATCAGCTTGTTTTATGAAAAGGAGTAGTCCTGTGAAAGTCATGACGATTTTCGGCACGCGGCCTGAAGCGATAAAGATGGCTCCTGTCGTGCAGTCGCTTCTGGCGCATCCCGAAATAGAAACAAAGGTCTGCCTCACGGCGCAGCATCGGGAAATGCTCGATCAGGTGGTGGATCTTTTCAAGCTGCCCGTCGATTACGATCTGGATATCATGAGGAGCGGACAGTCCCTGTATGACATCACTTCCCGCGTCCTTCGCGGACTGGAAGAAGTACTGGAAAAGGAAAAACCGGATTATATCCTTGTCCATGGGGATACGACGACGACGTTTACCGCGTCGCTTGCCGCTTTTTACAAACAGATCAAAGTCGGACATGTGGAAGCGGGGCTGCGCACGGGAGATTTGGCGTCCCCTTTTCCTGAAGAGGCGAACCGCCAGCTTACGGGCGTCCTGGCCAGTCTTCATTTTGCCCCGACAGAAACGGCGCGGGAAAATTTACTCCGTGAAAATAAAAAGGATGAAAATATTTTCGTCGTGGGAAATACCGTCATTGATGCGCTCCTTTCGACGGTAAAGAAAGATTATACTTTTGAAGATGAAGAAATACAGGCGATTGAAGAACACAAGCGCGTCATCCTTGTGACCACCCACCGCCGTGAAAATTTGGGCGCGCCCATGCATCATGTGTACCGTGCGCTCCGCCGGCTGGTGGAAACCGTACCGGATACGGAAGTGGTATTTCCTGTCCATCGGAATCCTCTTGTCCGTGAAGCGGTGGAGGAAGAGCTGGACGGCGCGGCGGGCATCCATCTTGTGGAACCGATGGAGTATGAGCCTTTCACGAATCTGATGGCGCGGTCCGCCCTTGTGCTGACCGATTCAGGCGGCATACAGGAGGAAGCGCCGAGCCTGGGGAAACCCGTCCTTGTCCTTCGCGATACGACAGAGCGTCCCGAAGCGGTAGAGGCGGGGACGGTAAAACTGGTGGGTACCGGGGAAGAGAAGATTTATCAGACGGCATACCGGCTGCTGACCGATGAGGCGGCATATCATGCGATGGCGGAAGCAGTGAATCCTTACGGTGACGGCAGATCCGCCGGGCGCATCGTGGAGACGCTTTTGTATGCGGAGGGGATTTCTCATAAAAAACCGTCTAAATTTATAGCTAAGTAAATCCGCATATGTTACAATAACTTTGTATGGGTAGAGCTGTACGTATTTTGCGTGCAGTTTTTCATGATATGCACATGCCGGAGATGGCCATGAAGAATGCCGGGGAACAGGGAGATAAAGAAAAAGAGTTCAATCCGATGCGCAGTATCGCTGTAGCGGGCGGAGCGGGCATGACCCTTCTTTCCTGTATCGGCCTCGGTATCTGGGGCGGACTTAAGTGTGATGAATACTTGGGGACGTATCCTTTCGGCCTTATCGGGTTATCCCTTTTGGGCGCCATATCCGGATTGTGGGCCATAATTAGAAAAATGATAGGAAAGTAAGAAATGAAGTATGATACGGTATTCCCTGCTTTTGCGGATAGAGTGGTCATCCGTCTGGCAGCCATAGGCGCTGTCGGCGCGGCCGCCGCATTTTTGAAGTGGGAATGGACTGTGGCGGCAGGATTTGCCGCCGGCGTCGTATTTCATATTCTTTTTTTCTTGTACATGAAACAGCGTTACATCCACTGGGAGAAAGAAGAGCGGGACGCGGCCTACATAGGCCAGATGGGCGCCGCGCTTGCAGGCTCCCGGCTTTTTGTGGAAGCGGGGCTGGCGGCGGCGGTGGTTTTGTGGACACCGCTTTCCATTCTCGGTTTCCTGGCGGGCTTATTGTCACTGTTCCCTGCTACTATCTGGGCAAGGCAATAGTGTGGAATAAGAATAATAATATTTTCCTGACGTCCAAAACAGAGAGGGGGTGAGACTATGCATCTTCATACAGGTACACATATGGTTGCACAGCTTTTCGGAATGTCGGTCAATCTGGATACGATTTTTACACAATGGCTTACTGCTCTCATAGTATTTATTATCGTCTTTGCTGCGAGCCGGGGGCGTTCGCTCGTTCCAAGCGGTATCCAGAACGCGGTGGAAATGATCATTGAGCCGCTATGCTCCCAGTTTGAGAAGAATATGGGATCGCATTATAAAAAGGTTGTTTATTTCCTGCTGACGCTTTTCATGTTCATCTTTGTGGCCAATGAGATCGGGCTTCTGCCGACAGCCCATCTGACGGCATCTCCGACAAATGATGTGAATACGACCCTGGGGCTGGCACTGACCGGCACATTATGTATTCATTTCGTTTATATCAGGAACAGGGGATTCGGCAAATGGCTGAAACATTTCTTTGAACCCATGCCGCCGTTCGTGATCATCAATATCGTAGAAGAACTTTCCCGGCCGGTGACACTGGCAATGCGTCTGTTCGGCAATATTCTGGCAGGGGAAATCCTGATGGAAATCCTCTACGCGTTGGCACCTGTGCTTGTACCTTTGCTCTGGGTCGTGTTCAGCCTTGTGGTCGGATTGATCCAGGCGTACATTTTCACTACGCTGACTTCCATTTATCTCAAGGAAAGCGTGGAGTAAGTGAAGGTGTGCAGGTGAATGGGAGCGGCACTCCGTAAAATGCCCGGCGCCGCCCGCGAAACGGTACTCATTATATCCGGAAAAACCGGGGCATTACATTTTTAGGAGGAATCATTACCATGGATCAGACTATTGTTGTTCAGTATTCCCTTATCGCATCTGCGCTGATTGCCGCAGTTGCCGCATTTGCAGCTGCATTCAGCGATTCTAAAGTAGCATCCCACGCTATCGACGGCATGACCCGCCAGCCGGAAATTCAGGGGCAGCTCTTCACTTCCATGCTTGTCGGCATCGGCTTGGTAGAATCTATTCCGATTATCGCTATCGTTATTTCTCTCGTCCTCGTATTCGCCAATCCTTTCCTCGGCTAATTCCAATTCATTGTTAGCCTAAGGAGGGGATTTCATTGGTAGAATTAAATGGTACGCTGCTGATTTCAATCCTCAACTTTATCATTCTCGTTGCCGTTTTGGCACATTTCTGCTATAAGCCGATGCTGAAGGTCATGGATGACCGCAGGAACAAGATCCGGAATGATCTGGACAGCGCGGCCCGGTCCAGCGCGGAGGCGGCCAAGCTCAAATCCGATCTGGAAGCGGAACTTGCCAATGCCCAGGTCGCCGCACAGGGGATCGTGGATAAGGCCGTAAAAGAGGCCAAGGTACAGGCCCAGGCGCAGATCGATGAGGCCCATGCGGCTATTGAGAGGGAAAAAGTCCAGGCTGCTAAACAGATCGAAAGGGAACGCAAGGATGCCCTGGAGGATCTGAAGACGCAGGTGGCCGCTCTTTCCTGTGATATTGCATCGAAGATCATCAGCAAAAATATGACGCCGGATACGAATGACCGGCTCATAGCGGAAAGCATCGCAAGACTGGATGCCGGGCAGGCAGGTAAGTAATCATGGATAAGAACGTAATCCTTGCAAAGAAGTACGGACGAGCCATCTATGAAATTGCCGCAGAGCAGCACTGCCTGGAACAAACGGAAGAAGATCTCCGCCTCATTGCCGATACCATAGGGAAAAGCAAAGAGCTCGGGGAGATTCTGAACCATCCTCTGCTTGCTAAGGATGTCAAGAAAGATACTATAAATAAGTTATTTGCAGATAAGGTGCAGCCGATAGTTTTACAGTTCTGCTATGTTGTTATCGACAAAGGCCGCATCGCTGATTTTGCTGCCATGGCGGATGTCTATGCCAATCTTGCGCATCATGGGATGGGCATGGAGGAAGCCGTGGTAACTTCCGCGTTTCCATTGACCAAATCCCAGGTGGACGCTTTGAAAGCCAAACTTGCGGAAATCACGGGAAGCAAAATTATCATGAAACAGAAAGTAGACGCATCTTTGATAGGCGGATTCACGGTCCGGATGGGAGACCGTCTGATTGACGGATCCGTAGCCCGCCAGCTTGCGGCGCTCCGCTCGCAAATGATGCAAAGAGATTGAGGTGACTTACAGGATATGAAAATCAGTTCAGATGAAATCACATCTGTCATTAAAAAACAGATTGAAAATTACAAAGTAGACCTCAATGTCGATGAAGTAGGTACGGTTCTTGAAGTCGGCGACGGTATCGCCCATGTATATGGCCTTGAAAACTGCATGGCCGGTGAATTGCTGGAACTGCCGAACGGCGTTTACGGCATGGCCATGAACCTGGAAGAAAGCAATGTAGGTGCCGTTCTTCTGGGGAATGCGGAAACCATCAAGGAAGGCGACGTAGTAAAGAGAACGGGCCGTCTGATGCAGGTTCCCGTAGGCAATGCGGTCATTGGCCGCGTGGTCAATGCGCTGGGACAGCCGATTGACGGCAGAGGCGAAATCAAGACTGACGCTTATCGCGACATTGAAATCAAAGCTCCGGGCATTGCCGACAGACAGCCGGTAAACGTCCCGCTGCAGACCGGTCTGAAATGTATCGACTCCATGGTCCCGATCGGCCGCGGACAGCGTGAGCTGATCATCGGCGACCGCGGTACAGGCAAGACCGCCATCGCTATTGATACCATTCTGAACCAGAAGGGGCAGGATGTCATTTGTATTTATGTTTCCATCGGGCAGAAGAACTCCAATGTCGTCCGTGTATACGAACGGCTGAGAGCTGCCGGCGCTATGGATTACTCCATCATCGTACATGCCGGTGCTTCCGAAGGGTCTCCGATGCAGTACCTTGCACCATACTCCGGTGTATCCATTGCGGAACATTTCATGCACCAGGGCAAAGATGTCCTCATTATCTATGACGACCTCTCCAAACATGCTGTCGCTTACCGCGCCATGTCGCTTCTGCTGCGCCGTCCGCCGGGACGCGAAGCTTACCCCGGTGACGTATTCTATCTGCATTCCCGTCTGCTGGAACGTGCGGCACGTCTGTCCGATGCACTGGGCGGCGGCTCCATCACCGCGCTGCCGATCATTGAAACACTGGCAGGCGATGTCGGTGCGTACATTCCGACAAACGTCATTTCCATCACGGACGGACAGATTTATCTGGAAACGGCACTCTTTTATTCCGGGATCCGTCCGGCCATCAATGTCGGTCTGTCCGTATCCCGTGTAGGCGGTTCCGCGCAGATTAAGGCCATGAAACAGGTCGCAGGCACGCTGCGTCTGGATCTGGCACAGTTCCGTGAATTGGCGGCATTTGCCCAGTTCGGTTCCGATCTTGACGCTGCCACCAAAGCGCAGATCGACCGCGGCCAGAGGACGACGGAAATTCTGAAGCAGCCGCAGTATTCCCCCTATCCGGTCGAAGACCAGGTTATGGCGATCTACACGGCCGTCAAGGGGTATCTTGATGACGTGGACGTAGACCAGGTTGTCGGGTTTGAACAGCAGGTTCTGAATTTCCTCCACAGCAGCCATCCGGAAATTGGCGCTGATATCGTGGATAAAAAGAAGCTGACAGATGAAAATGAAGCGAAACTCAGAGAAGCTCTTGATGAATTCAAGAAACGTTACAAGGCACAAAGCGAAACAGAAGAAAAGTCTGAAACGGTAGAGGGGTGATCTGATTGGAAAGTACGCGTGATATAAAAGGGCGCATAAAATCCGTCACCAACATCCAGCAGATCACGAAAGCCATGAAGATGGTAGCCGCCGCCCGCCTGCGCAAAGCGGAGGAAAAGGCAAACGGCTCCCGTCCTTATGCGGAAAAGATCGGAGAGCTCCTGCGCCGTGCTTCTTCGGTGACACCCGGATTTACAAGCCCGCTCTTCAGGACAGGCGAAGTAAAGAAGGTCGGATATCTCGTCATTTGCGGCGACAAAGGCCTTGCCGGCGCTTATAACTCCAACGTGATGAAGCGTACCCTGCAGGAAATCTCCGGAAAGGATCGTTCTGCATACGCTTTATATGTCTGCGGGAAACAGGCGAAGAATTATCTGAAATTCCGCGGGTATGATCCCGATACCTATCATTTCGGCTTTTCTGATAAGCCGTCGGCTCAGGATTCCATCGATCTCTCCAAAGAGATGGTGGAATACTTCACAAAAGAAGAAGTCGATGAAGTTTATATTATTTATACCAAATTCATCACCGCCCTCCGCCAGCAGGTCCGGGTAGACCGGCTGCTCCCCATTGAAGCGCCGGCTGAGGGAAAAACGGAAGAAGCAGCAAAAGCGGCTGCCAGCGAATGGGAAAAAGAAAGACAGGATTTCCTCCGTATCGAGGAAGATCCCTATATTTTCCTTCCCGATGCGGCGGCAGTACTTTCCAAACTGCTTCCTGAATATATACAAGTGCAGGTTTATAATGCGATGCTGCAATCCGCGGCGTCCGAGCTGGGCAGCCGTATGGCGGCCATGTCCGCTGCCACTGACAACGCGACGGAAAGAATTGCCGACCTCAACCTTACGTACAACAAAGCGCGTCAGGCACAGGTCACCAATGAAATTTCCGAAATTGTCGGCGGTGCGGCAGCTCTCGAATAAACCGGCTTAATTTGATTAAGGAGGAATGCTTCTTCATGGCAAATGAACAGCAGGGACAGGTAGGCAAGGTCGTACAGGTCATGGGCGCTGTCGTCGATATCGCTTTTTCCGACGATCAGGAACTTCCTGCCATCTATAACGCAATTCATGTCAAAGATGAAGAAGGCACTGTTCCGGTAGATGTTATCTGTGAAACCATGCAGCACTTAGGTGACGGCGTAGTCCGCACCGTTGCGATGAGTTCCACCGATGGCATGGTACGCGGAATGAAAGCAGTAGATACCGGCCGTGCTATTGCGGCACCGGTCGGCGACGGATGCCTGGGACGTATTTTCAACGTACTCGGACAGACCGTCGACAATGACGATACAAAAGTACCGGCATCCGACTACTGGCCTATTCATCGTCCGGCACCGGCCTTTAAAGACCAGTCTCCGGCAACTGAAATTTTTGAAACCGGCATCAAAGTCGTCGACCTCATCGCTCCGTATGCAAAAGGCGGTAAGATCGGGCTCTTCGGCGGTGCGGGTGTAGGTAAGACCGTTCTTATCCAGGAATTGATCCATAACGTGGCGACAGAACACTCCGGCTGCTCCGTATTCTGCGGCGTCGGCGAACGTACTCGTGAAGGGAACGATCTCTGGGGAGAAATGAAAGACTCCGGCGTTCTTTCCAAAGTTGCGCTGGTATACGGTCAGATGAACGAACCTCCGGGAGCGCGTATGCGTGTAGCTCTCACCGGTTTGACCATGGCTGAATATTTCCGCGACAAACAGGGACAGGACGTCCTGCTTTTCGTAGACAATATTTTCCGTTTCGTACAGGCAGGTTCCGAAGTATCCGCGCTGCTCGGACGTATGCCGTCCGCCGTAGGCTACCAGCCGACACTGGCCACCGATATCGGCGAACTGCAGGAACGCATCACTTCCACCAAAGACGGTTCCATCACATCCATCCAGGCCGTATACGTACCGGCCGATGACTTGACGGATCCGGCCCCGGCAGGCGTATTTACACACTTGGATGCTACCACCGTACTGAGCCGTTCCATCGCGGAACTGGGCATCTATCCGGCAGTAGACCCGCTGGACTCCACCAGCCGTATCCTTGACCCGAACGTTTTGGGTGAAGAGCATTACGAAGTGGCCCGCGGCGTACAGGCTATTCTGCAGCGCTACAAAGAACTGCAGGATATCATCGCCATCCTGGGCATGGAAGAACTTTCCGATGATGACAAAGTCATCGTAGCCCGCGCAAGAAAGGTACAGAGATTCCTGTCTCAGCCCTTCTTCGTAGCCGAACAGTTTACAGGCTCCCCCGGCAGATACGTATCCCTGAAGGAAACCATCCGCGGCTTCAAGGAAATCCTTGCAGGCCAGCACGATGATATGCCTGAAGGCGCGTTCTACATGGTCGGCACAATTGATGAAGCGATCGAAAAGGCTGAAAAGATGAAGAAAGGGGAATAAGCCATGGCTGATACCCTTACGAATCCCATGCACGTGGAAGTCATCAGCCCCGACGGACCGATTTATCGAGAAGCCGGTGTGGAAATGGTGGTGGCCCGTGCAGCAGACGGCGAATTTGCCGTCATGAAAAACCATCTGCCTCTGGCAGCCGCTCTTGAAATGTGCCCCGTGCGCATCATTAAAGGCGGAAAGGAACAAAAGGTGGCCGTATTTGGCGGTTTCCTGGAAATAAAGGACAATCAGGTAAATATCGTAGCCCCCCTGGCGGAGCTGGCGGATACCATCGATATTGCCCGTGCCCAAGCCGCGAAGAAACGTGCAGAAGACAGGCTTGCGTCCAAGAGCAAAGAAATCGATGTCGACCGTGCCAAACTCGCTCTCCAGCGTGCACTGACACGGCTCAAAACGACAGGAACCCTTTGATCCAAACAAAAGAACCGATCCATACAAATAATGGGTCGGTTTTTATATTGGGGGGAAGACGTTAAGAAGATAAAAGCTATTAGCTATAAGCTAATAGTTCTTTTGCGGTTTAAATCATTACGACAAGCGAGTATCCTCAATCGCACTGCGTGCGCCAGCAGCTTTTTCTGACGGCGGACGGTCAGGTATCACCCGGAGCGATGACGAAGGCTCGCTGCCGTGATGAAGAAGACCATAAAACGTCATCCTGAACGAATGCGAAGGATCTGTACCCGTGGTGAGGAAGCCGGTAAGACGTTATCAGGGTAATAGATTCTTCACTCCGATTCATCGTTCCGTTTCCCGTCTTTCCCACAAGGCATGCTTGCCCCCGTTCAGAATGACAATTGGAGAAAAGGCGTCATAATGAGGGAAGCGTTAAGCGTCATAGTAAGGGAAACGTTAAACGTCATCCGAAGCGAATGTGAAGGATCTGTCACCATGGTGGGGAAAACCGTAAAATCTCATCAAAGTGACAGATTTATCACGCAGGGGCATGTAACCATTATTCATAAAGTGGAATTCATGATTTGCGCAATTTGGTATGATGTATTATCTATGTATTTTACTTAATGCTGGATATGGGATGTAATGTTATAAACTTTAGTTCAAGGATTAATGAGGAAATAAAGTTAAAAAATAAGAAAATATTTATAGGGGTGTATAAAACGTGAATGCGGCACGCAGCATAGTTTGCCGAAACGTGATGCATTATGAAAAGATTAGAAAATATGTGCCTATTGATTATAAAAAGTAATACAGCTATGCGGAATTGATATGTGCATTTTGTGGTGGGGTGTCGTATAATCGAAACGATTATGTATCGGAATCATACTATTCGTTTTTGATTCGGATGGGGGAGAGTTGAGTCTGATATACAATCCTGCTGCGGCATGGAAAGAATACTTATCATCCACGGGAGTATGATGGTGAGATTGTTTTTGCCGGCAGAACCGCTTTTTGTAATCGGAGTAATGGCAGAAAACGGCAGATATCCCTGAAGTGACTGGGGCAGGGATGATGGGGGAGCTTTAATAATGGATATGTTTTATTGGGATATCCGGGGCAAGTCACGAAGTAGATGTGACATCTGTGTCCGGAACATACGCAGGAATTTAAGAGTGCTCTGTGCGGCTGCTTAGGCGGTTGTTTTCGAGGGCGTTTTTTGTATGCCTGAAAAGCCGGCGTGAAGAGGGATTCGAGGAGAGAAATTTCGAACCGGAGCGGTACCGGCGTGAAGAGGCATGATGAAAAATGGAGGCGGTCATGAAGAAGGTTACGGACTTTTAGGGAAATATCCTGCCCGAGTGGAGTTTCCCGTATTTTTACAGGAATGCAGGATTTGACGAGGTTGTTTTTCAGAGGCAGGCATAAAGCGGTGGCTGTAAGATAGAGGGCTCCGTAGATGATTGGCTTTGAAGAAGAAAACAAAAACAAATTGGTTATAAGTCAATTTATAAATAGCAGAAAAACCGCATGAATACTGGATATTTTGTATTTGCAAAATTTATGGTTGAAAAAATTTAAGGCATGGGGTAAAATGATTTTCGTGTTTGCTGCGGGAGCATGATTTCCTGATGCACAAGACAGGGCAGAGGATAAAGAGACAGCCCAATGCAGCGGCTTCAGGGAAAACATGCGCAGGCAGTTTCTCCGGCAGAAAATATCGATTAAAAAAACAGAGATGAAAACGGTCAGCGTTTTGTACATCGGAGAAAACATTTTTGCAATAGAGAAAGGATGGGGTTAAAGTTATGAATCAAGTACACAAGGTCATATGGAGCAGGGTGAAGAATTGCTACATAGTCGTTTCGGAAATTACGAAGAGGGTCGGCAGAGATAATAAAGCCTCTGTGACGGAAATCCGTCCGCTTCGCGCGCTTTTGTGCGCCATGGTGATTGCCGGCTGTATGCTTCCTGCTGATGCGGATGCGGCAAGCGGGATAGTCTGGGGGACGGGCGCGTCCGCTCCGGGACAAGATAGTGTTGCCGTAGGAACAAACGCAAAAGCAAAGAAGTCTCATGCGGTTGCCCAAGGTACAGAGGCAAAAGCGGACGGTGTTTATGCGCTGGCATTCGGGTATAAAGTACAAACATTGGCAAACTATGCCATCGCTATGGGACATCAGGCAAAAGCAGGGGCCAATGCGATCGGCGGTGTGGCGATTGGCTCCAGTTCCGTAGTCGAGGGAGAACACGGGGTAGCGCTTGGAGATCAGGCGGAATCGAAGAATAAGCAGACGATTGCGGTAGGTTTGAAATCCGTTTCGTCGGGTGAACAGAGCATTTCTATCGGACACCAGGCAAAAGCGATAGGGAACAACAGTATCGCGGAAGGCGCAGGTGCCAAAGGCTATGCCAAAGACGGTGTGGCTATCGGCAACAATGCGGAATCGGGAACGGCAGACAATAAGGATCCCCGTATATCGACCATTCCGTCCAATAACGGGGTAGCAGTGGGCAATTCGGCTAAAGCCAGCGGGGGTTCTTCCGTTTCTGTAGGGAATGACAGTATCGGCAACGGACCGTCTTCTGTCGCTATCGGCAATGCGGCAACGGCTAATGATGTAAGGACTACAGCCATCGGCAACAATGCCCATGCGGAAGGTGCCGGTTCACTGTCCATCGGGCGTGAGGCCAGCGCGTTGACCTTGGAAAATGCGACAAGCACAAATCCGCTTGTGACCGGGACTGATGAGCAGCTGGATAGAAAAGGCGTTATGGCCATTGGTGATGATGCCAAGGCAAGCGGTAATAATTCCATCGCTCTCGGTACTTCCGCCAAAGCCGGCGATTTGGAGAAAACCCGAAATGCAGATTCTGTTACTCTTACCGGCAGCGCGAAACGTATTACCAAGCTGACGACGAAGCGGTCCGTCAATAACGCGGTTGCTATCGGTACGGAATCCAGCGTACAGTCTGATGAAGACATTGCTGTCGGCTACAGGGCAACAACCGTAGCTTCCAAATACCACCAGCTGCCTGGTTCCGGACAGGTGGCGATCGGCAGCAACAGCAATACTTACGGAAGCAGGGGCGATGTGGCAATCGGTTCCGGCGCAGAGACGAATATAAGGGTCAAAAACGTAGATCATACCAATGGTCCGACGGAAAAGCGTGATGCACAGAGCGTGGCTATCGGCAGCGTGGCAAAGGCTTACGGATCGCAGGCGGTGGCTGTCGGCGCAGACACAAGGGCGATCGGAAACTCTTCCGTGGCGATCGGTACGGATGATATCGAGCTGGATCGTGCAAAACTGCAATCCCTTCTGCCGGGACTGGCGAATAATGAAAATCTGAATAATAAGGCGCCCAGTGATGCAACGCTTGGTTCGGCTGCTTTGCATGATAAGCCCTATTATGTCAAGACTGCTTCCATCGGAACGGCATCCGTGGCACTCGGCGCGATGAGCCAGGCCGCCGGTGACGCTTCTATGGCCATGGGGCTCAATGCTTTGGCGGAAGGCGATGCCAGCACGGCAATCGGGCCTTTGGCACGCAGCAAGGGGAAAAAATCCATTGCCATGGGTGTTAATGCCAATTCCCAAGTAGATGGCGGCGTAGCACTCGGCGCTGACAGTGTTTCCAACCGTCAGCAGACATCCAATGCTTACATTCCTTCCGGTGCCGACACGGCACAGGTAAATGCCATTAAGGCGACAAAAGGAACGACAGGCGCCGTCAGTGTCGGCTCGGATACGGTAAAACGCCAGATCATCAATGTGGCGGCCGGCACGAATGATTCCGATGCCGTCAATGTGGCCCAACTGAAAGCGGTAACATCCAATGCTTCCTGGACAGCACAGGAGAATGGCAATGATGTGAATGCAGTGAAGAATGGCAGTAAAGTCAACTTTGCCGATGGAACAAATACAACGGCTTCCGTGACAAAAGATGCGTCCGGAAAGGTAACGGCCGTAAAATACAACTTGAAAAAAGATGTCAACCTGGGAACGGACGGCAGCCTGACCATCAACGGAAATACCTATATCAATAAAGACGGCATCAACGCGGGGAACAAGCAGATCACGAACGTAGCCAGCGGCGGAAATACGACGACCAATGCGGCCAATATCGGCGATATCAACCGTATTGTGACGGCGAAAGACAAGTATGTGACAGGCGGTACTGCAAATTACCAGACAAACGGCGACGGCGCGGCTGCATTGACCGGTACGAACAACCTGACCGCCAATATAACGGGACTCAAAAACAACTATGTCACAAGCGGCAGCGTTTCCAATGACGGCAAGACCCTGACACTGGAACGGAATGATACGGGCAAAGTCAATGTAGACCTGAGCAAAATATTCACCGAGGTGGCAAAGGAAGATTATCATCTGGTAGCAAATCCGGAAGCAGGAAGCCAGGGCAAGTATAAAGCGGACAGCAACGGAAATATGGTGCTGACCGTAGCGAACGAAAAAGGCGATAAGAAACAGGTTACCTTGACAGATATCGCATCCAAAGCGCAGCAGAATACTAATACAACAAATATTACAAACATTAACAATACCATTGCCAAAGGCCTGAACTTCGGCGGAGACTCGGGCGCAGATATTAACAAAAAGCTGGGAGAAAAGCTGGAAATCAAGGGCGGTGCCTCGGCAGGCCTGACAGATGGAAATATCGGCGTTGTATCTGACGGAACGAAGCTCAATGTAAAACTGGCGAAAGATGTGACCGGCCTGAACAGTGTGACGGCAGGAACCGCCAGAATGGGTGTCGATTCGGCAGATCACAAGAGCTATGTAACCGGTCTGGACAACAGGGACTGGGACGTGCAGAATCCGGTGGTCGTGAACGGCAGAGCGGCGACAGAAGACCAGTTGAAGAAAGTATCTGATGCCATTTCCATTTCCAATGCGTCAAAGACGGACTATCGCTTGGTTAAAAATCCTGACGCGGCAGACGGGAATTATTCCGTAGCCAACGGCAAAGTGGATCTGAAAGTGGAAGACAAGGCGCATCCGACGACACCGGCAAGCACGGTCACAATCAATAATATTGCCAGCGCGTCGGACGTGGAAAAACTGAAAGCAGGCTTCAAGGTAAAGGCAGGAACCAATGAGGGCGCGATCAAGGCGGGAGAAACCCTTGAATTCGCGGCAAAAGACAATGCAGGTGTGGAATACGATCCGGCCGCAAGGAAGCTGACTGTATCCGTAAGCAAAGATCCGACCTTCAACAGCGTGACTGTAGGTGACGTAAAGATCAACAACACCGGCATCAACGCGGGGAACAAGCAGATCACGAACGTAGCCAGCGGCGGAAATACGACGACCAATGCGGCCAATATCGGCGATATCAACCGTATTGTGACGGCGAAAGACAAGTATGTGACAGGCGGTACTGCAAATTACCAGACAAACGGCGACGGCGCGGCTGCATTGACCGGTACGAACAACCTGACCGCCAATATAACGGGACTCAAAAACAACTATGTCACAAGCGGCAGCGTTTCCAATGACGGCAAGACCCTGACACTGGAACGGAATGATACGGGCAAAGTCAATGTAGACCTGAGCAAAATATTCACCGAGGTGGCAAAGGAAGATTATCATCTGGTAGCAAATCCGGAAGCAGGAAGCCAGGGCAAGTATAAAGCGGACAGCAACGGAAATATGGTGCTGACCGTAGCGAACGAAAAAGGCGATAAGAAACAGGTTACCTTGACAGATATCGCATCCAAAGCGCAGCAGAATACTAATACAACAAATATTACAAACATTAACAATACCATTGCCAAAGGCCTGAACTTCGGCGGAGACTCGGGCGCAGATATTAACAAAAAGCTGGGAGAAAAGCTGGAAATCAAGGGCGGTGCCTCGGCAGGCCTGACAGATGGAAATATCGGCGTTGTATCTGATGGAACGAAGCTCAATGTGAAGCTGAAGAAAGATGTGGATCTTGGGCCGAATGGCAGCCTGACCATTAACGGAAAGACCTATGTCAACAAAGATGGTCTCAACGCGAACGGCCAGAAGATTACCAATGTAGCTGACGGCACGGCAAACAGTGATGCAGTCAACCTGGGTCAGCTGAATGCAGCCATTGGCGGTACGGCAAAAGCAACGACCGTCAAAGCGAAGGACGCCAATGTAACCGTTACGGAAGGAACCAATCCCGCCGGTGGTAAAGAATATACCGTCGGACTGGGTGATAAAGTAACCCTCGGCACGGCTGACAAGAAAATCGTCGTAGACGGAACCAGCGGAAAGATTACGGCGGGCAGCAAGGTCACCATCGATGGAACGACGGGGGACATTCAGGCGGGCACAGTCAAAGTGACAGGCGCCGGCACAGTGAATGAACTGACCAACCGCACATGGGATATTGACAACCCGACAGTCGTGCACGGACAGGCAGCCACGGAAGACCAGCTGAAAACAGTCAGCGACGGCGTGAAGACCAATAAGACAAATATTACAAACATCAATAACACCATTGGCAAAGGCTTGAACTTCGGCGGAGACTCCGGCGCGGTAATTAACAAAAAGCTGGGAGAAAAACTGGAAATCAAGGGCGGCGCCTCGGCAGATCTGACAGATGACAATATCGGCGTTGTATCTGATGGAACGAAGCTCAACGTGAAGCTGAAGAAAGATGTTAACCTGGGACCGGACGGCAGCCTGACCGTTAACGGAAAGACCTATGTCAACAAAGACGGTCTCAATGCGAACGGCCAGAAGATTACCAACGTGGCTAACGGCACAGCGAACAGTGACGCAGTCAACTTCGGCCAGCTGAAAGATGCTGTCGCGGCGGGAAAGACGATCCTGAAAGACGGTAAGAATACCACCGTCGAAGGCGAAGGCACCGTTGCCAATCCGTATAAAGTCAATGTAAATGATGACCTGGTGCTCGGCAAGAAAGGTGCTGACGGCAAAGACGGCTCCATCGGAGTCAACGGCAAAGACGGTTCTTCCGTAGTGATCCATGGCAAAGACGGAATCAGCATCAAGGGGAAAGACGGCAAAGATGGAGTTACCCTCAAAGCGAAAGACGGGGCCAACGGGACAGAAGGGCAGATCGGTCTGACCGGACCTGCCGGGAAAGACGGGAGATCCACCCATGCGGATATAGGCGTCAACGCAGGACCTGCGAGCCTGGATCCGGCCAAGAACCTGTCGGCTACCGAAATGACCCGTCTCTACTATGTAGATGAAAAAGGCGACCATCAGGTGGCAACGATGGATGACGGCATGAAATTTGCCGGAAATACCGGACTGGCAATAAAGAAACTGAACAGTACCATGACCATCAGAGGAACCGGAACGAAGGCGGATACGGAATATGATCCGTCAAACATCAAAACGATGGTGGATGCTGACGGAAATATGATTGTCGGCCTGGACAAGAACCTGAAAGCGGACAGTGTTGGAATCAACGGAAAAGACGGCAGAGACGGAGCCACCATTAAAGGCGGCGACGGAAAACCGGGCGTTGACGGCACCAATATCACCCGTCTCATCATTGAAGAAAAGAACGGCAAGCAGCATGACATTGCCACCTTGGATGACGGCATGAAGTACGGCGGTGATACAGGGGCGGTCATCAAAAAGAAACTGAACGGCCAGGTGAATGTAATCGGCGGCATTTCAGATGAAAGCAAACTGACCACAGATGACAACATCGGTGTGGTATCTGACGGCAGCAACAACCTGAAAGCACGTCTTGCCAAGGATCTGAAAGGCTTAAACAGTGTAACAGCCGGCAATGTGGTGATGGATACGACCGGATTCTATGTTAAGCAAACGACACGTGCTCCGGCCGGAACCGGAACGGTTTCTCTTACTGCAGATGGGCTGAATAACGGCGGAAATAAGATTGCCAATATAGCGGCAGGCGAGGCAGATACCGATGCCGTCAATGTCAGCCAGCTGAAAAATCAGGGATCGGAGATCGTTAACAAGGGCTTCGGCATAAAAGCGGAAGACGGAAATGAAGTAAAGAAGAAGCTTGGCGAAACTGTGGACGTCGTAGGCGACGGTAAGAATATTTCGACCAGAGTCGAAGGCGGCAGAGTCAGAGTGGGGCTTAAGGATGATATTTTACTGAATAGTGTCACCACAGGCCGTACAAGAATGGATACCAACGGGCTTACCGTTCAGGACGGTTCCGGAAACACGGCAGTGACAGTCGACAAGGATGGGCTGAAGATCAAGGACGGCCCCAGCGTTACCAAGTCGGGAATTGATGCAGGCGGCAAGAAGATCACCAATGTAGCGGCAGGCGAGGCAGATACCGATGCCGTCAATGTCAGCCAGCTGAAAAAAGCGGCAGCCAGTGCCACCACGAAAGTAGCGGACGGCAAAAATACGACGGTGACTTCTGAAACGAATGCCGACGGATCCAAAACGTACCATGTCAACCTGAATGATGACATTACGCTGGGAACCGATCCTTCCAAGCAGATCAGCATTAAAGGTACCGAAGGTACGATCAAGGCCGGACAGGTGACTGTCAACGGTACGGCCGGCACAGTGAACGGACTGACCAATAAGACCTGGGATCCGAACCATATCACCAGCGGACAGGCGGCGACGGAAGACCAGCTGAAGGTTGTATCCGGCCAGGCAGGCAAGCATTCTTCCGTAACGGCGGGCAGCAATATTTCCGTGACAACGGGGACGAATGCAAACGGCGGCACGGAGTACAAAGTGGCTGTAGTCGATACACCGACCTTCAAGACGGTAACCACGGGAAATACGGTGATGAGTAATAATGGCCTGACGATCAAGAACGGCCCGAGCATCACGCAGACCGGCGTTGACGCAGGCGGAAAACGGATTACCAATGTGGCAGCAGGCAAGGCAGATACAGATGCTGTTAATGTAGGACAGCTGAAACAGATCGGCGGGGCCATTAACAAAGTTGATAACCGTATCAACAGAGTCGGCGCAGGAGCGGCGGCATTGGCAGCACTTCATCCGCTGGACTTCGATCCCGATGACAAGTGGGACTTCACTTTGGGCTACGGCAACTATAAAGATGCCCATTCTCTGGCACTCGGTGCCTTCTATCGGCCGAATGAAGATACGATGATCAGTGTAGGCGGTTCCATCGGCGGCGGAGAGAATATGGTGAATGCAGGCCTTTCCATGAAGCTGGGACAGGGCAACCATGTGTCCACATCCAAAGTGGCGATGGCTAAGGAAATCAAGGATCTCCGCGCTGAGCTGGAAAATGTGAAGGGGGCGCTGCTGAAGGTTGCGGACGGAAGACCACTGGATTCCATGGATATGGACAAGATGCAGCTCTTCCCCGATGTGCCTGAAAATCATTGGGCCTATGACTATGTGGCGACTCTGGCAGGAAACGGCGTCATCGTGGGCTACCCGGACGGACAGTTCGGCGGAGACCGCATGATGACCAGGTATGAAATGGCCGCGTTGATCTACAGGGCTATGCAGAATGGTGCGGCTGCCGATGATCGGATGGCCAGAGCGCTGAAAGAATTCGAACCGGAACTGGAACGCATCAGAGTAGATACCATCAGCAAGCATAAGGACGGTACACCTGATATCCAGCGTGTACGCGTCATCAAAGGCCGCGGTTAATCGGAGCAAGAGGCTTTCAGATGAAGAAATCATGGTTTGCTGTGATAGGAATGATATTGATATTGCTGCTGCCGGGCACGATGGCTGCGGCAGCGGATAATATCACCGTAGCCGGCCAGTTTGAAGGAGCCTATGCGGACAATGTATATCGTTTTGTTACTGCCGACGGACAGGAAATCCCTGCCATGATGGAGCATGCGGGAAAGATAATGAGTTATACGCCTTTTCAGGCGACAGGGTATGTGGCTTATAATCAGGCCGGGCAGCCCGTACTTATTATCCGGAACGTGTCTTACCAGGAGCGGGCTCCTAATCAGCGTGCGGTCAGCTACAGAAAAGATATTGGGAATCCGCAGCCGTCACAGATGCCAATAGGATCACGGACATCTCGGGATGCAGGGTATTTCATGGGACCGGTGAAAAGCGATCTTGACAACTGGTATCAGGTCAATCCGGGAGATTTGAAATTAGAGGATCTGGGTGCTTATCAGGTAGCATGGAATTTGTCCGGGCTTCCTGTAGGGACAAGGATCTGCACTGTGGGCAGCATCCTGTCTAGCGCCGGCGGCGGGCTTATGAATTTCCGTACCGCCCGGGGGAATAAAATTCTTATCAATCTCAATGGTGCAGTTGTTCCTATGGGACAGCGGGTAACCGTTTTGGGGATTATTTCCACTCCGTCAGTGCTGACAATCCAGTTCGTAAACAGCGTAGGATCCTGATTGGATAAGACCATCTTTCTAAATCAGGAAGAAGATAAAAGACTTTCTTCTATAAGCATATGCTTTCAGGAGAGAGTCTTTTACCCATTATGGAAAGCGGGAGTCTCATGTTTTAACCCGAAATCGGCTTTGTCCTGCTTTTGGACGGCAATACTGCCGGTATAAGGAATGAAGTTGTCTTTCTGAAAAAGGGTATTTTATTTCTCATTCTCCATAGCAATGTGAGAACCGTGAGCATACGGATGATCCGCTTTTTGCATATTTTCTCCAAAAGGGTTCCATTATGACGGATATCTTAGTCAAATATACATGAAGGAAGGTGCATGGAGCCGACGGGCATTGAAAGGGAACCGGAGTGCAGAAAATCTCCGATGAAATACTTTAATAAAAGTGCGTTTGGTATACTAATATAATTATAATAAATAACTTTATTAAATAACTTTATAAATGTATAATATGATGAAAGAGATATAAATTATTTAGTTCTTTAAGAGAGCGGATATCTTTTTATTCAAAAGGAGGAAGTTATGAATCAGATTTACAAAGTCATCTGGAGCCGGGTGAAACACTGCTATGTGGTAGTTTCGGAAATCGCCGGCCGCTGCGGGAAAAATGGGGGAACAGCTTCTGAAAAGAAGAGCATGCCCGTCCGCGCGTTTCTGTGCACCCTTGCCGTCACGGGATGCCTGCTGCCGGGCATGGCGGGCGCCTCGTTTCATGGTGGGATCGGTGCTACAACGGCTACAGCGAACAGCATCGCTGTCGGGGATGATGCCAAGACAACAGAGGAATATACGATCGCTCTCGGCAGCCGATCCAGGGCAATAAATATCTATGCCATAGCCATGGGCGATCAGGCACAAGCTACCGGGCAGGGGGCGACTGCCATAGGATCCCTGTCTAAATCGACAGCCGAACATTCTCTTGCTGTCGGCGACCAGGCAGAGGCGGCGGCGGTGAACAGTTCCGCTTACGGTATTTTGTCAAAGGCATTGTCATCACACAGCGTGGCCATCGGTAATGGGGCGTCTGTCGGCAAGGGAGATCCGGATTCAGTATCAAGCCAGAACGGGATTGCCATCGGGAATGGTGCGAATGTTACAGTAAACCCCGCCACGGCAACACCGGGGATTACTGATAAGAGCGGAGGGATCGCAATCGGGCATGATGCGACAACCAAAGATATCAATACGATTGCTCTCGGTACCGGTACTATCGGCCAAGGTGCGCAGGCAGTGGCGATCGGCCGTAATGCACGTACAATTGCTAATAACGGTGTGGCCATCGGTAACGAAGCTCGGACACAATCTACGAACGGCTTTGCGTTGGGTAATAATGCCCGCGCCGGTTTTGATGAAAATAATGTGCTTGTAGGCAGAGACAATGACCAGGCCTTCGGTTCCAATGCCAGGGCCTGGGGCGGTTCCTCTATGGCTTTCGGTAATAATGCGAAAGCTGCTAATGGCGGTGCCATTGCCATGGGGAACGGTTCTCAATCCAGAGGGGATTGGGGCGTAGCTATCGGTAACGGTGCAAAAGCCCTGGCTGCGGGCGCCCGCGCATTGGGGGCAAACTCTAACGCCAGCGGTGTTAATGCTGCTGCTATAGGCTGGGACAGTGAGGCCAGCGGGGCATCTTCCATTGCAGTCGGTGAAACAGTCAAATCGACAGGTACTAATTCTGTGGCTATCGGTACAGGTGCAAAAGCGGCCAATGAAAATGCCATAGCCCTCGGTGCCGGTTCGGAAACGGCGGCAGCTGTGGCGACACTCTCCGCAACGATCAATGGAACAGCACATAATTTTGCAGGGACTAATCCGGCTTCT
>OIYD01000888.1_pt1 | contig 20901 bp, 16 predicted proteins | sample 1588141 | NCBI WGS metagenome assembly OIYD01 (sample SAMN03283259) | human gut metagenome | biome: human-associated habitat; material: feces | host: Homo sapiens | place: USA | collected 2013
AAAAGCAGCATAGATACAGGCAGATATACAGCGGACTACCTGTAATGTGGGAACCTGCCATATCTGGCATGGGAAATGCGCATAACTGCGTACCTAAGTTACAGGCGTATCCACCGATATTCAGTCGGACGCCTAAAGCGTCTGGAAGCATGTGACTTCAGTCATGTGAGGTTCACCCATAAAGCTTTGGGGCGGAAGCACAATTCAGGACTGTGGTGACTCCTAATGTGGATCCGATCACATTTTTTAATAAGGCCAATGAGTTGATGGTAAAGAATTCTCCGGCAGCTGCGGATAAGGAAATGCTTGAAAAAATAGCAGTTGTGAATATAGGTCCTGGTATGGAATTTGACACTTCTGTTCTTACCGGTGATGTTGCAGAAAACTGGAAGACAATGCTGACAGAAATTCGGTTAAAGCTTATCAAAGAGGGCCAGAAATTCTCAAAAAGCTTGGTCAGTGGGACTATTTTGGTGAACCGATCGGAGATTTCAATACAGAATATGCTTATCGTGCACTGGTAGCTCTTGCAGGGCTTGGTGCCAATACAGTTGAAGTTGCGCTGTATCCAAAGATAGAGCAGGATGCGGATGGAAATACTCTTCTTAACTTCCTGTAAAATTAACTCTCGATTCAAAAGAATGGCTTATTTATGCGGTTTATTCAAGATATGTAGTTAATAATATGAGAATTAATTACCTCTCGAGAGTTAACTTATAAAACAGCCACAAACCCATTGAGGTCAGAGTTCCTTATCGTGGAGCGACGACCTCAGTTTTTTTATAACCGTAAATTAACAAGGAAGATATTTGCAGATGGACGGATATTGGATTCAGGTCTAAAAAAGAACTTTTCTCATACAGGTATATGATTTATAATCATAATAAAAGGAAGATACTATAGTAATTCTTGTAAATAATGTATATTGATTCAGCTCATCAGAACATGAAATCCTGTTGAACTGTCTTAAATGCATTAATTAAGAGGATTGTTAAACAGTGGCAACCGATGTTTCACGTGAAAACGAAAAGGATGGGATGATTATGAAAAATTACTCAGAAGATGTAAACAGACAGTATCATATTCAAGTGGCAAAAGGTGAAGTGGGCCGTTATGTGATCCTTCCGGGAGATCCGAAAAGATGTGTAAAGATTGCACAGTATTTTGATAATCCTGTGCTGATCGCAGACAACAGGGAATATATCACTTATACAGGAACACTGGATGGAGTGAAGGTCAGTGTAACGTCAACCGGTATTGGTGGCCCATCAGCGTCCATTGCAATGGAAGAGCTGTATCGCTGCGGAGCGGATACTTTTGTCAGAATCGGAACCTGTGGTGGAATGCAGACGGAAATAAAAAGTGGAGACATTGTAATTGCGACAGCAGCAGTACGTATGGAAGGAACAAGCAGAGAATATGCGCCAATTGAATATCCGGCAGTGGCAAATCTGGATGTGACCAATGCTCTTGTTGAAGCTGCGAAGGAGAAAGGATTTATATATCATACAGGTGTGGTACAGTCCAAAGATTCTTTCTATGGACAGCATGAGCCGGAAGCAATGCCGGCAGGTTATGAGTTGATCAATAAATGGGAAGCCTGGAAACGAATGGGATGTCTTGCTTCTGAAATGGAATCTGCGGCACTTTTCATCGTAGCCGGTAAACTCAGGGCGAGGATGGGTTCCTGTCTGTTGGTATTGGCAAATCAGGAGAGAGAGAAGCTGGGTCTTGAGAATCCGGTTGTACATGACACAGACATGGCAATCCGGGTAGCTGTAGAGGCAATCCGCAGAATGATTAAAGAAGATCAGGGACAAGTTCTGTAAGGACGGAGGTGACAGAGAATGCAGAATCTGGAAAAATCAATGATCAGCAAACTGATTGAGACTGCAATGGAACAGCTCAAATTTTCTTATACACCCTATTCAAATTTTAAGGTTGGTGCATCATTACTTACAAAAAACGGACAGATTTATACAGGGTGTAACATTGAAAATGCAGCATATACACCTACGAACTGTGCAGAACGAACCGCAATTTTTAAAGCAGTGAGCGAAGGCGTCAGGGAGTTTGACGCAATTTGTATTGTGGGTGGAAAAGATGGGATTTTGACAGAGTATACAGCTCCCTGTGGTGTCTGCCGTCAGGTAATGATGGAGTTCTGTGATCCGGAGACATTTCGGATTATTCTGGCAATAGATAAAGAACATTATGATATCTACACACTGAAGGATTTGCTACCGCTGGGATTTGGACTACGAAATCTGATAAATTCCCGAGAAATATAAGGTAAACGCCCATCATTGCAAGTGATTTTTAATTGCGAAAAGTAAAAAAGTGAATGACGAATAAAAGGGAACAGGAAAAGGTCAGCGATTAATAAAATGTAAGAGAAGGAGTAAGCATAAATGAAAAATTACGACAGAATTTTTGTAATTGTACTTGATTCTCTGGGGATCGGGGCAATGCCGGATTCAGCAAAATTTGGTGACATTGGGGTGGATACTTTTGGACATATTCTTGAGAAAATGGGCTCTCTGGAGATCCCAAATCTTAGAAAACTGGGAATGTTGAATCTTCATCCGGCAGGAAAAATGGCGGGTGTTGAGAATCCCAAGGGGCGATATACGCATCTGGGTGAAGCTAGCAATGGAAAAGATACCATGACCGGACACTGGGAGATGATGGGAATCAAAACAGAAAAACCATTTAAAACCTTTACAGAAACAGGGTTCCCGCCGGAATTGATCGCAGAACTGGAGAAAAGATGCGGAAAAAGAGTGATAGGAAACAAGAGCGCAAGCGGAACGGAGATTATTGAGGAACTGGGTGAAGAGGAGATTCAGACGGGTGCAATGATTGTTTATACTTCAGCTGATTCTGTTCTTCAGATTTGCGGAAATGAAGAAACTTTTGATCTTCAGAATCTGTACCGCTGCTGTGAAATTGCAAGAGAAATTACCATGAAGGATGAATGGAGAGTTGGCAGAGTTATTGCAAGACCGTACGTTGGTAAGAAAAAAGGTGAATTTAAACGTACCAGTAACCGTCATGATTATGCATTGAAACCCACCGGACTTACCACGTTAAACGTGCTGCAAGACCATGGATTTGATGTGATCGGTATTGGAAAGATTCATGATATTTTTTGCGGAGAAGGCATTACAGAAACTCATCATTCAGACAGCTCTGTACATGGAATGGAGCAGACAATTGAAATCTGCAAGAGAGATTTCAGAGGGTTATGTTTTGTTAATCTTGTAGATTTTGATGCATTATGGGGACACAGAAGAAATGTGGAAGGTTACGGAAAAGAAATTGAGAAATTTGACAAAAATCTGGGTGTGTTGTTAGAAGAAATGAGAGAGAATGATCTGCTTATTCTCACTGCAGATCATGGAAATGATCCGACTTATACAGGAACTGACCATACAAGAGAATATGTACCATTCATTGCGTACTCAAAGAGAATGAAAAATGGCGGTGCGATAAAAGATGAAGATACTTTTGCTGTGATCGGTGCTTCTGTGGCGGAGAATTTTGGAGTGCCAATGCCTGAGGGAACAATTGGACATTCTGTTTTAAAAGAGTTAATGTAATAACGATTGTAAAAAAAGACAGGAATATTGAAAACAGGCGTTTTCAATCTCCTGTCTTTTGTGCTAAAATAGGAAAAGAATTTATCTGACTAAATCGTTAAAGAGAGACAAGTGATAAATTGTAAAAAGATAAAATGATACAGAAAGGAAACAGTTTTTATGGAAACAGGAACAATTTTTAAATTTCATAATGACCTGGATACAGACCAGATCATAGCATCACAGTATCTGTTACTTCCGAATCTGGATGAGATGAAAGGTCATGCATTTGAATCTCTGGATCCGGATTTTTCAAAGAAAGTAAAACCGGGAGATTTCGTGGTAGGTGGAGAAAACTTTGGATGTGGTTCTTCCAGAGAGCAGGCGCCTGGTGTTCTGAAAGCGTTGGGAGTACAGGCAGTTGTAGCAAAATCTTTTGCACGAATCTTTTACAGAAACTCTATTAATATTGGTTTGCCGGTAATTGTCTGCAAAGATCTTCCGGACGAAGTAAATACCGGAGATAAGATGGTTCTTCATATGTCAGAGGGAACAGTTGAAGCTAACGGAAAAACATATTCCTGTACAAAGCTTCCGGAATATATGCAGAATATTTTGAATCAGGGTGGTCTGATCGCATCTCTGAACAAGGAGGAGAAGTAAAATGGGAATGACAATTGCAGAAAAAATTATTGCTGCGGCAGCAGGTGTTGACAGCGTAAAACCGGGAGACATCCATACAGTTAAACTTGATCGTCTCATGAGTAATGATGGAACCACACATCTTACGGTTGATATGTATAACAATAAATTGAAAAATCCGCACATTGCAGATACAAGCAAGCTGGTGTTTATCGTGGATCATAATGTACCATCTGACAGCCCAAAAACAGCAGCATCTCAGAAGAAGATGCGAGATTTTGCAAAAGAACATAACATTGATTTCTGGGAAGGAAAGGGTGTCTGCCATCAGGTTATGATTGAGAATTATGTCCGTCCGGGTGAACTGATCTTTGGTGCAGACAGCCATACCTGTTCATACGGTGCATTAGGCGCATTTGGAACAGGCGTAGGATGTACAGATTTCCTTTATGGTATGGTAACAGGTACTTCATGGGTACTGGTTCCTGAGAGCGTAAAATTTAATCTGACAGGTAAACTTCCGGAAGGAGTTTACGCAAGAGATCTGATTCTTACAATCATTGGGGAAATCGGAGCAAATGGATGTAACTATCAGGCAATGGAATTTACAGGCGAGGGTGCGAAAACACTCAGTATCAGCGATCGTATGGCACTTTGCAACATGGCAGTAGAAGCCGGTGCAAAGACAGGTATCTTTGAAGCAGATGAGAAAGCTATTGAATATCTGAAAGAACATGGACGTGAGCCAAAGGCTGTATATCACAGTGATCCGGATGCAGTTTACGCGAGAGAATATACATTTGATTTATCAAAAGTCCGTCCTGTAGTTGCGAAACCTGATTTTGTAGACAATGTTGTGCCTGCAGAAGAAGCCTGCGGAATTGAAATCAATGAAGCATTTCTGGGATCCTGTAACAACGGACGTATTGAAGATCTGCGTGTCGGTGCAGAAATCATCAAGGGCAAGAAGGTTGCTGAGGGCGTCAGATTCCTCGTTGTGCCTGCAAGCCAGACTATTTTCCGCCAGGCATTAAAAGAGGGGCTTATTGACACGTTTATGGAGGCTGGAGCCATTGTTATGAATCCGAACTGCAGTGTATGCTGGGGAAGCTGTCAGGGTGTGATCGGCGAGAACGAAGTTCTGATCAGTACAGGAACACGTAATTTCAAAGGTCGTGCAGGACACCCAAGCTCCAAAGTATATCTGGGATCAGCAGCTACTGTTACAGCATCTGCCATTGCAGGAAAGATTGCGCTGGCAAGTGAGGTGTGATGCTAATTATAAATGTTTCACGTGAAACATTTAACCGAATCAAGTAAATTTCCTGCGAAGGTTGCGAAAAGCAATAGACAGCAGGATTTGTTTGTATCAGGAGGAGAGCAAGCTCATTCTGATAAACTGCGGAGTAGTTATTCGGTATGGTATAGAGTCGCGTAGCAAAGCGGATATTCACAATTCGTTTGAATGAATTTTAACTTGTGACTGTGAAAGTACTGAACAGTTACAAGTGAAGATAGAAGATAAGAGGTAAGATTATGGAAAAATTCACAGGAAAAGTGTGGGTTCTGGATGATGACATTGATACAGATATTATTATTCCAACAGAATATCTCGCACTGAAAACAATCGACGATATGAAACAGTACGGATTCAGTCCTCTGCGTCCGGAACTGGCAGGACAGATTCAGAAAGGCGACATTATTGTTGCAGGAAAGAACTTTGGATGTGGTTCTTCCAGAGAACAGGCACCGGAAATTATCAAAGCACTGGGAATTCAGTGTGTAATTGCCAAATCTTTTGCGAGAATTTTCTTCAGAAATTCTATTAATAATGGTCTGTTACTGATCGAGCAGCCAGATCTTCATGATGATATCAAAGAAGGTGATGAAGTCACTGTGTTAATGAATGAACATGTAGATTACAATGGAAAACAGTACCCGATTGCTTCTCTTCCGGAAAATCTGATGAGCATTATTCAGGCTGGCGGACTTGTAAAAGCCATGCGCAAACTGAATGGGCTGGATTGATTTGGAAAGGAGAGGAAAATGGGCGAGACAGTTATTGAGAAAATTATAAGAAACAATGTTGGAAAAACAGTAAAGCCTGGAGACATTGTAACGGTCAATGTAGACAGGGTTATGATTCATGATATATTTATTCCATTTGTAGCAGAAAAGTTTGAAGAAATGGGCTTTACGAAGCTCTGGGATCCAGATAAAGCAGTACTCATATATGACCATTTGGTTCCTGCAAGTCAATTAGATGATACCAGACATTTCCATGCGGGAGATGCTTTTGCCAGGAAATATGGCATGAAAAATGTTCACAGAAGTGATGGAATCTGCCACCAGTTAATGACAGAGGCAGGTTATGTAAAACCGGGAAATATTGTATTTGGTACAGACAGCCATACCACTACCTACGGATGTGTAGGTGCTTTCTCCTCAGGTATCGGATATACAGAGATGGCAAGTATTCTGGGAACAGGAACTATGTGGATCAAAGTTCCTGAGACAATTAAAGTTGTGATCGAGGGAGAACTTCCGGAAAATGTTATGTCCAAAGATATCATCCTGCGTCTGATCGGTGATCTGGGAGCTGATGGAGCTACATACAGAGCACTTGAATTTACTGGCAGTACAGTAAAGAATATGACAGTAGCAAGCCGTATGACTATGGCAAATATGGCGATTGAGGCAGGTGCAAAATGTGCGCTGTTTACACCGGATGAAAAAACTGCAGAATATTGTGATATAGAGTTGAATGAGTTCCAGAAGAGCCTTACAGGAGATGAAGATGCAACCTATATGAAAACAATCACTTATCGCGCAGAGGATTTTGTACCGGTTATGGCATGTCCGTCTCAGGTAGATAAGATTAAAAATGTAAGTGAACTTGAAGGAATAGAAATAGATCAGGTATTTATCGGTTCCTGCACAAATGGCCGTCTGGAGGATCTCAGAGCTGCAGCGGAGGTGTTAAAGGGCAAAAAGGTAGCAGATTACGTTAAATTGATTGTAACTCCTGCAAGCCGTAAAATATACCGTCAGGCAATTGCAGAGGGAATTATGGATACTCTGGCAGAGGCAGGTGCAATGATCACACATCCCGGATGTGGATTGTGCTGTGGACGTGCAGGAGGTATCCTTACCGATGGTGAACGTGTAGTAGCTACAAATAACAGAAATTTCCTTGGTCGAATGGGAACATCTAAGGTAGAGATTTACCTTGCATCACCAAAAACAGCAGCAGCGTGTGCAATTGCTGGTAAAATTGTAAATCCAGAGAAATAAAACGTACAATAAAATCAATGCGATATAAATCGTACAGATGAGCAACGAAACTACAGAATAACAAAAAAAGAATAAAATTAACGGATAAGTCCACTGCATTATTTATAAAAGGAATAAGCAGTGGACTTATTTTATGTTATAGGAGATTACTTTGTAATGTTCCTATAACATACATAAAGATGCAGAAAAAGTAAAGCCTTCCAGGCAGGAGCGTACTGCGGTGTAGAGGAATTATGTCGCTGAAGCTACGTGTCGCAGACGGAGAATCTTGCTTGCAGGATTTTTCTTGTGTCAGAGAATGACACTGTAATATGTTTCATATCACATAATAAATCATTTGACGGGATAATAAGGAAAGAAAGGACGGGGAAAAGCATGTAAATTTGATTGTATAGAAAAAGTTTCTTAGACAGAATTGTTCAGTAGGAGTCTGATCTCCGACGAAAACATGTGCTTTTTTGAACTTGAAATTGAACAAATAGAATCTGCGGAATGACATGAAAACCGCATAAATAAAAGGAATTTCAAAAATATCAAGACTAAAATTGAACGCATATTGAACCAAAACAAGAGAAGTTAAATTATAGTTCAATATATAGTTCAAAAACATAAATTAAACTAATTGAACTTGTATAACAAAACAATTAATATGTTCAATATAGTTCAATTAACAATGAACTATAAAATGAACTAAAAATTGAACCATGCTGATGAAATTGAAAATAATAAAATTTGCCGTTGAATTATTAGTTCAATTATAGTATAATAGCAAAGAAAAAAACTTGAAAAAGCTGATAAAATGCGGGATTTAAAAACGAACAGAACATATATTCGCGTATGATGCTGAAAGAAATACATTTGAACTTAATTAATGTTTGTATGTCTGAATGTATTTTGATTCCGCATAAACAATATAATATATCTGTTCTTTCTATAACATATATGCGAAAGAATTAAGAAATATAACAATAACCATTGATTATAACAATGTAATTTGTTTTTTACAGAGAACGGAGATAGTATTTATGAATAATATATTTGCTGAACGATTAAAAAAAGCAATGGAACAGAAGAATATGAAGCAGATCGACCTTGTAAAAAAGGCGGCAGAGCAGGGCGTGAAACTTGGAAAGAGTCATGTGAGCCAGTATCTGAGTGGAAAAACAACTCCCAGATCAGAAATTCTTAATTTTCTGGCGACAACATTAGGAGTAGAAACTGAATGGCTGAAAGGAACCGAGGTATCTGTAGACACTTTAAAGAAAGAGACAAATGAGGCAGGAATTCAAATGGAAAATATGAAATTTGATTACAATTATAATAATATGAAAGAAAATACCAGGGAGACAGTTGAGGAAGTACAGGTTCGTGAATTTAAAAAATCATCTAAATTAAATAACGTATTATATGATGTAAGAGGACCGGTTGTAGAAGAAGCTGCACGTATGGAAAACGCAGGAACTCAGGTTTTGAAACTGAATATCGGAAATCCGGCACCATTTGGATTCAGAACACCGGACGAAGTGATTTATGATATGAGACAGCAGCTGACAGAGTGTGAGGGATATTCTCCTGCAAAAGGTTTGTTTTCTGCCAGAAAAGCAATCATGCAGTATGCACAGTTGAAAAAGCTCCCTAATGTATCAATTGAGGATATTTATACAGGAAACGGTGTCAGTGAACTGATTAATCTCTGTATGTCAGCTCTGTTGGATAATGGAGATGAGATTTTGATTCCATCTCCGGATTATCCGTTGTGGACTGCATGTGCAACTTTAGCTGGTGGAAAAGCAGTACATTATATTTGTGATGAGCAGGCAGAATGGTATCCGGATATGGATGATATCAGAAAGAAAATTACCAGCAGAACAAAAGCAATCGTTATTATAAATCCGAATAATCCGACTGGTGCCTTGTATCCGAGAGAAGTATTACAACAGATAGTAGATATTGCCAGAGAACATCATCTGATCATTTTCTCTGATGAAATCTATGACCGTCTTGTAATGGACGGAGCAGAACATATTTCCATTGCTTCAATGGCTCCGGATTTATTCTGTGTAACGTTCAGCGGTTTATCCAAATCACATATGATCGCGGGCTTTAGAATCGGATGGATGATTCTCAGTGGCAATAAGGCAGTTGCAAAAGATTATATAGAAGGAATCAAGATGCTTTCTAATATGAGACTTTGTTCTAATGTACCGGCGCAGTCAATTGTTCAGACTGCATTGGGCGGACATCAGAGTGTGGAGAGTTATATTGTTCCTGGTGGACGTATTTATGAGCAGAGAGAATTTATTTATAATGCGCTGACAGATATTCCGGGAATTACCGCTGTGAAACCGAAAGCTGCATTTTATATGTTCCCTAAGATTGATACAAAGAAATTTAATATCGTAAATGATGAGAAATTTGCATTAGATTTATTAAAAGAGAAGAAGATTCTGCTTGTACATGGCGGTGGATTTAACTGGCATCAGCCGGATCACTTCAGAGTGGTTTATTTACCAAGAATAGAAGTATTAAAAGAAGCAGCCGGCAAAATCAGAGATTTTCTGGAATATTACCAGCAGGAAATATAATCTGTCAGTGAGAAATGGGTACTATGTTTCACGTGAAACATAGTACCCATTTCCTGATATTATAAAAACTTTTGGTCAAACGGATAAAATCATCCATTTTGCTACGCAGCTCTACATAGAATAATTGTGCTGCAGTAGATTTGTTTGACTCGGGTCAAGCTGATAAAATCATCCGCTTCGCTGCTTGTTCATAACCGAATAACTCTTTCGCAGTTTATCAGAAGGAGTTTACACTTCTCCTGATACAAGCAAGTCCTCACCCATTGCTTATTGCTTTTCGCAACCTCCGCAGGGGACTTACTTGATTCGGTTAAATTGTGGAATTACTACAGGAATACAATATGTTTGTTTCACGTGAAACATAATGTGCCGACAAGATTGTCCAAGAATCGTTACTGTTCACTGGTAATATCCCGCGAGGTGTTTTTTGTGAGCGAAGGTCACAGAAAACCCGAGACATACTGCGCGAATTTATGCGATTAGCATAAATTAAGTTTGCGAAGCAAACGATACTCCTTGGGCATTGCACAAGGAGGTTCATATTTCCTGCATCGCGAAGCGTGTTGCTGAGAACGGAGTGAACAGTAACGAATTTTTATAATCTGTATTTTGTAATAAAAAACAGCAAAGGAGTACCCGGATTCCCATCCGATACAGCTCCTTTGCTGTTTTTTCAGTTAAAATGTAAATTTATCCGCAAAATATGCATCCAGTTCATCAATCTTCACACGAATCTGCTCCATAGTATCACGATCGCGGATTGTAACTGCTCCGTCATTTTCGGACTCAAAGTCATAAGTTACACAGAACGGAGTACCGATCTCATCCTGTCTTCTGTAACGTTTACCAATGTTTCCACGATCATCATATTCACAGTTATATTTCTTGCTTAACTGCTGATAGATCTTCTCTGCACCCTCATTAAGCTTCTTGGAAAGAGGAAGCACACCAATCTTAACAGGTGCAAGTGCCGGATGGAAATGAAGGACAGTACGAACGTCATTCTTCTCTGCATCCAGAACTTCCTCATCATATGCACTGCACAGGAATGCAAGTACCACACGGTCAGCACCCAGTGACGGCTCGATTACATATGGAATGTATTTCTGTTTCTTCTCATCGTCAAAGTATGTCAGATCCTGTCCTGATACGTTCTGATGCTGTGTCAGGTCATAGTCTGTTCTGTCAGCGATTCCCCAAAGCTCGCCCCATCCGAATGGGAACAGGAACTCTACGTCAGTAGTAGCTTTGCTGTAGAAGCTTAACTCTTCTGCATCATGGTCACGATAACGAACTTCTTCATCCTTCAATCCAAGAGAATGTAACCAGTTCAGGCAGAAGTTCTTCCAGTATGCAAACCACTCAAGGTCTGTATCCGGCTCACAGAAGAATTCAAGCTCCATCTGCTCGAACTCACGTGTACGGAATGTGAAGTTACCCGGTGTGATCTCGTTACGGAAAGATTTACCGATCTGACCGATACCAAATGGGATTTTCTTACGTGATGTTCTCTGAACATTCTTGAAGTTTACGAAAATACCCTGAGCTGTCTCAGGTCTTAAATATACAGTATTCTTGGCATCCTCTGTAACACCCTGGAATGTTTTGAACATCAGGTTGAACTGACGGATATCTGTAAAGTTATGTTTGCCGCATGTAGGGCATGGTACATTGTGATCTTTAATGAAGTTCATCATTTCTTCCTGAGACCATCCATCTACAGAGCTCTCCAGTTCAATTCCGTTCTCCTGGCTGAAATCCTCAATGATCTTGTCTGCGCGGAAACGCTCATGACATTCCTTACAGTCCATCAGCGGGTCAGAGAAGCTTCCCAGATGTCCGGATGCAACCCATGTCTGCGGGTTCATCAGGATTGCACAGTCAACACCTACATTGTATGGGGATTCCTGAATAAATTTCTGCCACCATGCACGTTTTACGTTATTCTTTAATTCTACACCAAGATTACCGTAATCCCATGTGTTTGCAAGACCACCATAGATTTCGGAACCCGGGTAAACAAATCCTCTTGCCTTTGCCAGCGCAATGATTTTGTCCATTGTTTTTTCCATGACTATTCTCCTCGTTCTTTTTATAAAATGCGTGTAACTGTTCATATCCGTCAGGCAATTTGGTTCACAATCCATTCCGCTATTTGATTAACGTAATAAACAGCTACAATTAACGTTATTATAACTGTATCTGATTTCTTTTTCAAGGTATCTCAGCTCATTATTTCCAGAATTTCCAGACTTTTGAACCGTTTTTCAGTGTTCGCAGCAATATAGGTATGGATATGACGTTCCAATTCATGGAGTACTTCTTCTGTAACAGTAAATGTATAAAGCTTCCCAAGAGAGGCAGTTACTATGTACTGCATGGCATATAATGCAGGTGCTGAGATTCTCTTTGCATCATTTACATGTCCCAGACAGGCTTTATCCAGAATACCATGATTCTGCTGAGAAAAGAAAAGCTCTTCTCCCTCCACAGGCTGTCTTTCGCAGCACACACAATGAAACAGTGAAGGACACAATCCCTGTGCAGCCATCATACGAAGTTCAAAAATACACCTCACCAGCCTGTCATCAATATTCGGGTTCAGAAGTGCCTTCACTGTCACATACAGAAGGTTCATAGATTCTTTCTCGTCAATCCCCTCCTGTCCGAAATAATCTGCCAGTTCCAGAAAATAATATCCATAGTAGATTCCAGGCTGTTCGCCTGCCAGTTCCACAAAATGATGACTGATGGATACCTGATTCAGATTATAACTGGAACGCCCCTCATAAAGGGCAAAGGTTCCAAACACAAAAGGATTGGCAGCCGCCAGAAATTGGCTGTTTGGGCGGCGGGCTCCTTTTGCAAACGCGGAAATCTTGCCTCTTTCTCTGGTGAGAAGGACGATCCGCTTGTCATATTCTCCCACAGGCATGGCAGAGAGCACTACTCCCTGCACAGTTATCAAATCACTCATTCTCTCTGTTTCCTGACTGTCTTTTTATTTAGATTTCCTTCTTATCGTAACCAAAGTTCTTGATAAGGAAATCACTGTCTCTCCAGTCTTTCTTTACTTTTACCCAAAGCTTCAGATTCACTTTTGATTCCAGCATACGCTCAATCTCATATCTTGCATTACTTCCGATTTTCTTTAACATCGCGCCCTGTTTGCCGATGATAATTCCTTTGTGAGACTCTCTTTCACAGATAATTGTCGCATCAATATCCACGATTGGATTTTTTCCCGGACGTGTTTTCATCCGGTCAATGGCAACTGCGATCCCATGAGGAATTTCCGCATCCAGTGCATGAAGTGCTTTCTCGCGGATGATCTCAGCCACGATCTGACGCTGAGGCTGATCAGTAACTGTATCCTCGTCATAAAACATAGGACCGTAAGGCAGATATTTCAGGATACAACCGATAATATCCTGTGTATTCTGTCCACGCAGTGCGGAGCATGGGATAATCTCTGCGAAATCGCATACTTTTCGGTAGGTGTCAATGGCAGGAAGGATTTCTTCCTTTGATACAGTATCAATTTTGTTGATGATCAGGATTACCGGCACTCCGATTCCCTGAAGCTGTTCTGCAATATGACGCTCTCCTGCCCCGATAAAGGTACTTGGCTCTACCAGCCACATAATGGCATCTACCTCTTTTAAAGTTCGCTCTGCCACCTGGACCATATATTCTCCCAGCTTATTCTTTGCCTTGTGGATACCAGGAGTATCGAGAAATACGATCTGACCTTCGTCACAGGTATAAACGGTCTGGATACGGTTTCTGGTTGTCTGTGGTTTCTTGGATGTGATAGCGATCTTCTGTCCGATGAGATGATTCATCAGAGTGGATTTACCTACGTTTGGACGTCCAATAATCGCTACAAATCCGGATTTAAAATTTTCGTTCATTCTGTTCTTTCCTTTTTTAACAATTGATCAGTGGTTTTACTTCCATCAGTACATCAGAGGCCTCAGCCACCTTGCTCTCGCTTCCCACCACACATATCTGATCTGCTGCCAGAACTGCCTCTATGATCTCGGCCAGTGCATGGATATCCTCTGCAGACGCATTCAGAATCTGATCACGTTCTTTCTGGAGCATCTCCTCTGTCACACCGCAGAAATATGCTGTCTTGGAAACAGAACCTTTCATCTGAGGTGTCCTGGGCACATCCTTTCCGCTGATGGTACCAATGATATATTTTGTCATCTCCCGCTCATCTGCCTGGATATTACGGATATAATCCGGAATCCCCTTATATACATCCAGTGTACGTTTCAGATGAGGATCGCGGTAAGATACCAGATAGCTCTCACCATTCCTCTTAAATCCGCTCATGCATCCATATGCACCGCCCTTTACGCGCAGATTCATCCACAGATAATCATAACTTAAGATAACCTTCAGAATTTCCAGTGCACCTGTATATTCCAGGCCTTTTTTCTTAAAATTACCGGTCTGAGCCACATACTGGACCTGTCCGGAAGTCTTAAATCCCTCATTTTTCTTTGTGCAAGTCAGCTTCTCTTTCGATTTTTCCACTGGTTCTGTGCCAAGTCCTGCCTTTACAGTTCCCGCCAGTTTCTGAACTGTCTCCAGGGACTCTCTCTCACCTGTATAACTGATCATAAAGTTCTCCGGACGGAGAATTTTTTTCATCAGTTTACAAAGCTCTTCTACAGTTTCCTCTTTTCGCTGTTCAAAATCTTTTTCCAGTTTTTCGATAAACTGATAATATCCGATTCCCGCCATCTCATCCTGGAATGCAGCCATCGGAGAAGAATATGCAGCTGCTCTGAGTACAGCAGTGGAATGTCCGGCACCTGTCAGGTTTACCTGTGCCCTGGACTTCACAGATGCAACAATCTCATAGAGACGCTTGGTATCCTCCAGTTTCGAGCTGTTCAGGATCTCCCCGATCATTTTGAAAAGGAAATCCATTTTCGTATAAAGTGCCTTACCTCTTACAGAGAACATAGCCTGAAACTCTTCTGTAGAATCAGCTCTGTCAAAAACCTCTACCCCACAGTTGATACCGCCTGTATTGGCATTGATCTCATTAAACAGTTCTCCATATGTGTAATTCTCTGTATCCACATAACCCAGTACGGATTTCAAAAGTCCCAGATAAGGAATCTGCTCAGGCGCAATACTGTCAGTCTTAAACATCAGGTCTACGTAACCGATGCCATTTGTGCATACGTCATGGTAAAGGAACAGACTGTCATCTACCGTTAATTCTTCATTTATGATCTTTGCAGCTTCTCTTTTAATATCACTTCTCTTTAACATCGGAATGCACTCCAGTGCTTTTGGATCTTCGCCGGCTTCCTGATATGCTTCCAGTGCTTTCGTCTTCTCAACCATTGCATCCAGCTGTTCTTCAGAAAGACTGCTTCTGTATGCTTCCAGCTTCTCCTCCAGCTCTTTCTCACGCTGGGCTGCCAGACCTTTCTTCGGCACAAGAGTCATGATGCATCCATGTGGATTCTCAAGAAGATATTTACGGATCAGTTCTTCAAAATATCCTTCGTTTACTGCCTTTTTCAGTTTTTCAAAAACTGTAAGCTGCTGTACCTGTGCAAAGGGATTTCCTTTTTCATACAGCCAGTCTCCCAGAATATCCAGACTGTACATCAGTCCTTTCGGATAAGAGGAAAAATCAGCTTCACGATAGCGGAATTCAAAGTAATTGATTCCTGCCTCTACAGCTTTCCTATCAATTCCATTCTTAACAATATCTCCCAGTACCTGTCTGATCACAGATACGAATTCTTCTTTTCTGTCCGGATTGGAACCTTTTGCAATTACTGTAAAATATGGCTGGAGAATACCATCATCATAAGATCCATAGACATCCTTGCCTGCTTTTACATCCAGAAGTGCCTGCTTTAACGGTGCTCCCGGTGCGCTTAACAGTGCGTAATCCAATACCTCAAATGCCATTGCCATCTGACTGTCCGCAGCATTTCCCACAACCATGTTATAAGAAAGATAGGTATTGTCCTCTTCTCCCTCATTCTCAGCAACCGGATACTCAAGAGTCACATCCTGGCATGCTCCGAATGCTTTCTGTTCCTGAATAACAGAATCCACATCCAGATAATCAAAATGCGACAGATAATGCTCATCCAGGAATGCCAGTTTCTCTTCCATATCCATATTTCCATACAGATAAATATAGCTGTTGGATGGATGGTAATAAGTTCTGTGGAAGTTCAGGAAATTTTCATAGGTAAGATCCGGAATATTTTTCGGATCACCACCTGATTCACATCCATAAGTGGTATCAGGGAAAAGGTGATTCATAATCTCCCGTTCCAGAACTTCATCCGGTGAGGAGAAAGCACCTTTCATCTCATTATATACAACACCGTTGTATTTCAGCGGTCCTTCCTTCTGTTCCAGATGATAGTTCCAGCCTTCCTGACGGAAAATCTCTTCTCTTTTATAGATATTCGGATAAAATACCGCATCAAGATAAACATGCATCAGATTCTGAAAATCCTTATCATTGCAGCTGGCTACAGGATAGCAGGTTTTATCCGGATAAGTCATGGCATTCAGGAACGTATTCAGAGAACCCTTTACCAGTTCTACGAAAGGATCCTTTAATGGAAATTCCCTTGAACCGCAGAGTACACTGTGCTCCAGGATATGTGCCACACCTGTGCTGTCCTTAGGCGGTGTGCGGAATGCGATATTAAATACTTTATTCTCATCATCATTCTCGATCAGCATAACTCTTGCACCTGTTTTCTTATGGCGCAGAAGCCAGCCTGTAGAATGGATATCTGTCAGATTTTCTTCTGTCACAACTTCATAAGCCGTCAAATTTTCTTTGTTCATGTATACCTCCAGTAATTTTTTTGGCTTTTCTTTATAATCCGCCTTCTCCCGGGAAATGTGCCTCATAAGCTTCTCTTGCTGCCCTTGTTATCATTTCCAGTTCTTCCTGCATGTTGATTTCCTCCGGAAATGCAATGGCAGTGGTATAAATATCGTTCTGAATCTTACTCTTTGCACTTTTCTCACTGATATGGACAATCCCGCACAAGATCGTGTTATAGGCCTTATCCTTCTCGCAGAGTTCCATATAGGTTTTGACCATATGGCAGCATTCTCTGTAAAGCAGTTCTCTGTGAAGCTCACTTTTCTCCTGCATTTCTCTGAATTTCAGCCTGGCAAGGTTTTTCTCGATTTCTTTTCTGGCCCTCTTTAAACCAAACAGCTTTCCCGCTGTATCCTTGTTGTATTCCATTGCCATCCAAAGTGCCAGATATCCATCAGCACGTGTACCGGAGCCTGCCTCTGAAGGTTCTCCGTAACGCAGTTCCCACAGTTCCTTACGGACAGCATTTGCCTCCTCATCTTCACCTGCCGCAATAGACTGGTCAAGAAACATCTTTCTTTTCATCGGATCATGCTCTCTGTAATAAAGAGCAATTGTTGGTGTGTCTGTCATATATTTGTCCTTTCCGGTTACTTTATCTGCAACTGTCTGCTGCCTTTACAGTTACCTTTCTCTTACGATCCAAAACACTACTTTCATGGCTCTTCATAGGTAAGCTCTGTTTCTGCCAGAGACAGCGCCTCTTCAATAACCTGATCCATATCCATATAGCGATACATGCCAAGTCTTCCGCCAAAGATCACATTCTTCTCTTCCAGTGCGCGACGTTCATATTTGTCAAACAGTTCACTGTTCTTCGGATCATTGACCGGATAGTACGGCTCTTTGCCTTTCTCCCATGCTGCCGGATATTCTCTGGTGATCACAGTCTTTGGCTGTGTACCAAATTCAAAATGTTTATGCTCGATGATCCTTGTATACGGAACTTCATAATCTGTATAATTGACAACCGCATTGCCCTGATAATTTCCCATATCCAGCACTTCTGTCTCAAATCTCAGTGATCTGTATTCCAGTTCTCCGTAACAATAGTCATAAAATTCATCGATCATACCTGTAAAGAGTACTTTATCTGCCTGTGCAGTCAGTTCTTCTCTGTTTGCAAAGAAATCTGTATTCAGACATACCTGTACACCCTCCAGAAGTTTCTTCACAATACGTGTATATCCACCTTTGGGGATTCCCTGATAAGGATCTTTGAAATAGTTATTATCATAAGTATAACGCAAAGGCAGTCTTTTTATGATAAATGCCGGCAGATCTTTACACTCCCTGCCCCACTGCTTCCTTGTATATCCCTCTACCAGTTTCTCATATACGTCCTGTCCAACCAGTGCAAGCGCCTGTTCCTCCAGGTTCTTCGGATGGGTAATGTGCATTCTTGCGATCTGTTCCTGTATCTTCGCTTTTGCCTCTGCAGGAGTACGTACTCCCCAGAGCTGATGGAAGGTATTCATATTAAACGGCAGATTATATAACTCATCCTTATAGACTGCGATCGGCGAATTTACAAAATGATTAAATTCTGCAAACTGATTGATATAATCCCACACCTGTTTTCTGGAAGTATGGAAGATATGTGCACCGTATCTGTGTACCTGGATCCCCTCTACTTCTTCTGTGTAAATATTACCGCCGATATGACCTCTCTTATCGATCACAAGGCATGTTTTCCCCCGTCTTGTGGCCTCATGTGCAAATACTGCACCAAAAAGGCCGGCTCCTACTATCAGATAATCATATTTCTTCATGTGCGACACCTTCTTCTTGTAATAATCAAGCGGATAAAATCATCCGCTTCGCTACGCAACTCTACACCGAATAACTGCTCCGCAGTTTATCAGGTTAAAAAAGCAGTAACGCTTTTTTGCGCTACTGCCATTATAACAAATTCATCCGAAAATGGATAGTCTTTCTATTCTATTATTTTCCTGCCACTTTATCAAACACATCTGTGATTTCTTTGGATGGTGCTTTCGTAGCCAGACTGAAGATAATGATCATCACAAGGCTGACAGCAAAACCTACAGCCAGAGAATAAAGTCCTGTATAAGAACCAAGAGTCTGTCCTGCTGCAAACGGTATATAATCCCAGACGATAACTGTCAGACCACCGGAAACAATACCTGCAACTGCACCTGCAAGGTTTGTTCTTCTCCAGAACAGTGACATTACCACAGTCGGACCAAACGCTGCACCAAGACCGGCCCATGCATTGGATACCAATCCCATGATACTGCTGTTCGGATTCCACGCGATCACAAATGCCAGAACAGACACCACGATAACCGTAAGTCTTGCAACTGCAAGGATTTCCTTTGAGTCTGCATCCTTCTTAATGAACTGATGATATAAATCCTCAGATGCTGCGGACGCTGTTACCAGAAGCTGTGAATCCGCTGTGGACATAATTGCCGCAAGAATACCGCAGAGGAAGATTCCTCCGATAAACGGAAGTCCCAGATGACTGGAAAACAGTTTATTGATCATCTCGATAAATACACTCTCTGAGGAAGATGCACCATTTTCACCAAGTACAGTCGGAAGCAGATATGCACGACCTATAATACCGATAAAGCACGCTGCTGTCAGAGAAAGGATATCCCACACGATTGCGATCGCACTGGATTTTTTTAATTCTTTCTCACTCTTTACAGCCATGAAACGGGTAAGGATGTGAGGCATGCCACAGTATCCAAGTCCCCATGCAAGCTGGGAAAAGATTTCAATAAATGTATATGGGCGCTCTCCGTTCTCAAAAGGATTCAGGAAAGCTGCTGCTCCACCCGGTGCTCCGCTCTGTGTCAGAAGATCGCTCAGACCTCCGCTCAATGTAAAGTAGGCAACTAACGGAACGATCAGAAGACCGATCAGCATCAGTGTTCCCTGTACAAAGTCAGTTACGCATACAGCCATAAATCCCCCCATAAATGTATAGCAGAGAATGACTGCTGCACCAATTGCCAGAGCTATATGATAATCAATTCCAAATACTGTGTTAAAAAGTTTACCGCCTGCTGCCAGTGCAGAAGCTGTATAAACCAGGAAAAAGATTACGATCACGATGGATGAAAGCAATAACAGGATTCTCTTCTTATCCTGAAATCTGTTCTCAAGAAATGCCGGGATTGTAAGGGAATTGTTTGCTGCGATCGTATATTTACGAAGTCTGTGTGAAATACACACCCAGTTTAATACAGTTCCGATGAACAGACCTACAGCAATCCAGATCTGTCCTGTTCCCAATGAATAAATTGCTCCCGGAAGTCCCATTAAGAGCCATCCGCTCATATCTGATGCCTGTGCTGAAAGAGCAGCTACCCATGCATTCAGTCCACGTCCGCCCAGAAAATAATCTTCCGAGCTGCTTGTTTTTTTCATATAAACCACACCAATGACTATCATAAGTAACAGATAGGCAACAAATGCGGACAATATGACTATTGTTGTACCACTCAAATTTACTCCTCCTTTTTTCTTCTTTTTTTCATACACTCTGGATTTGTCAAAGTATGTTCTGTTTCCTTCACATATTTATCCAAAAACAGAATACAGTCATTTTATATACTGCAAAAAGTAACCGGGTACCACTTCTGTACCCGGCTACTTTACCACATTACCTTAGCATCACGCAAGTGTATTTCTTGTTTTTCGACATTTTTCCGCCATTTTATGGAATTATTACTGTTACCGTCCGGCAAAGACCTTCACAGTAACTGTTTTATATTTTTACACCCAAACAGGTACTCTGTCAATCAGAAATTTATCTGTTTCTGTCTGCCAGCCTGTTTACATTCTCTTTTTGCTGTATGTTTTCTGCCTGCCAGAGCGTGTCTGAAAAATGCTTTACGCAAGATGTGCGTCACAATTTGTGGGAGAT
>OIYD01000906.1_pt1 | contig 20630 bp, 18 predicted proteins | sample 1588141 | NCBI WGS metagenome assembly OIYD01 (sample SAMN03283259) | human gut metagenome | biome: human-associated habitat; material: feces | host: Homo sapiens | place: USA | collected 2013
ACAACATTAATAGCGTTGCAGATATATACACGCTTCTGAAAGACAGTTTCAAGGATATCCCGCAGGAGCTGATGGAGGCAGAACTGGATGCAACTCCTGGCTACGAGAAAAACCAGAGGGTCGACATCGTGGTCTGGATGGAAGACAACATATGCATTTATCGTTATGGTGAGATTTTACATACCTCTTCGGAGTTGGTTGGAACTATTCATGTTATACAGGGAAGATATATCAACTGGAGAGAACCTGCATTTTCTTCTGTAGTGTGTAAATAGGAAGTATGCCTGACAACCAAAAGAAGGATGGCAAGTAACCTAAATGTTTGCTACTGGTCTCTCAGTTCTGCTTTTAAAATTTCTATAATAAAACTTTAAATTGTATTTTTCATAGTAATCCGTTATACTAAAGACAATGTATAGCGGATTTTTATTAGTGGATTTATTGAAATTTCCAGATTCACTAGTGTTCAGGAAGGCGGCATATTGTATGTGTGAATTTAATATCCAGGAAATAGAACTTTTTAATTACAGGCAGTTTGAAGATAAGAAATTTGTGTTAAATTCAAGAATGAATGTTTTTGCAGGAAAGAATGGCTCTGGTAAAACAACAGTATTGGAAGCAGTTAATGTCGTGCTGGGGGCATATCTTGCAGCGTTTAAGACATATGTACCTTCCAGGTTTGTGTTTAATATCAAATCAACTGATGCAAGACGAAAGACTCAGATTTCAGATGATAGCAGAATTCTTACTGCTGGTGCAATCCCACAGTATCCTTGCAAGGTTAGTTGTAAGGCTGCATGGAATATTGATTATGAGTCTATTGGTTTTCAGCGTGTTCTTTTGAAACAGGATGGCAGAACTAAGTTTGGTGGAAAAAATCCAATGCAGCAGACTGTAATTGAATGGGAAAGCAAAATCGCAAATGCAGATCACTCTGATGAAGATGTTATTCTGCCACTGGTATTATACCTTAGTTCAGCACGACTTTGGAAAGATGGAAATAAAAGAACAGTAAAGACAGGCGTATTGAGCAGAACAGACGCATATAGCCACTGCCTTGATGCGCAGCATGGATTGGATATTGCATTTCGATATATAGATACGCTTAAAGCTGTTGCAGTTGAAGAAAATGATGGAAAAATTTTCCCGGCTTATGAGGTCATTTTGTGGGCGGTTAATGAGGCGTTTAGAGATGAGTTAAAATCAGGTGAAAAAATTATATTTTCTACAAAATATGAGGATGATATTATTGCACTTAGAACATCTGAAGGAACCGTTCTTCCATTTCAGATGTTGAGTGACGGTTATAGAAACGTTATCAAGATAATCTTGGATATTGCAGCAAGAATGTGTATATTAAATCCATATTTGAAGGAGAAAGCCTTACAGGAAACACCGGGTATTGTTCTTATTGATGAAATTGATTTAAGTTTGCATCCAACCTGGCAGAAAAGAATTATTGGGATTTTAAAACAACTGTTTCCTAAAATTCAGTTTATCTGTGCAACACATTCGCCTTTTATTATTCAATCACTTGAAGAGAGTGAGCTGATCACATTAGACCAGCCTCTGGAATCTGAATATTCAGGAGAGAGTATTGAAGATATTTCGGAGGATATTATGGGGGTTGTGTTACCTCAATATAGTGAAAAAAAGAGAAAAATATATGAAGCTTCAAAGCTGTATTTTGAAGCACTTACACAGGCAAAATCGCAGGAAGACATAGACAGGCTGGGAAAAAGACTGGCGGAACTGGAGGCTGAATACAGCGAAAATCCTGCTTATATGGCGTGGGTACATCAGCAGTATCTGGAACAGAAATGGAAAGTGAAAAAGAATGAGACCAATAAATAAGGGGGAGTCTCCATATAAAAAAATAAATGAATATAAGGACGCATTGCCATATTTAGAGAGACGGATAGGAATGTATTGTTCTTATTGTGAATTTCCTATACCACATGTTCCTGAGGTAGAACATGTGGTTTCAAAATCCAAAGGTGGAGATTTAACAGACTGGAATAATCTTAATCTGGGATGTAAATATTGTAATACACGAAAAAAGGCACAGACAATGCCGGAAAATAAAAAAACTATTTGTGGCCAGATGAAGATAATACTGCTATCGCATATTCGTACATTAATGGTATCCCAAAGGTGAATGAAGAGTTATTGATAAAACTGGATTCAACAGGGGATTACCTGAAAAAAGCACGTAATACATATAACCTTGTAGGTTTAGGCAATCTTCCTATGGGAAAAGATAGAGATAGACGATTTGGACAAAGAAATACAGCTTATCAAAAAGCATTAAACTCGCTGGAACACTGGAATCATATGAAAGACCTGTCAAAAGAATATCAGAACGATATGAAAAATCAGATTATTATGACGGCATTGGAAGATGGATTTTTTTCGATATGGATGGAAGTGTTTTGCGACGAACCGGAAATACGACTAGCACTCATAGAGGCTTTTCCAGGAACCAATCTGAATTATTATGATGAGAAAGGATGCGTTAAAGAAATTATATGACAAGGATTCAGTATAATCTGGATGAGGTAATGGTTATCAAGTCTACGATCCCGGTTGGCTTTACAGCCAGTGTGAGAGCGAAATATCACTGTGACAATATTATTTAAAGTCAGCACATTGAGATCAGACGTGCGTCCAGTAAAGGGAGAAAGCCCCATCAATAATCACAGCATTGAATGTGAACTTCCAGTAATTTTTCCGCCTAAAGAAAAAAGAACAAAAATAAAATCATAAAAAATCCCGGTTTTCTGCGCTTTTCCATTGCAGACAGCCGGGAAATATAGTACAATTATTTTAGGCGGATAACCGCCTAAAAAGGAGGCGCTATGTATCTGGATTTTTTAGTGAAAGTACCAACCGTAAAAGGCAAGATCACACGGAGAAAAAAGTCAAATGTTGTATATATAGAGTATGAGTATGACCGGGTTTATGATCCATCCCGGAAGTATACTTTTCCCAAAAGAGTAACGATCGGAAAATTGTCAGATATGGATCCGGAACTCATGAAACCGAATCAAAATTTCCTGAAATATTTTCCCGATGCAGAGCTTCCGGAAAGCAAAAACAGGACTTCCAGAAGTAGCTGTCTCAGGGTAGGAACATATTTTGTACTGCGTAAGATCATAGAAGAATGCAGCTTGAACGATATCCTTGGAAAGTATTTTGGATCGCGTGATATAGGGCTGTTTTTAGATCTGGCGGTTTATTCGATCATAGCAGAAAACAACGCAGCGCAGTACTATCCGGATTATACATACAACCATCCACTTTTTACGGAAAAGATGAAACAATACAGCGATTCAACCGTATCAGATTTCCTGAATTCAGTAACAGATGATCAAAGTACAGGATTTCTGAATACATGGAATGAGTCACGGAATTACCGCGAAAAGATTTATATTTCTTATGATTCAACGAATAAAAACTGTCAGGCCGGGGATATAAAAATGGTTGAATTTGGGCATCCGAAAGTAGATATGGGAGAGCCGGTATTTAATTATGCAGTTGCGTATGATACTCATAATCAGGAACCATTATTTTATGAAAAATATCCAGGAAGTCTGAATGATATCTCCCAGCTTCAGTTCATGCTGGATAAAGCATCCGGATATGGTTATAAGAAGATCGGATTCATTCTGGACAGGGGATATTTCAGCTGCGAGAATATACAATATATGGATAAATGTGGGTATAGTTTTGTTATCATGGTGAAAGGGATGTCTGCCCTTGTGAATGAACTGATCCTGGAAAATAAAGGGACATTTGAAAATAAGCGGGTAAACAATATCTATGAATATGGAGTTTACGGAAAGACAATACGGCACAAACTGTATGCAAGTGATAAAAAAGAGCGTTATTTTCATCTGTATCATAGCATTTCCAAAGAAAGCGCAGAACGGATAGAGATTGAAAATCGGATCAACCAGATGACGCAGTATCTGAAAAAGTACCAGAATAAGGTAAAGGAATCCGGTTCTGGATTTGAGAAGTATTTTAACCTTCATTATGATGAAAAGAGCCAGGCTTTTATACTACCAGAAGAACGGTGCAGTGTGGTAGAAAGAGAACTGGATCTGGCAGGATATTTTTGTATCATTACATCGGAAAAGATGAGTGCGAAGGAAGCAATCGAACTGTATAAGAGCAGGGATGTATCGGAGAAACTATTCCGCGGAGACAAATCATATCTGGGGAATAAGAGCATCCGGGTGTATTCAGAAGAATCAGCAAGAGCGAAGATATTTGTTGCATTTGTAGCCATGATAGTGCGCTGCAAGATGTATATAAAACTAAAAGAAGAAATGAAAAAACTGGATAAGAAACTGAACTATATGACTGTACCGGCGGCAATAAAAGAGCTGGAAAAAATAGAAATGGTACGTCAGTTAGACAATATATACCGTCTGGATCATGCAGTAACAGCGAACCAGAAAGTAATATTGAAAGCCTTTGGACTGGATGCGAATAGTATAAAATACTTTGCGTCAGAGCTGAGTAAGGAACTGAAAGAAGCAGAATAAGGAAGGAAAATAAAGATGGCAAGAACAAGAAAAACAAGTAAGGAAGCATTGGAAGAAAAGATTGAAAAAGCAGAGGCTGATGTGATCGCAGCGAAGAAAAAGTATGATCAGGCAACAGCAAATCTGAAAGAACTGTTAGACAAGCGGGATGCCATAAGAAAAGAAGAGATCCTGTCAGCAGTTGTAAAAAGTGGGCGGTCATATGAGGAGATCATGAACTTTTTAAATGCAGGATCAGATGGAGAAAAGACGGAAAAATAGAATTGTTTTGAGTCGCAGATATAGCGACACTTGATTTAGGCGGAAAAAAACTGGAAGTTCACAATGAGCTGAAGGATTTTTAGACGAGCACAAAAAAAGGGTAAAAATGGTAATTTACAGAAAATTCAGTTAATTACTTGTAAAAATAGCTCTAGGAAAGCAGTAAAATCAAGGGTTCCGAGAAGCTACCGTAGAAACGAAAGTAAGCCCGAAATTCCGAAAAGAAAAAGAGAGCATCAGATATATCCAAGAGAAGAATCTCCGGATATGCTGATGCTTGACTTGTTTTTAGCTCATTTAAAGACAATGAGGAGCTGTCAGAAGAATATGGGGCTATCGTATAGATGTTTTGAGTTAAGAAGGGATACGTGGAATGAATAAGTAGAATTCTGTAGTTGCTATGTTCCCTCAAAAGATATATACTTAAATTACAAATAAAAGCTGGTCAAGGGAGAGACTTATGGATGTGAAAGACAGTATTTCTGTAACACTAAAGACGATAGATGGAAAAGAAACGAAAGATCAGTCAGCAAAGAATATTTTTTCATATAAACCAATTATGAGTAATATTCTAAAATATACTGTAGAAGAATATAGAGACTGCTCCCTGGAAGAAATTATGAATTGTATAGAAGGTGATACGATTCAGATAGGAACCGCGTTGGTAGAAGAGGATATGGCAAAAACCATACGTGGAGAGGATACAGAATTTCATACGACAGATGAAGCACCAGCAGCATTTGATATTCTGTTCCGTTCTTTAAATCCAAAAGCAGAAGGAAAGCTTCTGGTAAATCTTCATATTGATTTTTAGATACAGCAAAATTACACACCGGGTTATCCGGTTGTAAAAAGAAGTATATATTATGGCTGCCGTAAATTGTCTGCACAATTAGATAAGATAGGGGAAAATGGAAAAGGATATGGTCATTTAGAAAAAGTGTACAGTATCTGGATCTGCCTCGATAATATTCCCAGGAAACTGGAAAATACCATATCATATTATAAGATGCAGAATTACAAAAATGAGGGAATCAAAGACAAAGAGTTCCGAATTGATTCCTGGGAATCAGATCTTTTGGAGATTATAATAGTACGGCTCGGTGGAGAAGGACAGGAAGAAAAGGGACTTTTGGATCTCTTATATGGATTATTTTCCGGAAACCAGAAAAAAGTATTATCATATATTCCAGATTCGGATAATCAAGTTCGTCAGAAGGAGGTGTCTGATATGTTAAGTATGATTTCTTATGCAGAGGAAAATGGAATAAAAAAGGGCGAAAAAAAAGGTGAAAAAAAGGGTGAAAATCGATTAGGAGCACTTATAAATATTCTATTAAAGAATAAACGTTATTCAGATGCTGAGAAAGCATCTGAGGACGAGGTGTATCGTGAACAACTATATAAAGAATATAAATTATAGAAATGGGTGGTTATTTTGAAAACTCCGGGGACTTAAATTTTCGACGACTGGTGATGCTCGAAAGGGTGCTCGTTTCAATCGGAATTGGAGTCTGCATCCTATGAAGTCCAGGTTTTAGTTTTTGCCATTCTAAAGATAGTCTCAGCATATTGTGCTTTTGTCAAGGACATTGAGGTCAGACCGTGCGTCCAGCAAAGAGCATGCAGTCCGACAGGTGGAAATTATAATATAATAAGATTTAGGTGCGAGCTGTGAAATCAGCATAGCTGATTTCCCCTGGCGAGCGGAAGAAATTCTGTAAGCTTTGGTAAGCTGATAATCATACAATAGGAAAAAAATCCTATCAGGTAAGGTCTAGCCAACCGCCTGTACCGAGTCCTTGGAACCGAAATGGTAACATTAGGTTTAAGCGTAGGACAGGGAGCAACAGAGCCGAAACTAAAGTGAAGTGATTGAGCTGGGAAATTATTATGAGGTTGGAAATGGTCGATGTGCTCTATTACACAGCAGACAATACTGTTATGACCGATATGGCAAGGTTATAGCGGCGTCCCCCAGTCCGAGAGCTTGGCGAGGTTGATGATAAGTACGTTATCGGAACAGCTGAGATCCTGTCATTTCCTTAAAAAAAGGTATGGAAACCAAAACAAAGAAATGCGTTAGGAATCCAAATGAATGGCAGGAAGTCCGACACAGCCATATTATCGCAGAAGTCTGTGAAAGCAGATGGAGAAAAGGGCTGTGCACTTTATAGCTTCAAGAACAAAGAACTATGCAGACAAAAGAGAGCTGATGAACATGGTGAATGAGTTACTTGGAATACAGTATAATATCGCAAAAGCAAACAGAACCGACAGAAAGGTTCAGAATCTTGCAGCCTACATCAATGCGGATACGCTGAGAGCAATCCATAAGACTATGGACAGAAAGAAAGCGTATGGGATTGATAAGGTGACAAAAGAGGATTACGAAAAGAATCTGGAAGAAAATCTCGCAAATCTTGTGAAAAGGATGAAAAACGGAAGCTATCGCCCGAATCCAACAAGGCGTGTTTATATTCCGAAGGAAACAAAAGGCAAAATGAGACCGCTTGGAATTTCCAGTTATGAAGATAAACTGGTGGAAAATGCGATTGCACAGATACTGGAGCAGATTTATGAACCGAAGTTTTATAATGAGAGTTTTGGATTCCGCCCGAACAGGAACTGCCATCAGGCAGTAAGGGAAATCATAGAAATGGTGCAGTATCGAAAGACAAACTATGTGGTAGAAGCAGACATTAAAGGTTTCTTTGATAATGTAGACCATGAATGGCTGATGAAGATGTTGGCACATGATATAGCAGACCGGAAATTTCTTGAGATTATAGATAAATTCCTGAAAGCCGGAGTCATGGAAAATGGCAAATATCTCGACAGCGAACGGGGAACCCCACAGGGAAATGGAGCAAGTCCGATACTTGCAAATATATATCTGCATTATGTATTGGATAACTGGTTTGATGTAATCGTGAAGAGACAGTGTAAAGGAGAGTGTTATCTTATCCGATACTGTGATGATTTTGTCTGTTGTTTTCAGAACCAGTATGAAGCAAAAATATTTAAGCAGAGGCTGGAAGAACGCTTTGCAAAATACGGATTGGAACTGGCAGGAGAAAAGACGAAGATATTGGAATTCGGGAGGTTTGCCAGGCACAACAGAAAAGCAAGAGGAGAGAGAAAACCAGATACCTTTGACTTTCTTGGTTTCACATTTTATTGCGGAATGGACGGAAAGAGAGAGTTTTTCCGTTGTAGGGTAAAGACCAGCAAGAAGAAATTTCGCAGTAAGATAAAAGCAATGAAAGAATGGATAAAGGCACATCGAGCAATGCCATTGGAACTGATATTTAAAACAGTAAATGCGAAATTGCGGGGACACTATCAGTATTATGGAGTGACCGATAATACGAGAGAAGTGAAGAACTTTCTTGTGCAGACTAAATGGTTATTGTATAAATGGATGAATCGGAGAAGCCAGAAAAGAAGTTATACGTCGGATACCTTTTTTAATGGACTGCTTCGAACATTCCCATTGTTAGAACCAAGTATTAAGGTAAGTTTGTTTTATAGATAAAGTATGAAATATAAAGTGAAAAGCCGTATGCGTTAATAGCGCACGTACGGTTTTGCGTAGGGGTATGGGGAGTAATCCCCATATCTACTAGAGGTAATTAAACAATATCGCATACATAATACAGAAAATGTACTATTTAATCGGAGAAAAATATGTATAGAGAAAGAGTGAACGAAAAACTACCGACAGAATATTTGTTGCATGAATTTGATGAATTGATTTCCTGTAAGAGCCTTGGTAGTTATAATTGTTGTGAAATGGTTTCGATATATCTATGCCAAAGAGAAAAGGAAATGCCGGATAATGTATATACAATTTTTGTATTTGAAACAAGACCGAACGTAGAAAAGAGCTCGGAGAGACTTTTAAAAAAGCTTAAAAGTATTACTGATACATATTCATTAGGAATACAGAGAAAGGTGCTGGATGTATCAGAAGTTCGAAGTATTTTTGAATTGTTATGCAACAGTAGAGATAAGAAGGAAGTAGACATCGGAGATGGAAGGTTAGAAACAGGATATCTGGAAGGGGTATCGAAAGTTTTTATTCAGCAGGACAGTACAAAAGAGATGCTTTTAAACAAAGTATTAAAAAATAATTTTATTAATGGAAGTTATATTTTGGAATTTTTTGACTGTGATAAAAAGATTGTAAATGTGTTGAACACAGTGCAGTTCAGAAAGATGACAGATACAATATTCGATGCAATTCCAATTGATTTGTTTTCTGTATCAGATCGTATTGGGAATTTTGTGTTTCAATTTCCGTCAACGAATGTAAGGGTTTCTTATAAAAAAGATGATATGGAGAGACAGTTAACGTATGATGTATCATTTGATAAAGAATGTGAGTCAGATGATCAATTTCTGGTATTGTCAGAAGGCGTTTTTGATGATTCGATTATTTCATTTGGTACCAGGACATTTAAACAGGAAGGATGTAATACTACATTTGAAGTTGGTGATGCTTCCCGATTTTGCAGGACAACGATAATTGATGTAAAACGGCAATTGATTTTGTCGCGTCAGGAAACAAGCTTTATAAGAAGAATGACGTATGTGCTGCAGATGGGTGCACAGTATGGAGAACAGCGTATCATTTATGATGAAACAGGACAGGTTGTTGACATTATTGAACCCATATCAGCGGAGAATGTTAATATTATAGAACAACCTGTTATTCGGACGCGAGATAGTCATATACATAAGCGTCAGTATAGCAGACGAGTTGATGAGTTATATGCCAGAGCTGAGTTTAGACGGTATGGAAGAGATTCAGAACCGCAGAAAGCTTTGAAAGATGTGATTGCATTGATGAATCGTGCACAAACAGGGAAGGTGTATCTGTGGGATCCTTATCTGACAGTTGAGGATATTTTACATACTTGGTATTTTACGAAAAGTATGAATGTAACGTTATATGCAATTACATCTGGTGAAATTGCCGAAAAAAGTAAAATGAGTGTATGTGATTGGATAGAACAGCAGCAGGAAATTATGGAGAAAAGGAGTAATCATTATGGTATACATGTAGAGCTTAGATGCCAGTGGGCTGATTATGGTTACAGTTTTCATGATCGTTTTCTCATGGTGCTTAATTTAGATCAGGATACCTCTTCTGTCTGGTCACTGGGTACATCTGTGAATAGCCTTGGAAATAAACATCATATTATTCAAAGTGTGGAACATCCACAGATGATGATAGACGCATTTGAAGAATTATGGAATGAGTTGGATGCTCCGGAATGCCTGGTATGGAAGAAAGGAGTATGATGGAGAAGACAATAAAAAAAGATATTTGGGAAATGATCAGTTCGGTGAGTTATAGTACTCATATTGCTGGTAACGCAGGAAGGGCTGATCAGAAATTTTTTGAACATTTGCAGGAAGGTATTGCTGATAATGATTTGGATAAGATATATGAATTCATTGATGCGTATGAGAGGGGAAAAAGTATAAAACCTGATGAATTAGTCTGCAGATTGTTTCAAAAAGCATATAGGGAGGACTCTGCACGTTTATGCCAGCTTTTGGCAGAGAAAAATAACATTGTAGATTATTGGATATTTCTTTCAACTTGCTGTGAAACAGATATGCTTGTGGATTTTGCAAAGATGGATGTAGCATATCCTTGTTTCTATTATGAATGTGCCAGGATTTTGTTGAAACGGACATCGGGTATAGATGAAAAATGCAAAGAGGCAATAATTGCAGCGGTCAAGAGAATTGCTGACAGGGATTTGGCGTTGTGGGAGCGCTGGGTACAAAGAAAGGAACATAATACAAATTGGCAGCAGCTTCTTTTTAGCGTTCTTTCTAAAGTCAGCAGAGAAGCGCTGAAGCGTTTTGCACAGACAATCAATCTGGATATGATGCTGCAGAATCATAAAGAGGATATTGTGGCTTGGGAATTTGAAAGGTTATCGGATACATCAAAAAAATATATCTTAGAAAATATAAGTAAAGATATTTTGGAGAATTGGAATTTATTGTTCGAGAAAAAGAAGAAAAAACATGAGAATTTAAGAGAAATATGGTTTTCTGGTTACTTTAGTTTAATTTTGAATTCTCTTCAATATGATTTGAAAAATAAGGAGGAGTGGAAACTTAGTTTTTTAAATTACGAAAAAATATTAGAAAAAGATATGTATGCATGGTATGAGAAAACGACACATATGTGTTGCGCTTTTTTCTATGATATAACGCAGATATTTTATATTGTACTGGCAGGGCAGGAAAAGCAGATTATAGAGGCGGATGAAAGCGTGACTCAAAGTATCAGGAAGATACAGTTATTTATACGGCGGCATGAGGATTACTGGAAGGATCATGTTAAACAAAAAATAGAACTGGAACATAGACTAGAGGCGATGTTGTAGATTTAAGTGGAAATTCATAACCAGTAAAGGACAAAGGATGAATATTTTAATAGTAGGAAATGGATTTGATTTGGCACATGGTTTGCCCACGAAATATGCGGATTTTCTGAAGTTTATAGATTTTTTTTACAAGCATAAGGCACAAGAAAGTTCAGGATTAGAATTGATTGCGGGAGAGGATATCAATTGCTATAAGTATTTTACAGACTTATTTAACAGTAAACAAGATTCTGAATTTGATCAGTATTTATATGATCAATCAAGAAAAACAATTCATGAGTTAAGTGATTTGTGCAAGGATAATGCATGGATTAAATATTTTTCAGAGGTGTATAAAAGCAGAGAGCAAAAAGGAAAAGACGGGTGGATTGACTTTGAAAGTGAAATTTCCCTGATTATACAGACATTCAACAGTGTAAGCAGGGATATACAAGAGACCATACAAAAGGGAGGCGTAGGAACGGTGCTTTCACAAAGGCAATTAAACGTTCTTGCACTATTTTTGGAAAAGATGGATAGTTCATCAGGAATGGCGACCCATGTCTGGAAAAAAGAAGAAATTGACTTTTGGAAACAGAAACTTCTGGAAGATCTGAATAAACTTACACGTGCACTTGAAATTTATCTCTCAGATTATATTAGCAATTTTATGCTGGGAAATGGACTGCCAGATATAAAAAACTTGCCATATTTGGACAAAATTTTATCGTTCAACTATACATGTACATATCAGAGGATATACGGAGAACATCCGTTTTTGGAGTTTGATTATGTGCATGGAAAAGCTGATTTAAGGAATGATATCCAATCTACAAATATGGTGCTTGGAATTGATGAATATCTGGAAGGAGATGCGAGAGATAAAGACCTCGAATTTATAGAATTTAAGAAATTTTTTCAAAGAATACATAAGGAAACAGGGGGCTTATATGAAGGCTGGCTTGAGGAAATTCAGTCTGAGAAAAAAATATATGAAATATCAGCAATCGTTAAAGAGAATGGAATAGTTAAAAAGCATCACAGAGTAGTTAAGTACCATAAAGTTTTTATATTTGGACATTCATTAGACATTACGGATAAGGATATATTAAGAAAATTTATTTTAAACGAAAATGTTAAGATAATAATTTTTTACACCGATAAAGAGGATTATAAAAAGAAGATTATCAATCTGATAAAAATTATAGGGCAGGATGAATTGGTAAAGAGAACGGGTGGGAAAAATAAAACAATAGTGTTTCAAAAGATAAATACGTGCACATTGGAATCTGATTCCATGAGGGAAAAATAAAAAAGAATAAAGCAGGGGAAGATTTGTGAATCCAGACAATAGTGCATTTCAGTTTGCTCTGAATTCCAGAATATATGTGGATAAGACAGATCTTATTAGTATGCACGATGGAGAAAGAGATGAAGAAATGTCTTGTCAATGATTGACAATCGGTAGTATATCTGCTATATATGAGACATATATCTGAGAAAAATCGTTAACCGTTCGGTTATTTAATTTCCCTGTGTGACAATATGATAGAAATGATATACAGAAAAACATGACATATTAAAAGTAAAGGGTGATAAGATGCTTACAATTGTAAATGGAGTTACATCTAAACAGGTGCTTGCAAATGAAATTATAAATCTTTTGGAAACAATGGGATTAGACGGATATTTTTATTTGGGCTACCCTGTTTTAGGGGGAATTGATGGAAAAATTAAAGTTGATGCATTGTTAGTGAGCGAACAGACGGGTATTGTACTTTTTGATCTGGAAACATTAGCAGAAGAAAATATGGAAGATAAAATTCAGTTATTGGATGAACTATATAATAATATGGAAGCCAAGCTGAAAAGATATGGATATCTGTCAAAAAGACGAGTTTTACAAGTGCCGATTAATGTACTGTCTTATGCACCCCTTTATAAAACGAAGAGTGATGAAATTTGTACATCAATAGAAGAAGTAAAGGAATATTTAGAAAGTCTGGAATGGAAACAGGGCGAAGAATATTATAAGAAATTATTGGAAGCGATTCAGATGATTTCACAACTGAAAAAAAGAGGTGGCAGAAAAAATCTTCAGAAGGCTTCGTCAAGGGGATCAAAATTAAAAGCAATTGAAGACCAGATTTCCTGCCTGGACAAGTATCAAAGTAAGGCAGTCATTGAAACGGTAGAAGGTGTTCAACGAATCCGGGGGCTGGCAGGATCGGGAAAAACAATTGTTCTGGCATTAAAGGTAGCATATCTGTATACTATGTATGAAAATAAGATGATAGCAGTTACATTTAACAGCCGGGCATTAAAGGGTCAATTTATTCAACTGATCACAAACTTTATTGTTGAAAATACAAATGAGGAACCTGATTGGAGCAGAATTAAAATAATTCATGCATGGGGAAGTAAAAATTCAGAAGGTCTGTATTTCAATTTTTGTAAGGCAAATAATCTAGTTTGTTATGATTATATGGATGCGTGCCAGAAATATGGAAGAAATTCATCTGCTTTTGACAGAGTATGTGAAGAAGCCGTAGAATCAGTAACGAATCCCCAGCCATTGTATGATGTGATTTTAGTAGACGAAGCACAGGATTTTTCAAAATATTTTCTTCAGATGTGTTATATGTCACTCCCACATGAAAGCCGTATGCTTGTATATGCATATGATGAACTCCAAAGCCTGGATAACAAAAACGTTGAATCTCCGGAAGACATTTTTGGATACAGTAATGGACGGCCGAATGTAGTGCTTGATAACAGTAATGGTAAGGCGGAGGATATTGTCTTATCAAAATGTTATCGTAATTCAAGACCAGTTCTTATTACAGCACACAGCCTGGGATTTGGAATTTACAGAAAAAAAGAGGCACGGGAGGAAACATCGTTAGTTCAATTATTTGAAGATAAACAGTTATGGGAAGATATTGGATATACAGTGAAAGAAGGTGTGATCAGAGATGGAGAATTTGTAACGCTATATAGAACAGAAGAAACAAGTCCTGCATTTTTAGAGGATCATTCGTCAATTGACGATCTTATACAATTTAGAAGATTTGAAAATAATGTACAGGAAGCGGATTGGATAGTTGAAGATATCGAAAAAAATCTGCATGATGAAGAATTAAGATATCAGGACATTATGATCATTCACCCTGATCCCAAAATTACGAAGAGTTACGTGTCACATATCCGTGTTAAATTAATGGAAAAGGGAATTAAATCGCATATTGTTGGGGTACAGACAACACCAGATGATTTTTTTCAGGAGGATTCTATTGCAATCTCTCAGATTTACAGAGCAAAAGGAAATGAAGCAGCAGTTGTTTATCTGATAAATGCGGATCTTTGCGCAAGAGGCATCAACTTATCAAGAAAACGAAATATTATATTTACTGCTATGACAAGATCGAAGGCATGGGTACGGGTTAGCGGAATCGGAGATGATATGGATCTGTTAATACAGGAGTTTAACAGCGTTAAGGAAAGGAATTTTCAATTAGAGTTCACGTACCCGGACAAATCACAACGAAAGAATATGAGAATTATTCATAGAGACATGACTCAAAATGAATTAAGAGATATCAGAAAAAGCAATTCTAATCTGGCGGATATTACCAGTAAACTTGCAAATGGAGAAATTCGAAAAGAAGATTTAGATGAAGATACTGTGAATCGCTTAAAGGATGTGCTGTATAATTGAAAGAACAAGAAAAAGTATTTCGAGAGTTAAAGAAAGTTACAAGGGAATTGATCAGATGTGGACTGGCAGAAGAATATAACTATCCTGTAATTCAACAAATGGATATTGTATGGGAAAAATATCAAAATATTTCGTTATATTTAAGGAATATGGATTACAGTACAATTTATGATGAAATAGAAAAAAATCATAATTATAATGTTAAATTGCCAGATGGTGGTATCATACAGTTGATGTATCGCTTTAATAGAACGGGAACAGAATTGATTTCGCACAGATTGGGGTATTATCCATCACCGTCGTATGAACTTTATCAGAATGATCCGGAATTATACGATGTTGACTATATTTACGGAGATATTTTAAATAAATCTGTATTGCCTGTGATTATTCGAGCTGATTACAATCGAGATCCGGAGGAGAGCGAACTGCATCATCCATATTCACATATTACTTTAGGGGGATATAAAAATTGTAGAATTCCTGTAGATCGTCCAATATCACCGATGAAATTTGTGAAATTTATTATGGAACATTTTTATTATGTTCCGAGTTCACAGTTGGAATTCAATTTTGAAATTGAGGGTATAGTAGCTTTCGAAGAACATATTGCAGAAAAAGACATAAATAAGAGCAGAATAATAGTATGAAAATGGAGAATGAAATATGGAAATTGTTAGAGAATCTATATTCATACAAACAGCTATAAAATTATAGTGTAAATTATAGTAGAAAAGTAATTGACATATTCATGGTGGCAAGTTAATATAATATTAACAACAGGCAACATGAGTGTCTGTCAAGCGTTGAAGTAAGGTGTTGTGCCAGGAGGCAGTGCCTTACCAGCTTTATAAGGGTTTAGCATTTACCACAATCTGGCTAGGGAGCAAAAGCTCTCAAAAGAAAATGCTGGGAGGCTCTGCCAAGTGCAGGGCCTTTCTTAATTTTATTATGAAAATAAAGGGAGTTGCGGAAAATATAGATGAGAACAGTTGTTGATTGTGTATCATCATTTATTCTTCTCTTATCAACAATCAACAGAGTATGAAATTGTTCTGGGAAGAAAAAATGTTGCGGTTAAACTTATAATAACGTTTGATAAGAAGGACTGTTTTCATTTGATGGGATTACATATATTATACGACAGATTGAAAAAAGATGTAAAATAGCAAGATTGCCTGATGGAAAATATTTATTCCATCAGGCAATCCTATGTAAACATTTCTTTAGTTTTGATTATTCTGCAGATTCTTTAGAAACAGAATTTTTCTTTTTTCTGGATTTACCAGAAATCATTTTATGACCGGAGTAGATAGCCATAATCATGCAGAGAAGAGAGCTGCAAGCAAAATATTTGTGAGCAGTTTTCATGTTTTTATAGCCGGTATAAAAGGTTCCAATCATGGCTGCCAATGCACCAAGTGACCAATATTTATGTGCTTTCATTTGAATATACCTCCTGCGTTTTTTTATATAATACCTCTTTTTAGAAAGCATGAAAACAGGAAATTTATAAATTCTGTTCTTTCTCAATCTGCTGTTCCTGTTCGTAGCTCTTCCCAAGGATCATATCAATATTGGCAGACACGGTACGAAACTCCCGTTCATAATTCCGGCGGTTAGAAAAATCTTCCCGTTGCATATTTCGCAATTCAATAAGTCGGTCTTTTTCAGCATAGAGGGCTTTCGTGGAGGGCAGCTTATTTCCGACAGATTTTTCTTTCAGTGTTCGGAGAGCTGTATCATAAAGAGAAACTTTTTATTTTTATGGTAATAGCTGTTTAGTTTCTGACATTCAGATTACAAACCTGTTTGCGGCAGAGTTATTGATGCCGTATGAAGTCTTTCGGAAAAATTTCTTTGCACATATGAACGAATTGGAAATAACTCCCGGGAAGGTACGGTTGGATGAGGCTATCCGTCTGATTGTTTGTCGGATGAGTGATTTTTTGGTTCCTTATGTGATTAGCATAAATTAAGTCTGCGAAGCAAACGATACTCCTTGGGCTTTGCACAAGGAGATTCATATTTAATGTATTTCACAGTGTATTACTGGACGCGGAGTGAACAGTAACCAGTAAATAAACAATTTATTGACAAATAACTGACCAGATGTAATAATACCACTCAGAGATAGTATTTGGACTCAAAACTATACTCTGGCTGAAATCACTGGAATCTTATATAAAAGCAGCCAGCCGGAATCCGGGAACGGGAACGGAGGGATGTATGTAATTTTAAAAGATACGAGCCGGTATTTATGATACAAAAAATCAGATTTCCAATAATCTATGGAATAGTAAAACGTATTTTATGTATCAGAAACAGGACTCAATATACAGGGAATCAATCAGAAGCGTTTCAGGGTCAAAGTGTATCCTGATGCGCTTTTTTTGCAGATCATAAAGGTATATTTCCTTTTTATGGTGCTGCTTGACTCTGATTTTTCCCGCAGGAAAGGACTATATAAGATGACAATAGAAATGTTAAAAGGAAAAATCCACAGAGCAACTGTTATCCAGGCTGAACTGGATTATGTGGGAAGCATTACTGTGGATGAAGAACTGCTGGAAGCTGCCGGAATACTGGAATATGAGAAAGTTCAGATTGTAGATGTGAACAATGGCAGTCGATTCGAGACATACACAATCTGCGGAAAACGCGGAAGCGGTATGATCTGTCTGAACGGAGCAGCAGCAAGATGTGTAAGCACAGGTGACAAGATTATCATCATGGCTTACGCAGGATATGAGCCTGAAGAGGCACGCACTCATAAGCCTGCAGTTGTATTTGTAGATGAAGAGAATAAGATCAGCAGAGTGACCAATTATGAGAAACATGGTCTGCTGAAAGACATGGCCTGAAAACGTTGATATCAGATTAGAGGCTGTCATAAGATGAAAGTGAATTCAGAAAAGAGGCTATCTCAAAATCTATGATACCGGTCCATTGACCGAGAAAGAGGCGATAACAATGCAGGTAACAAAAACAGTAGAAGAAACAAGAAAACAGATCAAAGCATGGAAAAAAGAAGGTAAAACTATAGGTCTTGTTCCAACAATGGGATTTCTTCATGAGGGACATGCAAGTCTGATCAAAAAATGCAGAGAACAGAACGACATTGTAGTTGTGTCTGACTTTGTCAATCCAACACAGTTTGGTCCGACAGAGGATCTTGAGGCATATCCAAGAGATTTCGAACGCGACAGCAAACTCTGTGAAAGTCTTGGCGCAGACCTGATCTTCTGCCCTGAACCTTCTGAAATGTATCATGATCCCCATGCATTTGTAAGTATCGATACATTATCTGAGACACTTTGTGGAAAAACACGTCCTATCCATTTCAAGGGTGTGTGCACAGTTGTAACCAAGCTGTTCCATATTGTAGCCCCGGACAGAGCATATTTCGGACAGAAGGATGCTCAGCAGCTGGCTATCATCCGCAAAATGGTCCAGGATCTGAATTTTGATATAGAAATCGTAGGCTGCCCGATTGTCCGTGAAGAGGACGGACTGGCAAAATCCTCCAGAAATACATATTTAAGCGATGAAGAGAGAAAGGCTGCTCTCTGTCTGTCCAGATCCGTAAAACTCGGACAGGAAATCATTCACGCAGGCATTTCCGCAGAAGAACTTCTCGGCAAAATGCGTGCAGTGATCGAGGCAGAGCCTCTGGCAAAAATCGATTACGTTTCCATGGTAGATGCACTTACCATGCAGCCTGTGGAAAAAGCTGATCATAATGTTCTCGTAGCAATGGCTGTCTATATTGGCAAAACAAGACTGATCGATAACTTCAGCTACGAGGTATAATATATGGAAAATATTTTAAAGAAAATAGGAAAAATCAGCAGTTTTGCATCCAGATATATTGGAATCATCATCATTGCCTTTTCATGCCTTGCCTTTTTCTGGAGGGATGGATTTGCATGGATGACAAATTATACATCTGTTTTTCTGGGCGTGATCATGTTTGGTATGGGACTGACAATACGTCTGGAAGACTTCCGGGCAATTTTTTCCAGACCAAAGGAAGTGATCATTGGCGCAGTTGCACAGTATACGATCATGCCAGTCGTAGCCTGGGTATTGTGTAAAATTATGAATCTTCCCGCAGATCTGGCTCTGGGTGTGATTCTTGTGGGATGCTGTCCTGGTGGAACAGCCAGCAATGTGATTACCTATATTGCAGGCGGTGATGTTGCACTTTCAGTAGGAATGACCATCGTTTCCACTCTGGCTGCTCCTGTTATGACTCCATTTCTTGTGTACATTCTGGCAGGTGCCTGGGTGGAAGTATCCTTCTGGGCAATGGTACTTTCTGTTGTAAAAGTAATTCTGGTTCCTGTACTTCTTGGAATCCTTCTCCGTACACTTGCAGGAGATCATGTAGATAAAGTTTCAGATGTTATGCCATTGATCTCTGTTGTAGCCATTGTTATGATCATTGGCGGAATCGTGGCAATTAATGCAGAGAAAATCTTAAGCTGCGGAGTTCTGGTCCTTGGCGTTGTTGCGATCCACAATTTCTGTGGTATGATGCTTGGGCTCCTTGCAGCAAAAATTTTCCATGTAGAATATACACGGGCAACAGCTATAGCTATTGAAGTGGGCATGCAAAACAGCGGACTGGCAGTTTCTCTGGCAGCAGCTAACTTTGTAGCCAATCCACTGGCAACTCTTCCAGGTGCTATTTTCAGTGTATGGCATAATATTGCAGGCTCCATCTTTGCAGGAATCCGCCGTTCCGGCGTAGAAAACCGGACACGCACAGGTGAAAATGGTGTGTCAGCAGCATAAATAACAAGGGAACGTAGAAAACAAAAAATCCCCGGAATCCTTGGCTTAACAGTGATAAGAAACTAATTTGCTTATCTACTGCCAGCTAACGGATTCCGGGGCAAAAATAACTACTTGAATTTTTTTGCTTTTATGACATCTATAATTATCCCTTTGTTTTTTATAAGCTTTATTCGCCAACTCTCAATTTCTCAGCATTTTGAACGGAATATCCCATATCATAGGCTTTTTTGAAAACACTTTGATTTCTGACTAATCCGGCATCCATCACGTTTGCTGCATATATCTTTCCTGCAATCTTGTATTCTTCCAGATGTTCTACAAAACCATCCAGATCACCAAGCGGTCTTTCAATGATGTCCTCGCCCAGACCAGCCGATATAATATAGTAAACTTCTTTTTTACCAAGATGCTGCCAGATAGGATAAGTGCGGTCAATAAAGGTCTTCATCTGGGCACTGATTCCATAAAAATAAACCGGAGTAGCCAGTACAAGTACATCTGCTTTCCGAAACATTCCGAGTATTTCAGCCATGTCATCTTTTAATACACAGGTACCGCCATTTCTCATACAGCCGTCGCAGGCTCTGTACCATGTTCACCTGATGTCCTTTTGCTTCTGCACCTTTTTTGAACTGCTCACAGCTAAACAGTTCTCTGACTGTATTTTCATATACCACACATTTCTCTGCCTTCTTAATCTTTTTGGCATATTTTTTACTGTTAGTAAAGAATGTCATGGTTCGACCCTATGAAGTACGGCCCTATAAAGTATAGATATTTATCTACAATCTCCCAGTAGCCGCTCTTAGGCGAACCATTCTTCTTAATGACAGCTATGGCTTACGCATCCATGCTCGCCACATGTATGTCCTTCCCCGTGGTTGTGCTCGTGATGAGAAC
>OIYD01000952.1_pt1 | contig 20099 bp, 20 predicted proteins | sample 1588141 | NCBI WGS metagenome assembly OIYD01 (sample SAMN03283259) | human gut metagenome | biome: human-associated habitat; material: feces | host: Homo sapiens | place: USA | collected 2013
GTCATTGCCCTGCAATGGCTGGTGAGGTTGGGACGCTGTGTTATCTTTTTCGAGGAGTGCACGGCGTTCCTTTATTTGTTCAGCTGTTCATATACCGACCGGATGCCCTTACGAATCACATCTGTTTTGGTCATACCGCTTTCTTTACAGCAATATTTAAGCATATTGCCTTCTTCTTCCGAAAGCCGCAATTCAACCCGGACATTTTTCGGGTTATCTGCCGGTGGTCTGCCTGTACGGGGCGACATAAGTTCCCTCCTTTCATATGTACATACTAATTATAATTTATGTTCATACAAAAGGCTTAAAACTTGAAGAAGTTTCACCAGTAAATGGAAATAGCGCTGTTTTAGCTTAGTAAGTACCGCCCCACGTAGAACTCCGCGCGAAGGCGCGGCACTGAAACGTCCCGCAGTATCTTTTCTACACCCCCAGAGATAAAATGAGGAACGGACAGTTTCCTCTTAGGGGGATTTTCAAGGGGCTACGCTCCTTGAATCGGCTGCGGAGGGATAGGCGGAGGGCGGCGCGATGCTTTGCCGCCCGTAAGCCGTAAGGGAACCCATCGAAAGGGTTCCCTTGGAAAAGCGCTCGAAGAGGGGTTACAAAGGGGAGGAACAGCCGCAACTGTTCTCTCCCCTTTGATTGAACATAAAAGTTTTATGAAAGAAACCAAGAAACGGTACGTTTTCTGAAAACCAAGAAGCAGTATGCTTCAAAAAAGAAGGAGAATCCATATGAACGGTTTCTCCTCTTTTGATTGAACATAGAAAGTTTTATCAAGAAATCCAAGAAACAGCTTGTTTCTTGATAAATTTAAAAGCAGAAGGCCCTAAAGAAAAATCCGCCTTATAAAGGAAGCTTTTGAAAAGAATTCAACAAACGAAACAGCCTCCCGGAGGATAGTCGGGAGGCTGTTTCAAAGAAAGAAAGAGAAAAATTATGTGGAAATTGTCGTAAGCAAAATCAATGGAAGATGGCCTGCTCTGTTTCTTTGTTCTACAACAGCAAAAAATCCCTGTTTTACAAAAATGTACAAGCCATACGCAAAATTGTTTTAGTTTTGGGAACGCTATATCAAATAGAATTTGTTTTATTATTAGAGGAATCCTATTGATTCCCTGTAAATAAATGGTATGATAAAGAAAAGAAAAACACACCAAAAGGAGCAATATGATGGCGCTTAAGGATTTCCGCTGCGACGGCGGGAAAAAAATAAAGCTCGGCGACTATCCAACGGGCGCGGGCGCGCTCAAGGGCAAGAAAGCGGAATACCAGAAAAAGATGGAAGATAACCTCATACAGATTGCCGGCTTACAAGAGAAGCTCTATTCCGACGCAAAGGAAGGGCTGATTATCATTTTGCAGGCGATGGATGCCGCGGGCAAGGACAGCACCATCAAGCATGTAATGGGCGGCTTCAACCCGCAGGGCGTCTGGGTCTATTCGTTCAAGGCGCCGACGCAGCGCGAGCTGTCGCACGATTTCCTGTGGCGCACCTTCAAATGCCTGCCCGCGCGCGGAGAGGTCGCAATTTTTAACCGTTCCTATTACGAGGACGTGCTCGTCGTAAAGGTACGCAAGCTCTATAAGGACTATAACATGGCGCGCCGCTGCCTGGGCGAGGACATCATAGAAAAGCGCTATGGGCAAATCAGGCATTTTGAGGAATACCTATATGATAACAGCTACCGGGTCGTCAAGGTGTTCCTGCATCTTTCAAAAGAAACGCAGAAAAAACGTTTTCTGGAACGCATCGATTTAAAAATTAAAAACTGGAAGTTTTCCTCCTCGGATATTAAAGAGCGCAAGCTCTGGGATGAATACCAGCAGGCCTATCAGGACGCCATCAACGCGACCGCAACAAAAAACTGCCCATGGTACGTCATCCCCGCCGACAACAAGTGGTATACGCGTTACCTGGTGTCGGAAGCGGTGCTGGAGGCGCTTAAAAAAATCGACCCGCAGTACCCGGAAATGCCGGAGGATGAGCGCAGGCTGCTTGCTGCAGACCGCGAGCTGCTCATAAACGAAAAGGAATAACAGTCCCCTCATAGAGGACGGCCGCCCTGCGGGAGCTTTTCCCGGGGCGGCCGTCTTTATTGATTATTTAATCCTTATATGGGATTTTCTCCAGGCGGAGCAGGAACTTCTTTTTGTCGAGCCCGGAGGAATATCCGGTCAGCGTCCCGTCCGCCCCAATTACGCGGTGGCAGGGAATGACAATTGCGATACGGTTCGCGCCGTTTGCCCTGCCGACCGCGCGGCACGCCTTCGGGTTACCTATCTGCGCGGCGATATCGCCGTAGCTTCTCGTTTCCCCATACGGAATCGTAAGCAAGGCGCTCCAGACCTTTTTTTCAAAATCTGTTCCCTCGAGGGCAAGCGGGAAATCAAACGTCTCGCGTTTTTGAATAAAATATTCGGCAAGCTGCCGCGCGGCCTCACGTATCAGCGGCGTTTCCCCCGCTTCATAACGGTCGGGCTCAAAAACGTCCCCGTATGTAAGCCGCGTAATACCTTCTCCGTTCTCCGCAATAGATATTTTCCCCATCGGCGTATCGTAAATCCAAATGCGCTGCATTTCATTTTCCCCTTGCTTTGTTAAAATAATATGCGTCCAGTATAGCATGGCGGGAAGAAAAAATCCACTTTCCGGTTATGCTGTGGAACTCAAAAGGAGCGGGACTGTTGAAACAGCCCCTTCCTTCTGAACGCTTTTATAAATAAGGATATGGGTAAGTGAGCTCGAACGCTGTTGTTGAACCCGCCTCTAAGAGCGGCTCGTCGGCAGGCAGCAGCTTAACAGCCGTGGTCCAATCGTCCGTGGTGGTGAAGATAACCTGCGCGGCGCCTTCAAACTGATAGCTGCAGACGCCAGAACTTGCATCCTTCTCCATCAGGTAAAACTCGCCGCCAATGCGGTCGCCGCCGAACAGGTAGGCATAAACGTCGCCAGTGTAGCCCGTTACGGTCGCGGTAACCGTCGTCATTCCAACCTTCGTATAGGTGTAAGTACCAGTTGCAATCTGCTCGTCAGTTGCGTCATAACCAGTCAGAACAATTGTACTCGTTTCGGTAAGTGTGATAATGGTTCCGTTTGTGTAAGCAATCGGGCGTCCGCCATTAATGGAATATTCGGCAACTTCACAATTGGTGTAGAGAACGACGTCAAGCGTTTCCGCGAAACACTTAGAAGGCGTTGCGGAAACATAGTTTACCATAGGCGGCGTATTGTAGGCCCAGGTATAATTGAGCGGGCTGCCCGTGCCGGATGGTACAACCGTGTTCATCGTATCGGCAGAAAACGCTATATTCTTCGTCTGGGTAGCGCCGGCCCATGAGTTTTGGTTCACGAACAGGCAGAACTCTTCCCCCAGCTTTACGTCCTCCGGCAAAATATAAAAGTACAGGTTCGTACCCGCTATTTGCGTCATTGGCAGGATTTCGCCGTAAAATCCGAATTTCCAGCCGTAAATATAAACGTCCGTCCATTCTGTACTTATGTTGTCGTACAGAACGACCGTGCCAGCCGGTACTATATTTTCAACCGGAGGAGCGGTGAGCTCAAAGCTTACGGTGCTGCCGGCGGCGATATACGGTTCGTCCATATTCAACTTGCGCGCTGTATTCCAATTTCCCGTCGTGGTAAAAATAACCTGCGCGGCACCGCTGAAGGAGTACGTATAGCTGCCGTCATACCGTTTTGTCATCAAGTGAAAATCGCCGCCCAACCGGTCGCCTCCGAACAGGTAAGCATATACATCTCCGCCGTAGCCCGTCACAGTCGCCGTAATAGTCGTATAGCCTACCTTTGTGTAGGTATAGGAAGCGCTTACCACCTCAATACCGAGGCGGTCATAGCCTTTCAGGGTAAGCGACGTCGTCACGGATATAGGGAGATTCGCACCATCCGTATAAGAGATAAGCGGCCCGCCGTCAATTGAATACTTCGATTCAAAGCAATTGGTATAAAGGCCGATATTCAGGTTCGTCATAAAGCTCTTTGACGGGGTCGCAGAGACATACGGGGCAGTAACCGGCGGTGTATTGCTGCGCCAGGCATATTCAAATGGGGTTGCGCCTGTATTTGGGCATACCGTATTTTTATCAGCAGTCTCATATGCGATATCTACGGTCTGCTGGGCATCCTCCCAATTTTCCTTGTTGACAAACACGCAGAACTTTTCCCCGACAGTTACATCCTGCGGTAGTGTATAAGTATATAAATTAGAAGCTCCCATTTTTTGCATTTTGCGGAATTCCCCGTTAAAGCCGTATTTCCAGCCATAGAGGTAGACATCCGCCCATTGTGTATTCGCGTTGTCAAATAATATTTGCGTTCCCGCCGGGATTACGTTTGGGTCGGTGGGCGGCTGAGTCGGGTTTGTCGGCGTAGGAACCATATGGCTCCACATGCCGGTCCATTTTCCAGCCTCATCTCGGCTATATAGCGTATAGAAATTTTTATCCGCTATAGTTCCAAGCGGGACGGTCTGTTCCTGTCCGTCCCACGTATTTTTGTTTGTAAAGTAAAAATACTGCGACCCATCCGCTGAGGACTGTGGCAGCGTAAAGGAAAACACGCCTTCATAGTCTTCCTTTTCCATCTGGATGAAATTCCCCTGCAAGCCGTAGTTCCAGCCGTATATGTAGGCGTTTTCCCAGCCCGCCTCGTACGCGTTAACATAGATGGTTGTCCCCGCCGGAAGTGCCGACGCGGGAAGCTGCGCTGTGCAAAGCAAGATAAGAATCATCAAAACACTAAGCAGGATACTGATTTTCTTTTTCATTATTTTCCCCTCTTTTCTCGCGGTTCACCTTTCCCTATGAAGACATCCGGTAACCCATTGGAATCCCCTCCAAGTGATTGTTTTTCACTTTAACTATAGTATATTTTATATTTTTTGTAAATAATTTTTATAAATTTGTATATTCAAATAATTATCGTTAATCCTGTTTGTTTAAAAAACATAAAAATGGGCAAAAAAGCGAGATAAAAAAGGACGGGGAAACCCGTCCTTTCACAGTACATTAATCTTTTCTTTTATTCTATCAGGCAAACGGCATGTGCGGCGATACCTTCGCCGCTGCCGGTAAATCCAAGATTTTCTTCCGTTGTAGCCTTTACGTTTACCTGCTCCGCTGTTATCCCGCAGGCGGCGGCTATATTCTTGCGCATTTGCTCCACAAAGGGCTTCAGCTTGGGCGCCTGCGCAATGACCGTCCCGTCAATATTGACGATATGGTAGTTTTTCAACTGCAAAACGCGTGTAACCTCTTTGAGCAGCTCTATGCTGTCTGCGCCGCGGTAGGCTTCGTCCGTATCGGGAAACATTGTTCCAATATCGCCCAGCGCAGCCGCGCCGAGCAGGGCGTCCATTACGGCATGTGTGAGCACATCCGCATCCGAATGGCCCAAAAGCCCTTTTTCATAAGGAATTTCAATTCCTCCAATTATGAGCCTTCTGCCGTTTATAAGCCGGTGAACATCATACCCATGCCCGATTCTCATCCCCGAAACCCTCCTATTCCATTTTTCTCGCGCTGCATGATAATCGCTTGTGCCGCCGGAATATCGTCCGGCGTGGTAATCTTGAGATTTGTATATTCCCCCTGCGTCACATACACCGGATGGTCGGCTGCCTCGACGAGCGCGCAGTCGTCCGTATAGCCTGCGCCAATCGTGTTTGCCGCCTCCATCGCCCTGAGGTACAGGATTTTCTCAAACACCTGCGGCGTCTGGATGGCGTAAAGGCTGCTGCGGTTCGGCGTACCGGTTATCATTCCATCCGAGGCAACGGTTTTGATGGTATCCTTGACAGGAACGCCCGGCGCGCTCGCTCCGTACCGATGCGCGTTCTCTACTGTACGCGTTATCAGTTCTTCGGTGACGAGCGGCCGGGCGCCGTCGTGAACCGCAATATAGCCGGCATCACCAGAAACCAGTGAAATGCCGTTTTGTACCGACTGCTGCCTGGTCGCGCCTCCGCGTACAAGGCCTTTCAGCTTTGGAATCTGCCGCGCCGTCAAAAGCGCACGCATTTTTTCATCATCCTGCTCCCTGCACACGACAATAATTTCGTCGATACATTCTGTATGCTGAAAAGCAAGGGCCGTGCGGAGGATTACCTCTTTCCCGCACAGCTTTATAAATTGCTTGGAGAGCTCCCCCATCCGGGTAGAATCCCCTCCAGCAACAATGATTGCCGCTGTTTTCCGCTGCATACCATACATCCTTTCAGGCGGCTAGCCGAACAGCGCCGCCCTGGTCATTTTGTAAATTTCCTGCCCAATTTCTGAAGTCGCGTTGTCATCTACATTCGACAGGGCAACAACCTTTATATCCTCGGTTTGGCCTATGAGGTCGATGGCATAAAACGCTTCTGTATTTCCCGTATGGAAACAATAGTCGTCCCTTAAAAACCATCCGTAGCCGTAGCCCGCGCCCTTATTTGAAAGCATTTTTTCCACCATTGCCGTACTGACGACCCTGCCGGAAATAAACGCGCACTGCCATTTGAATATATCCTCCGCGCAGGAAACAATTTCGCCGGCGGGGCCAAAATAAGAGGAATCCACACGCAATCCCTCCTGCCCATCCTTCAGGTAACCCTTTGCCGTCGCTTTTGAAAGCTCCAGGCTGGTCGAGCCCATAGAGAGCGGTTTAAAAATTTTCAGTTTAATAAAGTCCTCATATTTCATATCGGACAGCTGCTCTACAATATTCCCAAGGAGATAATAATTTGAGTTGGAATAGGAAAACTGGGTACCCGGTTCAAATTCGAGCTCCCTGCCGTTTATAATAGAAAGAACGTCATCAATTGTAAATTTGCTTTTCGGGTCCGCCTGCCCCGTCTCACAAAGGTAAAGCTGGTCATTTAGATAATCCGGAATACCCGAGGTCATATTCAAAAGCTGTTCTACGGTTACTTTCTTCGCATATGGATAATCCGGGAAAAACTTTTCGAGCGTATCTTCTACTGAAAGCTCGCCCTTCTCCACAAACATCATTACCGCCGCCGCGGTAAACTGCTTGGTAAGCGAGCCAATTTCGTATACGGTATCCATCCGGTTATGTATTTTCAGCTCCCGGTCTGAATAGCCGACAGACGCGGTATAAACGATAACATTGTCGACGCCTACCAAGACCGTCCCGCTGAAATTCTGTTTTTTCATGTATTGGTCGAGTACGCCGCGCAGCCGTTCCTTCCGGTTCTGCGCAAGCGCCTGGTCCGCCGTTGTGCCGGCTTCCGTCTGTTCAGACGGCTGCGCGCTTTCCTCTTTTATGACATGCTGCGCCGGCTTGTCCGCCATTCCACACGACGCAAACGCGCCTGCCGTAAATAGTGCAGCAAGCAGTACTGAAACTAATTTAATACGGAAATAACCCTTCATAACAGCTCCTGTTCCCAGGGAAAACAAGCCGTTGTTTCAGGCTATCTGCGGTAATCGAGTTCCATCTCCTCATAAAGCGTCCGCAGGTTGTCTGTGCTTTCCCTGTCGATGTCGTTTACATGTTTTAACGTCTTATAGTCTAATTTCTTTTTGATGAATAAAGTGTCAAACCATGTAGCCCACCAGGGAAAAAACATCAGCGGGGTAAGATAGGGCCTTTTTTCCAGAATCGGGAATTTGCCCCTGAGCATTTTGAAGCTGGGAAAAAGCCTGCGTAATACGTATTTAAATTTTGAAGGCGGCGCATCTTCCTTTGATTCCCGAACCGCCCGGGAAACATATAAATTTTTGTTTCGCCCAAAGCACCCGTTTTGAAGCACATACAGAGAAAAAGCATCTTTCCTTACGCCTGCGCCTTCCGGGGAGAACCATTCCTGCGCAAGTGCGCGCAGACGGCGCTCAAACGTTTTATAATGGAGCGGCACGAGTTTTTCTGACAGCGCCTCCCAATCGATTTCCTCCGCGAATTTTTTATAGAACATGTAAAAATCAAGAATCATGCGCGGAGTAATACCGCTGCCGTAAAAGTGTTTCGCCGTATGGTCAATCAAATAAATATACTGGTCTTCAGCCGTCAGCATTTTAACAAACCGGTAGCCGGAATAAGGCTTGGCCCTGCCGGTCATGTCAAGATTAAAAAAAGAGGCCGCCCTGTTTTCCTCCGATACAAGTTTTTTATGAAGCTCGAGCGCAACATATGGCGGTTTGATATATTCGTCGTGTACGCCTGATTTATCTTCCAGGCCGAAATTCTCAGCCTTCAGGTAACCCTCCACACGAGCAAATCCTTTTTCCTCCACCCAAATATCGATGTCTCCCATATAGCGCATAACGCTCTGCGGATAAAGCTGCTTAAAAACGCTGCCCTTGACTGGAATACAAAGTATTTCCCGCTCTTCACAAAAGGCGAGAAGCTTTTCAAGCTCGTACTGCTGATTCAGGTCCTGTGCAAGCGCAAGCTGGTATCCCTTTTTCAGTGCATCCAAGGCCGCGGCGGGGAAGCAATTTTCTTTACGGAACGCCTCAACGCCCGGGTATACAACCTGTGTGAACGCATTTTCTTCTGCAATCCGACAAAAGGCGTGAAAATCAATCCCCTTTGGCGGAGCAGGAGGCGCTTTGCCGTTCACCGCAGAGCCAACCAAACGAAGCAAATATTCCATTTCGCAAAAAAAATCATTCGTTTGCTGCATGTCTCCTCCTTTTACAGCTACATGTCTGGGTCGATTTCCAGCTCTTCAATCATTCGCCTGGCACTTTCAACCTGGCGCTGTTCCTGGTTGAGTGATTTTACATAAGGAATCGTTTTAAACTTTTTGCCTTTTACAAACAAGTTCGATTTCATCTTACTCAACCACCACGCAAAGAGCATAAACGGCACCAGCGCCGGTTTTTTATTCAGTATTGGAAAATTTTCTGACAACACCTTCTTTGAGGGGAACAGGCGTCTCAGAACATATCTGAAAGTTGTTGTTTCGCCCTCGTCCGTAAGCGCCGCGGCGTTTGTGATGACCAGATTACGCAGGGAACCCATTTTACCATTTAGCATAACGAAGCGGGAAAGCGAATCGCTCTGCAGGCCCGCGCCGTCTAACGAAAACCAATCATACGCCAGATGTACCGCCGACTGCGTAAATTTAAAAAGCCCCGTTTCCAAAAGCACGCGCCGCAGGCATTCCCTGTCTACGCGTCCGGAAATTTTTTGCCCAAGGATATAAAAGTCGAGAATCATCCGCGCTGTAATTCCGCCGTGGAAAAAATGATGGACGCAGTGCTCCGACAGATATGCAAAAAAATCCACATCGCTCATCCGGTAGGTATTTCTGCGGCCTTTCCTTAGAACAGCGCGTTCCCAAACGCCGCTGAAAAAGGGCGCGTTTCTTTTGCTGTCGGGAATCAGTTTTTTATGTATTTCTACAATAATCCCGGTACGCTTACAAACGTATTCATCATGTATCTCCCCCGGCGAACGCAGGATGAATCCGCGCCTGATAAGAAACGCATCGATTTTTTCCGAGTCACAGTCATGAATCAGAATATCGGCGTCAATCATATAACGCATTTCCGCCTGCGGGTAAAATTCGCGCAGGCAGCTTCCTTTCAGCAGCATAATATCGATTTTTTCTTCTTCACAGAAGTCGGTCATCAAATTTAAAAATTTAACTCTTTCCGCATCCTGTGAAACGCTTTTTTGAAAATCGACAAAGAGTTTTTCATATATGGAACGTGGAACGGTGTTTGGCGGCAGGGTGGATACCGCATAAAATACAGGACAGGAAAACATCGTTTCAGAAGCGAGTTGGTAGATTTTCCCCCAACTGACATCCAAAGGCGGTTTTATCGCCGCTGTTTCATTGACCGCAGCCTTCACAAGCTCCAGTAAATAGCGGTAATGTTTGTAAAGCATATTGGAAGTATCGCTTGACATTATTTCATCTCCGACTCGGCAATCTTGCCGCCCGCAATCCGCAGATGCCTGTTGCACACGGATTCAGCAGCCTTTTTGTGTGAAACGATGATGCACGTTTTATGGTTCAGCCCCTTGATGTTCTGTAAAAGGCGTTTTTCTGTTTCTTCATCAAGCGCGGAGGTCGCTTCATCCAGAATCAATACCGGCGCGTCCGTCAGGATTGCCCGCGCTATCGCGATACGCTGCACCTGTCCCTCGGACAAGCCCTGCCCGCGTTCCCCAATGACCGTATTGAGTCCGTCGGGAAGCTCCCTGATAAAATCATCCGCGCAGCTGATTTGAGCCGCACGCATGATATCCTCATCGCTTGCGTCGGGGCAGACAAAAGAAATATTTTCTTTTATGGTTCCCGAAAGAAGGAAATTCCCCTGCGGTACATATGCGTATAGCCCGCGGATGTTTTTGTCCACGGGAATGTGCGCCCCGTCTTTCCGTACCAGGTAAATGCTTCCTGTATTCACCGGATAAACGCCCATCAAGAGCTTGGTAAGCGTGCTCTTTCCAATGCCCGAAATTCCCATAATAACGGCAAAATCTCCTTTTTGGATGGAAAGGCTCGTATTTTTCAAGACAACATCGCGGTTGTATTTAAAAGATATATTATCAAATTCAATAGACTGGAGATTTTCATACAGCGCGGCGGTATCGATGTTGTTTTCGTTGATATCCGGCTCGTCCGGTATTTTTTCCAGCTCCATCAACCGCTCTGCGCTCGCCAGGGCGCCGTAATACTGGGGCAGGAAGCTCGATATTTCTGCTACGGGGCTTTGTATTTGGGAAATCAGGGATAGGATTGCGGTCAGCGTACCATACGTAACAGCGCCCGCGACAATGTTCACCGCGCCCCAAAGCAGGCCGTAAAGGTATCCGGCTGAAAAAATAAAGGAAAAGCTCGTGTTCGCAATAATTGAAATCAGGTTACGCCTGACCTTGATTTTATAGTTTTCCGTCTGAAGCTCCTGCACGCGTTCGTCTACCTTGTCTTCCGCGCCGAACACCTTGACCATCAGCAGCCCCGAAATAATCTCCTGCATAAAGGAACGAACCGCACCCTCGGTCTGCTGTACCTTTTTATGCAGGTTTTTCATCTTTTTTCTAAAAATCTGCGATACAACAATAAGCACCGCGGCGCCGGCGACAAATATCAGGGTAAAACGCCAGTCAATCGCCATCAATACGGAGAGCGCGCCTATCAGCTTCGTTATCATAAACGAAAGCGACGGGAGAATCGATACGATAGCGTCAGCGACGACCCCGACATCATTGGTCAGCCGGTTTAAAAGCTCCCCGCTGTGATAGGAGGATACTTGAAAGTATTCCTTCCGAATAATCGTATCGAAAATCTTCCGGCGGTAGTGCATAGTAAGCTTCGCGCCGATATAAAAATAAATATTACGCGAAACAACGCGCAAAAGCAGCTGGAACAGCAGAACACCGCCGTACATGCAGCCGTAAAAAATAACGCCGTCCATACTGCCCGCGACGGCGCTGTCCACAACGCCGCGCGCAATCAGCGCGGTAAAAACCCCGATGAGCGCAAGGATAGCGTAAAAAATAACAATTAATATGATATTACGCAGCTGCGGCCTGGAATTTCTGATAATCCAGAGCAGCGGTGATTTTTGTTTTTCTGTCCTACTTTTTTTCAAAGCAGCCTCGCCCCACTGTTTATGTGCGCTTTCCCAGCTCTGCCATCCTGCGCCTGATTCCTCTGAACCCACGGCGCAGCGGCCTTAGGTTCGTCCAAATTACACTGTAAAGCATGTACATTCGATTTGAAACGCTGTATTTTTTGCCGCCGCGCGTGAAGCCCTTCACGACAGCGATGATATTTTTCTCTGTAATGCCATGCTCGGTGACAACCTGGTTGTCGCCGCACATAATATACCCTTTTGGCGTAACCTTGACGACGCGGTGCAGGACAAAGCTGCCATCCCCGCGCCTGTAGAACGCCAAATCATATTTATTCAGCCGGCCCTTTACACCTGTAAGAAGCGCCGTATCCGTTTCGTTATGAAGGAGAGGAAGCATGCTTGTCCCTGTAACGGTAATGCTCACATCGCTGCCCCGCGCTATCGATTCGCTCAGCACGGGGTATAAGTCCGACATCGAGACCCGTTTATTCAAGCAAATCCGCCTCTCTGAGCTTGTTTAAAAAGCTGGCGATTCCTACCTCGGCAGTTTCCTCATCCACTTCGTATTCCATAAGCATTGCCTTTAAAAGCGTTTCCTCATCGGCGTCCTTTTGAAGCTGCTGCCAGAGGAACGCCCCGGTTTCATTTAAATTAATCATCCCGTTGAAATCCACGGTGGCTTTGCCGACAGGAACAACCACGTAGCTGTCCGCAACCTTTCTGAGCAGGTAGTCCGATTTAATTTTCATAAAAACCCATCCTCTCAAGGATTTATCATATAATGGTTTCCGATACTATTTTAACAGCTTCCACATCCATTGTACAGTCCAATTTGTAGACCGGTACGCTTTGAATCAGCTGGTCCGCAAAAGCAAGCACCATGTCCAGCTTGCCGGCGCTTGTGCGATGTACCGTCTGCATAAGCAGCAAGGGTAATATCTGAGCAGTTTTGAAAAGCCTTTCAATATGGTTTTCTTTCCCACGGTTTAAAAAAATGATTGCGCCAAGGGGAGCCGTAATATTTTCGCATTCCTGCGAATTGCCGCACCATGGGGTTCCGCAGGCAAAAAAAGCACCGTCTATCAGGCGGACGACAGGCTTGTCGTCGTTTATAATAACGGCTTTTTCATTTCCGAAATACTGCTGCCACAGCTTCGTATGGGTCGTTTTCCCAACGCCGCTGTCCGCTGAAAAAAGATAAGCCTTTCCATGAAACAGCAGCGCCGACGCATGCAGGACGATTGCGTCATATTTGATTACCTCAGAGGCAAAAAAATTACAGGTGCAGATATTCTCCGCATCAGAAAGCGTCAGATGCGGCCGTTCCCTAAGCCAGCGCTCATAATCCCAGCGCTTATAAGGAATCGTAATTTGTGCAGGAAAGCTACCGTCCGTTTTAAATTTTTCTGATGTTGTTAAAATCTGTGTAAACTGCGGCTCCATATATACATGCAGCCCTGCAATCCGGTACGTTCCCATAAATGCCTCCCAAACAAATCAAGGCAGACAGATTGCTCTGTCTGCCTTGCTGCTTCACTTGGTTTGTGGCGTATTTACCACTCAATATCATCGACAGGTGTGTCGACAATCGGATCGGGATCCTTCGGCACGCTAGAATTTGTGGCCAAAATATCCTCGAGCTGTGTGAATTTTACTACCTCGATCTCAGGTCTTGTAAATACTTTTTTCATTTAAAAGCCCTCCATTGCATCAGGACTGCGCGCCCGGCGCTACCGTTACCGCATCGCTGATATACAGCACACCGTCAACTACGATAAACGCGTAAACCGTCATCGTCTTGTCTGCGGAAACGCCGACAGGAGCCGATGCTACATAATTATAGCGGCCGTCGCTGTTCATTACGCCGGAATCAGTGTACTCTTTGATGTTTCCATTATACACGGAGGACGCACCGTTGTCAAGATAATCCTGAATGGCGGTCGCCGCATCAGCCGGAGCTGCACCGACAAAGCGGAACACGCCGTAACGCGGGGCATCGCCCTGATTGATTGCATTGACGCCGAAATACATGAGGATTTTGCTGGAATCGGTAACGGTGTCAAAAATCGGGCTGTCAATCGAAACAGCGGGCTCCTTGACGACCGGCTGGTCGGATTTTACAGCTTCAACTACCAGGTCGGCCGTTACGATATATGAAAAAGCCTTGTCGTAGCTGACAATCTTGCCGTTTACCGTCCAATACGCGAAATTATCCGCGCCGCAAATAAGCGTTACCGTTTCGCCGTATGCAAAAGAGCCTTCCGTTCCGCCCGTCATGGTAACTGTTTCATCAGGAGAAGCAAGCGTTACCGTGTGGGTCTTTGCCTCGAGCTTATAGGTAAGGGTTTTGTCGCCAGTGATGTTTGCAAGGTCTTCCGGTGAGAACTGAGCGACATACTCCTTATCCTTCATCGTCGGGAGCGCGGGTGTTTTTGCCGTACCGCCCTCTTCAACGACCGACTCGCCGAGTACGTTGCCCTGGTCGTCAGTAAAGGTCACAGTATATGTGGCGGGTTTTGCATCGGGTGTGTAATCGACCCAAGCCGCTTTATCCGCAGTACTGCTGCTGTAGAATTTGCCATTGATTTCACCGAGCGTCTTCCATGCGTCAAAAGCGACAACCTGTGCCTTCCAGTTACCATTGTCCAAAGCCTGGAGCTGCATTTTGTCAAAGCCGCCCCACGGAACAACAGCATTGTCGATTACAGCAACATAAGAAGGCTGGCCGTTGACTGTTTCACCCGTTGCAGTCATGTTTACGCCAATCCACGTGTTTTTATCCTTTGATGTGCAGGCGTTCACCTTAATGGTATAGCCCGCGTCGAGCCACGCCTGCTGCGGGCAGAAATAAAACGTTGTGTATGTATGGGGAGCCTCTGTGGGAGCCTCGGTCGGCTGCTCTGTCGGGGGCTCCGTAGGCTCTACCGTCGGTTCTTCCGTAGGAGTTTCAGTAGGTTGCTCTGTCGGAGGATCTGTAGGCTCTACCGTCGGTTCTTCCGTAGGAGTTTCAGTAGGCTGCTCTGTCGGAGGCTCCGTAGGTTCTACCGTCGGCTCTTCCGTAGGAGGCTCTGTGGGCTCGGCAGGTGTATAAACATCCCAGGTACCCTTCCATGCCTTTGCGCCGCCGCTGAGGTTCGTATAGAAGTTTTTATCCTTTACAGATGCGACGTTGCCAGTCTGCTCGAAGCTGGCGGCAGACCAAGAATCCGTATTAACAAAGCAATAGCCTTCCTGGCCCACAACCGGGTCCTGCGGGAAGGTGTAAGAATAAATGTTGCCTTCGACCAATGTCATTTCCGCAAAGGTGCTCAGGCCAAAGCTCCAGCCGTAAATATAGACCTTGCTCCATTTTGTGTTGGTGTTGTCGAAGTAAATGGTCTTGGGGCCATATTCGTAAGAGGGCGGGGTATAGGAGTCTGTCCACGTACCGCCGTTACCACCGCTGTTGATCTGGAATACGTTCTTCGACGCAATATCAGCCGGAATCGTTACTTCAAACGAATTCCACGCAGCCGAAGTTTCTGTTTCAGAACGTGTAAATACAGCTTTCGTGTAGTCGCCCGCGGGAACGGTTGTCTCAAAAAACTTTTCCTGGCCCTCAACAGCCGTCATAATAATCCGGTCTGTCGTAACGCCCTGCGCGTTTTTAAACTGGATGCCCATAAACGCACTCGCGTTGTTCCACCAGTTGCAGCCGCTGGAATCCAAATAAATCTTTGAGGTTCCGTCGAAGCTTACGCCGGAAGCGTCCTCGTCCGTTGTTGCGGCTGTGCCGGTGAATACACCCATAACACACATACTCAGTATCATCAGCACGGAGAGCACGATGCTTACTGAGCGTTTGACCGCTCTTTTCATACAAAATCCTCCTTTTTCCGGCCTTTAATTCATGCAAAATAAAGAACCGAACCGATAATTTTAACCGCAGCCGCACCGCAATGGATACAACTGGCAATCAATTGAATATATTATAACAGCTTTAGGTGAAAATTGCAATAAACCGCCGTGTTTTTTAATAAAAAACGAACAGTTTTATTGTTTTTTCACAAATAAATAAAGTATGGTTTTTTTATAGAGTAATAATAAATAAGAAAGCCATGGAGCAGAGCCCCATGGCTTCGTCATATTTTATAAAAACAGCGGTATCAAACTAAATTTTTTCGTAACCGACATTCATATCCTCGGGAAGCTCGCTTTCATCAGCTGAAATCAGCAGCGTTATTTTGATTTCCGCATTCTCCGCGAGAACCTTCAATTTTTTGGCAAATTCATCAAGTGCGTTAAAGTCCTTTCCGCAGATTTTAAAGGTAGAGTCGACAAGGATGTCCGTCACGTCGTAATTGCCAGCGCAGATTCCGCTGATAAATCCGTAAAGCATGTCGTAACCGGTAACCGCGTATTGATCTGTGTCTATCAGCCTTGCCTTATGTGTAACATCATAGGTGAGCTTTGCGCCCTTTTCAATTACAACGACGTTGCCAGAAGAAGTTGCCACCGCCTCGTTTGCCAAAGAAATCAATTTTTTCGTCTTGCCAGAGCCTTTTTTACCAACCAGTAGAGATACCATTTTGATACGCCTCCTAAGTATATTTAACCGCCAGCGCGGAAAATTCCATTATAATTACAGTCTTGCCTCAAGCGCGGCTTTCTCGCTCTCATAACCCGGCTTTCCAAGCAGGGCGAACATATTCTTTTTATAGCTCTCCACGCCGGGCTGGTCGAACGGATTGACGCCGAGCACATAGCCGCTGATGGCACAGGCCTTTTCAAAGAAATAGATAAGATAGCCAAGCTCATCCTCGTTCATCTGCTCCACATTCAAAACAACGTTCGGTACTCCTCCGTCGTTATGAGCAAGCACGGTCCCCTGAAAAGCTTTCTTATTGACATAATCCATAGACTTGCCGGACAGGAAGTTCAGGCCGTCCACGTTTTCCGGGTCGGTACCGAGCAGCAGCTCCCTCTTCGGCTTGTCGAAAAGAACGACCGTTTCAAAGAGGTTCCTCCTGCCCTCCTGGATATACTGGCCCATGGAGTGCAGGTCTGTTGAGAAAACGACGGAGGCCGGGAACAGCCCCTTGTTGTTTTTGCCCTCGCTCTCGCCGAATAGCTGCTTATACCATTCGGACATCATAGTAAACGCCGGCTCGTAGCTGACGAGGATTTCCGTGCTCTTTCCTTTGCGGTAAAGAATATTGCGGATAGCCGCATACTTATAACAGTCGTTTGCATTAAGGTCGGGATTGGAAAGCGCCTCCTGCGCCTTTTTTGCTCCCGCCATCAGGGCGTCGATATCACAGCCGGCAACGGCAATTGGGAGCAGGCCCACAGCCGTCAGCACGGAGTAGCGTCCGCCGACATTATCCGGAACGACAAAGGTTTCATAGCCTTCCCTGTCCGCAAGCTGCTTAAGCGTCCCCTTTTCCTTATCGGTTGTGCAGAAAATACGCTCTTTCGCGCCTTCCTTGCCGTATTTGTTTTCAAGAAGCTCACGGAAAACACGAAACGCTATTGCGGGTTCCGTTGTAGTGCCAGATTTGGAAATCATATTGATGGAAACATCTTTGCCCTCACAAAGATCAATTAACTCCGCAAGCGCCGTTGAGCTGATAGAATTGCCCGTGTAATAAATGTCCGGCGTATCTTTCTTCATTGCGTTGTAGTTGGGCGACTTTAAAAATTCAATAGCAGCCCGCGCGCCGAGATAAGACCCGCCGATACCGATGACGATAAAAATATCCGTATTCTTTTTAATTCTCTGAGCCGCCGCCTTAATACGCGCAAACTCTTCCTTGTCATAATCTGTTGGCAGAGTGAGCCAGCCGATAAAATCGTTACCTAGGCCCGTCGCGTTATGAAGCGCTTCATGAGCTGCCTTAATTTGGGAAGCAATCCCGTCAAATTCCTGCGCGCTCACGAAGCCGGACAGGTGCTTGTCACTCAGTGTAGTTGCCATATTGATTTTCCTCCTTGTACGGATAGGTCACATAAGGTGTCAGACCTATCATTGCTATGCTCATATTCTACAATATTTCCCGCCTTTTTGCAAGGCGGGACTGGCCTTTTTTCTAAATAATTTACGGACTGGTCACATTATATTTTGATAAAGCTCTGGAACATTAAAGTCAAAATCGACAGGAAAGTGACCTCTTCTACATCATTCTGTGCGGTAATATCGTATTCGGCAAGCTTCTCCTTGTCGAGTGTATAGGTGATTTTGCCTACCTTTTGCCCCGACTTGACCGGCGCCTGTACTTCTTCTTCATATTCGATTTTGCTCTTGATATTTTTTTCATTTCCTTTTTTAATTAAAAAGCTGCCGCTGAGGTCTGTTTTTGTCGCAACCTCCTTAAACATACCATCTTTCACCTTAACCGGAGTTAACTCCTGCTCGAGTTTTGGGACAATGCTTGTAAAGTTCGCAAAGCCATAGTCGAGCAGCTTCGCGGCGTCTGTAAAGCGCTCCTTGCCGCTTGCGCTGCCAAGCACGACCGAAATCAGCGAGAGCTTATCGCGCGTGGCTGTAGCGGAAATACAACTGCCGGCTTTGCTCGTCGTCCCCGTTTTGAGGCCGGTAATTCCTTTATAGGTTTTAAGCAGCTTGTTCGTATTGACAATCTGGGTTGCTCCGCCTCTTAGATAATCCATCCAGATAGACGTATAGTTGAAGATATCCTTGTGCTTGATTAATTCCCGTGACATGAGCGCAACATCATACGCGCTTGTCACATGACCGTCTTCATCGAGCCCGTTGCAATTTTTAAAAACTGTTTCTTTCATACCCAGGGCTTTGGCCCGTGCATTCATTTGCGCAACAAACTCATCTTCAGTGCCGGCGACAAGCTCCGCAAGCGCGACCGCGGCGTCGTTTGCAGAAGCTACGACTGTCGCCTTAATCATCTCATCTACTGTCATCGTCTCGCCTTCTTCAAGCCAAATATCCGACCCGCCCATAGAAGCCGCATGCGCGCTCGCCGTGACGACGTCCGTCATCTTGATTTTCCCAGCATCGATTGCCTCAAAAACGAGCAGCAGCGTCATAACCTTTGTAACGGAAGCACAGGCGCGCACGTCATGGCTGCTCTTTTCAAAGAGCACCTTTCCCGTCTGAGCCTCCATAAGCACCGCAGATGGGGCGGTAATTTCTTCTTCTCCCAGCGCAGATGCAGGAATTGGAATACAAAACAGCAGCGCGGCGCATAAGAATGTACATAAAAATTTTTTGAATTTCATTGTTCGGCACCTCCCACATGATAATAAATGTGTATGTCCGAACTTTCTTTGATATGATATCGGAATAACTGAGGCGCAAGTAAAATTTGTAATTTTCAATCTACTATAGACAGTAAATAAGTACAAGTAATTATTCATAAAAAGATTTATAACTATTAAAAAATATAATATAATTTTTTTACCAAGAGTTATCGATTTTTTATTGATTAATTTATTTTAATATAAAACCGATGTTTTTGGAATAAAAGCATATCGCAGCGTTGATTATTTACCCTGCTTATGCCAAAAAAACAAGGAGACGGTTATGAAACAATTAAGCGAAAAAACAATGGAAAAGCTGAGAAAAATCAGGAAAGAATACGAGGGTTCGACAAAGCCAATTAATCTAAAAAGCGTTACAAAAAACGTCTTGTCCGACGAAGAGTATCAGGAACTGTTCACTTGCTTCGGCGAACACGCTGTACCAGATGGAAATGTATATCTCATGCCAAAAGCAGATTATCCTTTCTCCGACAGCATTAAAAACAAATTGATTAAAGCCGGGGGTGTCGCTCTTAAGAATGGGAAGGATTGTTGTCCTGCCCAGATATTGAAAGAAGTTTTGACAGAAGAGGAATATAAGCAAATTATGGGCTTGTTAGCAAAAGAACAGATTCCCGAAAAAATCCCGGACGCTTCCTCTCCGGTTTGGTGGACACATAACCGCGAATGTTCGGATTGCAATCACCAAACCATGGCATTATGGAGATGTTATGGAGAATATGGCCTCTTTCAGGTTTGGTGTGACCATTATGATGAAGAATGGGTCAGCTCCGGAATTTACAATACATACCGGATAAGCTGCAGCAAAAAGCATTATGAGCCATATTTAACAAGCCGGGTGAATCCGGATGTTCCCTGGTAACAAGGTATATTCAGACAAAATGTTCTGCTTCATAAAAAAGGTTGGCAGCCGGTATCCTGTCTGGGGCTTGGTAGCGGCTAATCCCCACGCAGGGTTACTGCCCCGTCCTCAAATTGCATAACAAAAAACAGGAGCATTCATCTTCAATGGATGCTCCTGTTTTTAACTGCCCAAGCCAACACGCCCCAACGGCCAAATCGGTCAGAAACAAAGGCCGCCCTGCTCGCTTGGAGCGCTTCGCATTGCTCTCTGTTTCTTCCTGCGCAAAGCCCGCCTGCTTCCGCCAGTGTTTACAGCCGGTGCGGCTGTTAACCTTGCAGGGTTACTGCCCCATCTCCAAATTGCATAACAAAAAACAGGAGCACCCATCTTCGATGGATACTCCTGTTTTTGGCTCCCC
>OIYD01000954.1_pt1 | contig 20078 bp, 20 predicted proteins | sample 1588141 | NCBI WGS metagenome assembly OIYD01 (sample SAMN03283259) | human gut metagenome | biome: human-associated habitat; material: feces | host: Homo sapiens | place: USA | collected 2013
ATGTTCTCCGAAACGGTCAAAATCTTTGATTTTGTTTTCGTTTCGTGAGGTTATTATAACATAAAAGTATAAAATCTCTGTTAAATTTCAATTCTTAACAGAGAATTTATGCCCGCCGTGATATAATGAGGCAAAAATGAAGGGAGCGAACGGTTTGTTAAGGGCAAAAAAAGCCGTAATTCAATGTGTTATGCTGCTTGCAGGGGCGGCGATGGTGTGCGTCGGTGCTATGAGAGGCGAAGCGGATACCGTACTTGCAAAAGCGATAAGATTGTGTTTGGAGTGTGTGGGAATTGGATAAGGAAAAGGAAAAGAAAAAGAAAAAGAAAAAGAAAAAGAAAAAGCCGTCGCATTTACTGACCCGATACAGAGGATTTGTGCAGGCGGCGGCAACGCTCGCAACAAACATACACCTGCCGAATTTTTTAAAGGGCAGCATTTATACGGGCGGCGGCAAGGCGGTTTGCGTGCCGGGACTTAACTGTTATTCCTGTCCTGCGGCAACCGGAGCGTGTCCGATAGGCTCGTTTCAGGCAGTGGTAGGTTCGTCAAAGTTTCGGTTTTCGTATTATATAGCGGGCTTTTTGATATTATTCGGCGTGCTTTTGGGCAGATTTATATGCGGATTTCTCTGCCCGTTCGGATGGTTTCAGGATTTACTGCATAAAATCCCGTGCAAAAAGCTGTCAACCGAAAAACTGAAACCATTGACATATTTAAAATATGCGGTGCTGTTGTTTGCGGTCGTATTGCTTCCGGCACTGATTGTAAACGATGTCGGAATGGGTGACCCGTTTTTTTGCAAGTATATTTGTCCGCAGGGTGTGCTTGAGGGTGCAATTCCTCTCGCGGCAGTCAACGAGGGAATACGTTCGGCTTTAGGCTCGCTGTTTACATGGAAGCTGGCGGTTTTAATTGCAATCATATTTTTGAGCATACTGTTTTACCGCCCGTTTTGCAAATGGCTTTGTCCGCTCGGCGCGTTTTATGCGCTGATGAACAAGGTGTCGCTGTTCGGAATAAAGGTTGATGAGCATAAATGTGTCTCCTGCGGAAAATGCGCAGGCGCGTGCAAAATGGACGTTGATATTACAAAAATGCCCGACCACGCAGAATGTATACGTTGCGGCAAGTGCATCAGTGTCTGTCCGACGGAGGCGGTAAGCTTTCGATACGGTTTCAATTTGCCGAAAACACTCTCAAGCGGTAATGAAAAGCCGAAAAATGATAAAAAATCAAAATAGGTAAGAAAACGGAGGAATAACTGTGAAATTTTCAAAAGCAACCAAACTTTCAGCAATTATTATGACATTTGTGCTTGTGCTGGGCCTTGTGGCGTGCTCCGCCGACAAAACGGAGAAGAAAAAAAGCAATGTCGATATTAAAACTTTAATGGCACAAGAGCCGAATGACGCAGACGAGGCTGCGAAGCTTTACGATAAGCTTTTGCAAGCCGAAAACGATATTCTCTCGAATAATTCGGCTCTTTGGGAAAAAGTGTTTTTATCGGCAAATAAAAATACGCCGATGATTGAGGACGGCACAAACTACGGAGATTTCCTTTTAAGCACGGTAGAGGGGAGCAAGAGCGATTTCAGCGCAGATGAATATAAAATTCTTAAAGCTGCGGCGGAGCAGATTAAGGAGATAGAAGGAAAACTTACGATTCTGGAGCAAAAATATCCCGGCTGCGGAAAAAAGCCGTCAAGCGGGGAATGCGTTGACGCGGCGAGTGCCGGAATGGCAGGCGATGCGAGCAAGCTTATGAAATTTCCGAGCTTTAACGGTAAAGATCTCGACGGCAACGACGTAAACAGCAGCGACCTTTTCTCGGGCAACACCGTAACGGTAGTCAACTTCTGGTTCACCTCCTGCAAACCTTGCGTAAGCGAGCTTGCGGATTTGGAGGCACTCAACAAGGAGCTTGCCGCAAAGGGCGGCGGGGTTGTCGGCATAAATTCATTTACTCTTGACGGCAATAAAAAGGAGATTTCCGAGGCAAAAGATATTTTGTCAAAAAAAGGCGCAACATACAAAAATATTTGGTTTGACACAAACAGCGAGGCAGGAAAGTTCACATCGGGACTGTATTCTTACCCGACTACATATGTTGTCGATAAAAACGGCAATATAGTGGGTCAGCCGATAGTCGGTGCAATAACTTCACCCGAACAGGCGGCAAAGCTTAACAAGCTTATTGACACTGCAATTGCAAACAGCAAGTGATTGACAAAAATGATATATAATCCTGTATTTCGGCATATTGTTTGCTGTTTTCCGTTTATTCGTTTCCGACATTTCGTTTTAAGCAATTGATGTTTGTTACGTACTTTTCGCAATACGCAAACCTCCTGCGGCAGAAGCAAAAACTGCCGCAGGAGGTTTTGTTATCGGCTTTTTTACCGCAAAATACGGCGGATTATACGGTAACGGTATAAAATCATTGACAAGCTTTGCACAAATGTTAAGAAATTATTAAATATCGCAAAGTATATTGCATTGCAAGGTAGTGGGTGTTATAATGCAATTAAAAGGACGGAGCAGCCGCACATAAAGCGCGTCTTTGTGCCGCAAGGCTCACGGCTGCAATACAGGCGTTTTCAGCTTCGCCGGAAAGGAGAGTTTGATGAATACGCAATTTAAAAAAGGTGTTCTGGAGCTTTGCGTGCTGTCGCTTTTAAAGCGTGGCGACAAGTACGGCTACGAGCTTGCGGACACCGTCGGTAAACAGATAGACGTTTCGGAGGGCACTATATACCCGCTTCTTAAAAGGCTCAGAGCCGAGGGGTATTTTGAAGTGTACCTGCGCGAATCCACATCGGGACCCGCGCGAAAATATTACCGTCTGACTCAAAAGGGTTATGACACACAACGCCTTTTGGAAAACGAGTGGAAGGACTTTACAAAGAGCGTGTCTACTTTATTAGGAGGTGAAAACGGTGACTAAGATCGAATTTTTACAACAGCTTTACAACCTGCTCGGCGTTTTACCGGCCGATGAGCGCGACGATATAATAGCCGACTTTGAAGAACACTTCTCCGTCGGCACAAGCGAGGGTAAAAGCGAGGAGCAGATTTGCTCGGAGCTCGGTGACCCCAAAAGCTGCGCCGCGCAATATCTTAATGACGAGCCGAAAAAAGCCGACGCCGTATACGGCGCAGAAAAAAACGGCAATCCGAGATATGAAACCAAGGCGTCCGATGTAATCGGTGCCTCTCCCCGTCCTCAGAATGCGCGCGGCGGTGGTTATTACGGCACGGAAAAGGGTAATCCGCAGCGAAATCATATGCTGTGGTCAATTCTGTTTTTTCTCGGGGTATTCGCGGCAATAGGAGTGTATCCGTCAAGCATAGGTATGATGGCAAGCTTTTTTGCTTGTCTCTTCTTCGCCGGAGTAACGGGCGCAATAGCGGCTTCGCCGGCGGCATTCGGATTTATATTTTCCATAGGGATTATGCTCTTTGCGGCAGGACTTTTCCTATTCCTTTTTATGACGTGGTTCTTAAAGCTGTCATGGCGCAGGGCCGATTTGTAAGGGGGAGAAAAATATGAAGAAAAAGAAAGACGGGCTTATAAAGGGCATGATAGCCGCGGCGATAATATTTGTCGTCGGATTTATACTCACGGTCTGCTTCGGTGCTTATCTCGGCGCGGACGCGGTAAGGCACATAGCATCGGGCGAGACGTTTGAAGAGTTTGTCGAAGAGCGCTTCCCGAATATAGATTTTGACGATGGTCAAACGGTAAACGAGTCGCAAACAGAAAATTCAATGCTTCCGTCGGGGTCTGCGCTTGAAATTTCCGCTCCGTACGGCGATATTAAAATTAAGGCTTCCGACAGCACTGAGGTAAGATGCGTCCTGAAGCAAACAAAAGACAGCGGCGCGAAGCTCGATTTGTCCGACGATAAAATCACATTGGACGGCGGCGGCAGTACTTACGGAATAGCCGAGCTTACGGTTTACCTGCCGAAAAGCGTTACGCTCTTAACGGTTTCAAATAACAACGGCGATATCGACATAGACGGAGTAAATCTCAATACGCTTACGATAAATTCTGTTTCGGGAGATATAGATTTGTCCGACATCACAGCCGAGAGTGGAAAAATCAAAAGCTCGGCAGGCGAGACGGAAATATCGGAAACCGCCGTTTTTACGAAAATGCTCGAGGTGAACCAAAGCTTCGGCGATATAGAGATCGATGTTCCGAGGGATCCCGATAAAATCAAATTTATAATTTCCTCCGAAACGCCGCTTGATGAAAAATCAACGTGCGACAGCTACCTTTTATCGCTTGCGCGAAGCACCGACGGCAAGGCGGAATACTCCGTAAACGTAAAGAACGGCGAATTATCGGTAAAAAATTCCGACGATTGATTTAAAACGCACAAAATGATAATATAAATATAATGTATAATAAATAAGGAGTGTTTATTATGAAAAAGAAGCTTTACAGAAGCAGTACAGACAAAATGATTTGCGGAGTTTTAGCCGGCTTTGCCGAGTATATAGATGCAGACCCGACAATAGTCCGCCTTGTTTATACGGCACTGACCTTATTCACCGCAGGCTTCCCCGGAATACTGTTTTACATCATCTGTGCCATTGTAATTCCGCAGAAGCCGTTTGACGTCGAGCCGTAATTCGAGCGACTGTTACAGAAACCCGTATTTAAACCGAATAAAAAAATATTTTCGCTCCCATTTAGCGACGGTTATTTCACCGCGCCTCGGATATAATCTCTTAAAGTGCGTATTTTATGCAGATTATAACAAGGCGTGGTGATTTTTTTTGAAAAATTCCGATTTTACCGGACAGGCTGTTTTGCGAAGGGTACACGACCTCCCCGAGCCCGTGCGGGCGGTGCTTCGGCACGTGGCATATTTCATATGCGGTATGCTGTTTGCTTCGGCGAGCAATTTGTCGGCGGTATCGCCGTTCGGCGTGGCTTTTTGCGCGGCGGCCGAAAATAAGTACATACTCTCGGCGGGTCTCGGCGCGGCGGCAGGTTATATCCTGACCCAGGACAGCATATCATCGCTTCGACTGATAGCGGCGAGCGTGTGTGCCGGAGTTCTCGCACGCGTTATGAGAGAATTTGAAAAGGTGCGAAACGGCAGGCTGCTGCCGTCGTGCATTGCGTTTCTCTCTTGCTTTTTGTCGGGAATGGCGGTGCTTTTTGCAAACGGGCTGACGGGTGAGACGTTTCTTTTGTACCTCGGAGAGGGTGTAACGGCCTTTGCCGCGGCGTATTTCTTTTCGACTGCGCAATATGTTCTTGAAAACGGCAAGCCCGTGCGCGGCGTAACTCTTGAGGAGGCGTCGGCGGTTTTGGGCTCCGTATTTCTTATTATGTGTTCGCTGTCGGGTCTTACCGTGCTTGAGGTCTCCCCTGCGAGAATGATAATGGTATTCGGCGTGCTCTTTTTCGCCGCGATTTATAAGGAGGCGGGCGGTGCGGTAGGCGGAATGCTTGCGTTTTTACTTATTGCGATAAGCTCCGATACGGGAGCCGTTTCGGCTTCGTTTGCCGTAGGCGGCCTTCTTGCGGGCGCATTTTCGCGCCTCGGCAGAAGAGCTGTACCGCCTGCGTTTTTCGCGTCGTTCCTCACCGCATATATGTTTTCGGGCGGCGGCAGCGAAAAGTATTTTTTGATTATAGAGGCCGCTTTGCCGTGCGCGGTGTTTATGTTTTTGCCGAACAGCCTGTTTATAAAGGCGGAGGGTTTTCTTTTGCCGAAGGACTCGGCGGCGAACGCGTCGGCGGAAAACGGTGAGGTAAGGCGCAGAATATATGCGGCGAGAACTGCCGTAGACGATATTGAACGCTCAGTGAGCGCGGTTTCGAAAAGACTTTCCGAAATGGAGAGCTGCGCCGGCGAAAAGCTGATGCTTGAGGTTCAAAGCTCGGTTTGCTGCGGATGCGGCAGATATGATTTTTGTTGGGAGCAAAATTTCAAAGAAACAAGGAACGCACTTGACGAGATGTATGAAACGCTGAAAAAAGGCGGAGTTATGTCGCGCGATAAGCTCCCGTCGCCGTTTTCAAGCAGATGTATACGGCAGACCTCTTTTGCCGAAACATATTCAAGGCTGTTTTTCGGCGTCGTCTTTTCGGAGGCGGCAGATAAAAAAACAGACGAGGTGCGGCTTGTCACGGCCGACCAGTTCGGCGGCATAAGCGATATGCTGCGCGATCTCGAAAACGAGTTTAACGGCGATGTAAGCTTTGATACGAAAACGGCGGAGCGGATAAGGAAAAAGGTCAGAGACAGATTTTGCTGCGATACCGACTTCGTATCGTGTTTAAGAGACAAAAACGGCAGAATGTTTTGCGAAATCACCTTTTCGGAGGTGCCGTCCTCCCTTAATATAGGCGAGCTGCGTGACGCAGTCGGCGAAACGTGCGACAGAGAATTTGAGCTGCCCGTGATAAAGGGCGACAGAAGCGTAAGGCTGTGCGAAAAGACGGCGTATTCGGTAGAGAGTGCGTGCTCACAGATACCGGCTGACAATGAAAAGCTCTGCGGCGACACGTTTGAGAGCTTTTACGACGGTAGGGGAAATTACGTTGTGATTCTCTCGGACGGTATGGGCACGGGTCCGCGTGCGGCACTCGATTCGGCTATGGCGTCGGGTCTTATGGCAAGGCTTGTCAAGGCAGGCTTCGGGTTTCAGAGTGCCTTAAGGCTTGTGAATTCCTCACTCCTTTTAAAGTCTCGCGACGAATCTCTCGCAACGCTCGATATAGTAAAAATAGACCTGTATACCGGCAAGGCGGTCTTTTATAAGGCCGGAGCGGCACCGTCCGTGATTCGCCGTCAAAACGGTAAGCTGCTCGAAATAAAAAAGGCGGCTCTGCCTGCCGGAATACTTCGCGACGCGACGTTTTCCTCATGCGAGGGACAGCTTGAAAACGGCGATACGGTGATTATAGCGTCCGACGGTGCGTACGAATACGCGCACAATGCGGTAAAGGAGGAACTGCAAAGCGGCGGCGCAAAAAGAGCGAGTACCAAGGCGAAAAATATCAGCCTGCGCGCAAAAAAGGCAAAGGGCAAGGCTCGCTGTGACGATATAACCGTGATTGCTCTCAACATAAGCGGACGAGCGAGAAGAGAGCAAAAAATTTAAATGTCGAATTGACTGAGTTCCATAAGGCAGGTTTGCTTCAGAATAACATCTTTTTGCACAATAATGCGTTAATCCCTCGGACATGCGTCGGCATTATCCGAGGGGTTCGCCTTTTTCTGCCGTTTCCCTTATGAACACTCGACCCTCGTATTTTTTTGTATTCACGCCGAATTTTAAAGCGCGGCGAAATCCCGCTTACGGCAAAACATACGCCGCAAAGTGCGACTTCTGTAACTTTTTTGTGAAATTGTAAGTAAAAAATCAAATAATTCATTGACATTTAAGTATTTTTACGGTAAATTATTAGGTGTATTTGACTATCCGGATAAAGATAGTCTCGTAACAGTCAGAAAGGGGATTAGAATTAATGGCTAAAAAAGAAAAAGTCACGTTAACTCCCGAAGAAATCGAAGCTAAAAAAGCTCGCAAAAAGGAAAAGAGAATTATATTCGGAAAAACCTTTGAAAGAGCGATAGTTTGGCTGCTTGCAGTGGTGCTTGTTTACAGCGTAACCTATATTTCGCTTAACAATAAGGGCGTCGCAGCGGTTTCGGCAACTCCCGCACAGGGCGGCTCGCAGAATGCCGGCGGCAGCGCGTCCAAATCCGATTGGGATACAAGCGCAAACGGCAGCGGTTCTTCGCAGTCGGGTTCTCAGAGCAGCACCTCGGGTGACAATGCCTCCGGAGGAAATGCGGCGGCAGCCGAGGCAGGCGTGGACGCAGCGGCAGCAGCAGCTTCGGATGTAGCGGCCGTTGTAGAGAAGTTTAAATCCGCGGCTCTCAATTCTGAGGATGTTCCGAAGTATCAGAATATGGCTCTCCGCGATTACAACTTCAGCAGCAACCTTGTAAACAGCCTTATGGGCATTGCCGAGGGGCTCGTCAGCAAAAACAGCGGTAAAGAAAACACCGCTTCAACAGGCCTTTCGGGCGGAATTGAGCAGCTCACGGCAGACGACGTAAAGAGTGCTACAATGTCCACAAACGGCGGCAAGACCACCGTACATATCGAACTTAAAGAGCAGACCGACGGTGCAAACGGTCAGGCGCATGAGGGTTCAGTCGGTCACGGTATCGGCGTTCTCGACGGTATCGACGACGTAGTTTCAAACTTCCCCGGCGTTACCGTTAACGACATCGAGCTCGTTTACCAGAATCCGAAGACTGACGTAGTTATAGACGACGCGTCAAACAAGGTTGAGTCGGGTAAAGAATCCTATACGGTATTCATTAACCTCAAGTCGGCTAAGGTCGCTATCTCAACACTTTCAGGTACGGCTTACATTGATTATGAATACATAATCGGTGAGTAATAAATAAAAAAATAAAATCACTTCTTTATAAATGAAAGGGAGAGAAATCAATGGCTAAAAAACAAAAGGTTGAACTTACCCCCGAAGAAAAGGCAGCTAAAAAGCTCAGACATTCAAACGGCTGGGTACGTTTTTGGGCAATAGTAGTGGCTCTTGCTCTTACGGCAGGCATTTACGGACTTGCAAGCAAAACCGCAGGCAAGGAGTCGGCAGCAACGGGTACGGCAACTGCTTCGGGCTCATCAACAGGCTCATCAAGCTCTTCGTCGGGCTCTTCATCGGGTTCTTCATCGAGCTCTTCATCGGGCGCTTCCGCTTCTTCTTCGAGCGGCGCGTCGGCTTCTGCCGGTGACACCAGCGGTGCGGCAGCGGCAGCTTCATCAGGCGTAGACGCAGCAGCGGCAGCCGAGGCTATAAATGCAGCTACCGCTAAGGCAGTTGCGGCAGGCTATCACTGGACAAGATCCGCTCAGTACACTCAGCCTGTTGACGTCGGTAGTGCTACAAGTGGTCTTAACACTCTCATCAAAGGTATTGACCCCGAGGCGTCTCTTGACTCCGTTGTAGGCGGATTCATCGGTATCGGCGACAAGGAAATGGATATCGAAAAGGGCGGCAGCGCAGCCGAGCAGATTGACTATCACGGCGAGAATTACGCTCTTCAGGCAACCGCTCTTCAGGCAAGCGACCTTAAAAACCTTAAGGTTGACGGAAACACCTACACCTTTGAGGTTGAAAACGCAACTTCACCTCAAACGGATAAATCGACCGCTATGTCAAGACTTACAAACGACATTCTCACTCAGAGCATGGTTGACAGCGAAATCAAGAATTTTGTAAGCATGGCAAATATAAACTCCGCTGTAATTGAATACACCAACATTAAGGCCACCGTAGTTATCGAGGATGGCAACCTTAAGGAATTTAAGTATTCCTATGACGGCAACGTAGCTGAGCTCAATATCAAGGTAGCGTTCATCAGCGTTAACGGTAAGGGCGCAATGCACGTTGATGGTGCTTACACCAACTTCGTTTATTGATAAACGCACTCCCTTAACCGAATAAAAAACAAAGAGCTGTAAATTTAATTTACAGCTCTTTTTGTATGGCATCGGCCGAATTTTCAAACGGCAAACACAGTTTGCTTTTACGGATTTACAACGTTTATCGGCTTGCCCGAAACAAACGCCTCGATGTTGCTTTTGAATATTCCCATAAGTCTCTCGCGCGTTTCAAATGCCGCCCACGCTATGTGCGGCGTGATAAAGCAATTTTTCGCCGTGAGCAACGGATTGTCTTTTGCCGGCGGCTCGGTTGACAGCACATCCACTCCCGCACCTGCGATTTTTCCCGAATTCAGCGCGTCGGCAAGAGCGTTTTCATCAACAACCGGTCCGCGTGAGGTGTTTATGATAAACGCTGTTTTTTTGCACTTGCTCAGAAAATCGGCGTTTACGGTTTTTTCCGTCTCTTTTGTGAGAGGACAATGGAACGTAATAATGTCGGCGTTTTCCGCAAGATCATCGAGGTTCTTTGCCCATCTGAAATTCTTGCGCGCGCTCTGGTCGGTAACGTGACCCGACAATGCTATGATGTTCATTTTATAAGCCTCGGCTATGTCGGCTACGGCTCCGCCGATTTTTCCGAAGCCGACTATGCCTATCGTTTTGCCGGAAAGCTCGGTAAGCGGCTTTTTCCAAAAGCAAAAGTCAGGGCAATTTGACCATTCGCCGTTTTTTACCGCGTCCGAATGCATGGCAACGCCTACGGCAAGCTCCGAAATAAATGCAAATACGAGCTGTGCCACGCCCATGGTGGAATAAGCCGGTATATTTGAAACCGGTATACCCTTTTCCTTGAGATACGCGCAGTCCACCACGTTGTAGCCCGTCGACAGCAGCGCGACGAATTTCACGTTTTGCATTTTGTCTATCTCGGCTCTTGTGAGCGGAGTTTTATTTGTTACGACTATGTCTGCGTCATGTGTTCGTTCAACGATTTTTTCGCGCGGTGTGCGGTCGAAAATCTCGACCTCGCCGTATTTTTTCAGAAAATCCCAGCTCAAATCGCCCGGATTTGTCGTCTTGCCGTCAAGAATAACTGTCTTCATATAAAAAACCGCCTTTCGGTAAAGCTTTGCTTTTGAGCTAATTGTAACACAACCTCAAAGGAATTTACACCTAAAAGGCAAAAATTACTTCATATTTTCATATTTTGTTTGACCTTACCAATAATATGATATAAAATTATATATAATCTATTACTATGCCCTGCAATAATAATTTTTGGGTGGTACCGATTTGACCGACAGAGAACTTACGCGAAGAAAGCTCCTGAATATTTTAGCATGTGTGCTGCTGATTTTGGCAGTCGCACTTTTAGTGTTGACTTTTCTTATGCAGATAAACGATGTTTCGTCGGCATATGACGAAGTGCTCGAGCGTCTTGCGGAGTTTGAGGCGGCCGTTGCGTCAATTCCGAGCAAGTGGCTCGTGATTCTCGTGATTTTCCTTATATACATAGGCAAAGTGCTTATTCCCCTGCCGATAACCGCGGTTTGTGTTATAGCCGGTATGGTATTCCCCACGCCGATAGCCGTGGCTGTGAATTTTGCCGGTATGACATTGCTTATGACGATAAAGTTTTATTGGGGCAAGCACCTCGGCGGCGGAACAATACACAAGATTCTCACAAGATACGATAATGTTCGCCGTATGATGGAATCGGGTAAAAAAAGCACCGATTGGATTTTGGTGCTTTTTAGGTTAGTGCCGTACTTCCCGATAAATTCCATAAGTCAGCTCTACGGGGCGCTTGAATACGACTATTGGAAGTTTATTTTGCTGTCACTTTTGGGATTCACGCCTAAAATTATTTCTTACAGCATGATAGGTCGTCACGTTTATAACCCGTTTTCACTCGCGTTTATGCTGCCGATAGTGATTATCTTCACCATCTCCGGTGTTTCCATACTCGCGGTCAATAAATTTATAGATATAGTAGCTAATAATAAAAACAAAAAGACTGCCGAAACTTTTTCGACAGGAAAGGATGAAAAATGAAAATGGCAACTCCCGAAACCCTTAAAAAAGAAATTCTCTCCGCATCTCTCGATGAAAGGCTTAAAAAAGCCTATGTCACCGAGAAAAATGTTAAAGAGCAGTATGACAGGTACATAAATCTTTTAAACGAATTTGAGGCTCTTTTCGGAAAGGGCAGAGATGTTCGTCTTTTCTCCGCTCCCGGCAGAACCGAAGTCGGCGGAAACCACACCGACCACAACCACGGCAGAGTGCTTGCGGCAGGAATCAACCTTGATGCAATAGCCGCGGCTTCAAAAAACGACGAAAACATTGTAAGAGTTAAATCCGAGGGCTATTCCATGGACGTTGTTGACGCTACGGACCTCTCGGTAAACCCCAACGAAATGGGACATTCACCCGCTCTCGTGCGCGGTGTCCTTGCCGGCTTTAAGAAATACGGCTATAAGATAGGCGGCTTTGACGCCACTACCGCATCAAGGGTTATTGCAGGCTCGGGACTCTCGTCATCTGCCGCATATGAAGTTCTTGTCGGCACTATGGTAAACTATCTTTACAACGACGGCAAGGTTGACGCGGTCACAATAGCCAAAATAGCGCAGTATGCCGAGAACGAATATTTCGGCAAGCCCTGCGGACTTATGGACCAGATGGCGTGCTCCGTCGGCGGCTTCGTAACAATAGATTTTAACGACCCGAAAAATCCCGTGATAGAAGAGGTTGACTTTGACTTTGCCAAGTGCGGCCACTCGCTTTGCATTGTCGATACAAAGGGCAGCCACTCCGACCTCACCGACGAATACGCTGCTATCAGAACCGAAATGGAGAGCGTAGCCGAATTTTTCGGCAAAAAGGTTCTTCGCGAGGTAAGCGAAGAGGAATTTAAATCAAAAATAAGAGAATTGCGCCCGGCAGTAGGCGACAGAGCCATACTTCGCGCTATGCATTTCTATGCCGACAACGCAAGAGTGTTAAAGGAGGTTGACGCTCTTCGCGGCGGAGATTTCGAGACCTTCAAGAAGTATATTCTCGAGAGCGGCGCATCATCATACAAATATAATCAAAACGTATTTTCCGTAAAACAGCCGTCCGTTCAGCCCGTATCTCTCGCCCTCGCTGTTTCCGAGAGCATCTTAAAGGGACGCGGCGCGTGGCGCGTTCACGGCGGCGGATTTGCCGGCACAATTCAGGCTTTCGTCCCGAATGACCTTTTAAAGGATTACAAGAGCATAATGGAGAGCATTTTCGGCGAGGGAACCTGCTATGTGCTCTACATTCGCCCGGTAGGCGGCACCGAAATCTGATTTTCGCCGCCTCCCCTAAAAGGCTCCCTTGTAAAGGGAGCTGTCACCGCAGGTGACTGAGGGATTAAACAGCGAAGCACTTTCTTTTTAAAATCTATTTTTTTGAGAAAATCCCTCCGGCTTGCCTTGCGGCAACCCACCTCCCTTTACAAGGGAGGCTGAATTGTATTGCAAAGTAGGCTGTTTAGGGCAAAAAGGGAGGCAAAATCCGACCGAGGAATTAAAGATGAAGTATAATCATAACAAAAATCTTGTTAAAAACGCAAAGGTGCTTCGCAAAGATATGACCAAGGAAGAACGGCACTTGTGGTATGATTATTTGCGAAACAAGGATGTACGATTCCTCCGTCAAAAAATAATAGGCAGCTATATTGTTGATTTCTATTGTGCAAAAGCAAACTTGGTAATTGAACTTGACGGCTCACAGCACTACGAGGATAAAGGAATTAAATATGACGCCGAAAGGACAAAATTTCTTGAACAAAACGGACTTACGGTTGTAAGAATTCCCAATAATGAGATAAACCGCAACTTCGACGGTGTTTGTGAATATTTGGACAGTGTGTTGAAATCCCGCTGTCGCACAGGCGATTGAGAGATACAACTTGCTCCCCTTATTAGGCTCCCTTGTAAAGGGAGCTGGCACCGCAGGTGACTGAGGGATTGTTCAGGCTCCCTTGTAAAGGGAGCTGTCATCGCAGATGACTGAGGGATTGTTCAGGCTCCCTTGAAAAGGGAGCTGCCACCGCAGGTGACTGAGGGATTGTTCAGGCTCCCTTGTAAAGGGAGCTGGCATCGAAGATGACTGAGGGATTAAACAGCGAAGCACTTTCTTTTTAAAATCTATTTTTTTTAAGAAAATCCCTCCGGCTTGCCTTGCGGCAACTCACCTCCCTTTACAAGGGAGGCAAAATCCCTCCGGCTTGCCTTGCGGCAATCCACCTCCCTTTACAAGGGAGGCATAATCCCTCCGGCTTGCCGAAATAGGGTGTTGCTCTTTTTGTGAGGCGGCTGAGACACGGTAATTGGAAATTACATCATATTCCACCTACAAAGAGCGACGATTATAATTCAAAATTTCGATAAGATTACAGTATTTGCATTTAGCGTTTTACACGTTGACAAATTGTCCGAAAGGCAGAGAAAAATGGATATAAAAAACATATTAAAAGAGCTGACTTCGGCTGTCGGTGTATCCGGAAAGGAAACCGACGCGGTTTTAACGGCGCAAAGGCTTTTGTCCGAATTCGGCAAAACGCGCGAGGACGTTCTTCATTCCGCAATATGTGAAATTGAGGGAGACAGGGCAGGGCATATCCTGCTTGACGCTCATATAGACCGTATAGGTCTTATCGTAACCTCCGTCACCGACGAGGGGTTTTTGCACGTTGCCGCCTGCGGCGGCGTTGACCGTCGCACATTGAACGGTCAAGAGGTGACCGTTTACGGCAGAGAGCCGGTATTCGGAGTTATAGCAAGCACTCCGCCGCACCTTGCAAGCGGTGACAACGAGCGGAAGGCGACGGAAATCGATGACATCCTTATTGATATAGGCGCAAAAAATAAGCAGTCGGCGGAAAAGCTTGTTTCCCCGGGAGACAGAGCGGTTGTCAATTCCTCTTTCCTCTCGCTCTGCGGCGACAGCGTGTCCTGCGGGGCACTTGACGACCGTTCGGGAATTGCCGTGCTTCTTCGCGCGCTTGAGCTTATTAAGGGTAAGCCGCACAAAAAAGTTACCGTTGTGTGTTCCTCTCGCGAGGAGACGAGCGGCGGCGGAGCAAAAGCCGCGGCATTTAATTCAGATGTCGACGAGATAATTGCGGTTGACGTCAGCTTTGCAAAGACTCCGGACAGCAAGGCGGAGGAATGCGGAATACTCGGCAAGGGCCCCATGATAGGTATTTCACCGTCGCTTTCATACGAATTCGGCGAGGAGCTTGTGCGCGTTGCCGAGAAAAACGACATTCCGTATCAGCTTGAGGTTATGGGCGGCAGAACCGGCACTAATTTGGACGGTATGACCACGGAGCGCGGCGGAATTAAGAGCGCGCTTATATCAATACCCCAAAAATATATGCACACCGGAATAGAGGTTGTGTCCGTTACGGATATTGAGCTTTGCGCAAAGCTCATTGCCGCATACATTCTCGGAGGTGATTTAAATGCTTAACGAGCTTTGTAATTTAAACGGCATTTCCGGCAGGGAGCACGCCGTAAGAGATTATATAATTTCGAATTTGCCGTCGGACGCGGAATATCGCATAGATCCGCTCGGCAGTCTTATAGTTTATAAAAAGGGCAAAGCCGAGCCGAAAAATAAAGTTATGCTCGACGCGCATATGGACGAGGTCGGCTTCATAATAACTTATATAACGGAGGACGGGTACCTGAAGTTCACCACGGTCGGCGGAATTGACGAGCGCGTTATTTTCGGCAGAGCGGTAAAGGTGGGCAAGGAGCTTATCCCCGGCGTTATAGGCGGCAAGGCCATACATCAGACGACCTCCGAGGAGAGAGGTAAATTGCCGTCCGTTGAGGATATGTATATTGATATCGGCGCGAGTTCAAAAAAAGAGGCCTTGTCTCACGTTTCACTCGGCGACGCAGTGTATTTTGACTCGTGCTACCGCGAATTCGGCGACGGCTTTATCAAGGCGAAGGCCATTGACGACCGCGTCGGCTGTGAAATTTTATTAAGACTTATAAATTCCGATTTGCCGTATTCGGCGACCTTCTGTTTCTCGGTTCAAGAGGAAATAGGCACTCGCGGAGCGGCTGCTGCGGCTTATTCGGTTGCTCCCGATTTCGCAATAGTCGTTGAGGGCACTACGGCGGCGGACATTTCGGGCGTTCCCGACGAAAAAAAAGTCTGCCGTTTGGGCGGCGGTGCCGTTGTCAGCTTTATGGACAGGGGAACCGTCTATGACAGCGAGCTCTATAAAAAGGCGTTTGAAATTGCCGAAAAGAACGGCATCGGGTGTCAGACCAAAACCGTTGTGGCAGGCGGCAACAACGCTTCCGCAATACACAAGGCGGCAGGCGGCATAAAAACTCTTGCCGTATCTGTTCCGTGCAGATACATTCACTCGGGCAGCTCGGTTGCGAAAAAAGAGGATATAGAGAGCACGTTTGAACTTGTAAAAGCACTTTTTGCGGAGCTGTCGCAGTGCTGAAATCAATTGACGGACCGACAGAGGCAGCCATTGTTACGGACGGTGAATTTAAAGACTGTCTTGCGGTAAAGTATATTTTATTTGCCGCTTTTCGGCTGTCACTCGGAGAGGCGTGGCTTCAAACGGACTGCGGCGGCAGAGTGACGGCTGCGCTTTTAAATAAAAACGACGGAACGATAATTTGCCCGTCAAGCTCCGCCGATTTACGGGAGCTTTCGGAGTTTGCCTCTTTTTTCGGCGAAAATATATATTTTTGCTCCGGGAACGATTGCGCGGACGCAAAAGCCGTTCTTATGGAGCTCTCCGAATTACCGCAAAAAGAAACTTGCGCACAGCCGCTTTGCGACATAACCGCGGACGAATACAAGGTGCTGACAGGTAAAACGCACGATTCGGATGACAGGGCGTATCTCGAATGGCTTTCGAGGACGGGCAGAGGCGTGTTCGGCGGAAGCACAAGGGTTATGTGCATAAGGCAAAACGGCAAAACGGCTTCTCTTGCCGTAGGCGATATAATCGGAAAAGACGCGTATATACGCGACGTTGCGACAAGCGAAAAATATCGAGGCAGAGGCTTTGCCGCGGACTGTGTTATTTCTCTTTCGAGAGAGCTTAAAAAGAGTGCCGATTGCATATTTTTAATGTGTAAGCCGGACAATGCAAAGCTGTATGAAAAATGCGGATTTCGCAAAAAAGAATACATAATAAGAAAGACTTGAAATGAAAGATTTTTTTGAATTTACAAAAAGAACCGAGGAGGCGTCAAAAAAGGCGCTGACTCTCGCCGAAAAGAAATTTTCGGAAATAGACGAAATAACCGAATACAACCAGCGCAAGGTGCTTGCGGCGTTTATAAATAATCGTGTTGACGAGACGGATTTTAACTCCACCACCGGCTACGGCTACAACGATAAGGGCAGAGAAAAGCTTGATAAGCTCATCGCCGAGATTTTCGGCGCGGAGGACGGCTTAATAAGAGCCACCACCTTAACCTGCGGAACCCACACAATAGCGACCGCGCTTTACGGCGTACTTAGGCCCGGCGATATAATGCTCAGCGTAACGGGAGTCCCCTACGACACCATACATTCCGTTATCGGTATTGACAAAAGCAGTAAGGGTCACGGCTCACTCGCCGATTTCGGCGTGAAATTCGAATATATTGAGCTTACCGAAAATGACGAGATAGATTACGACGCAATAGAAAAAAGAGTCGGCTGCGGAGACATTAAGATGGTTTATATCCAGCGCTCGCGCGGGTATTCGCTGCGTCATTCGATTTCGATTGACGAAATAGAGAAAATCGCGACTCTTACACACCGTGTAAGCCCCGATACGGTTGTTATGACAGACAACTGCTACGGCGAATTTACGGAGAAAAAAGAGCCGTGCGACGTCGGAGCGGATTTGGCGGCAGGCTCGCTTATCAAAAATCCGGGCGGCGCAATAGCTCCCTGCGGCGGCTATATAGTAGGCAGGCATGACCTTGTTGAGGATTGCGCATACAGAATGACCACTCCAGGACTCGGCAGAGAGGTCGGCGCAACGCTCGGAACAACGCGTAGCCTTTATATGGGGCTTTTTTCTTCGCCGCACGTAACCGGCGAGGCACTCAAGACCGCGGTATTTGCGGCGGCGCTTTTTGATTTGCTCGGCTTTAGGGTGACTCCGCGTCCCGATGAGACGAGACACGATATTATAGAGGCGATTTGCCTTGAGAATGCCGACAGACTGATAGCCTTTTGCCAGGGAATGCAGAAGGGCGCGCCGGTGGATTCATACGTTTCACCCGTGCCGTGGGATATGCCGGGCTACGACAGCCAGGTTATAATGTCCGCAGGGGCGTTCACGTCCGGCTCGTCCATAGAGCTGTCGTCGGACGCACCGCTTCGAGAGCCGTATGCGGTTTGGATGCAGGGCGGAATCAATTTTCACAGCGGAAAGCTCGGCGTTATGCTGGCGGCAGATGAGATAATTAAAAGAGGTCTTTTGGAATAATTTACGGAATAACTTACGGAAAGGTTGATTTTATGGAACTCAGACATCTTAAAAGCGGAACCGACGTCAGAGGCACGGCGGTAAATCCCGACGATCCGAAAAAAATCGATTTGACCGATGAGGCGGTAAAGAGAATTTCCGCAGCGTTTGTCGTATTTCTCGCCGAAAAGCTCGGTAAGAAAGAGGAAGAGCTCGTGATTTCGGTCGGGCATGATTCGAGAATTTCGGCGGAGCGGATAAAATCCGACGTAATCGATGCGCTGTCTTTCTTCGGCCTTGAAATCAAGGACTGTGCGCTCGCATCAACCCCGGCTATGTTTATGACAACTAAAATGCTCGGCTGCGACGGAGCTGTTCAGATAACCGCGAGTCACCATCCGTGGGACAGAAACGGGCTTAAATTCTTTACTCCCGACGGAGGACTTTCCGGTGATGAAATAAAGAGTATACTCGAATATGCCGAGGAGCACGAAAGCGGCAGCTGCCCCGAAAGGTTAAATTTGCAGGAGGTCGATTTTATGTCGGTCTACTGCGAGCACCTTTGCAATATGATAAGAAAGGGTGTTAAGTCAGACGATTACGAAAGACCGTTAAAGGGACTGAAAATCGTTGTTGACGCAGGTAACGGAGTAGGCGGATTTTACGCCGAAAAGGTACTCTCCCCCCTCGGAGCGGACACAACCGGCAGCCGCTATTTGGAGCCGGACGGTATGTTCCCGAATCATATCCCGAATCCCGAAAACGAGACGGCGATGAACTCCGTGCGAGAGGCAACTCTCGGCGCGAAAGCCGACCTCGGCGTAATATTTGACACGGACGTTGACCGCGGCGGCTGCGTAAGCTCCGACGGCAGAGAGATAAACAGAAACGCTCTTGTCGCCCTGGCGGCGGTCATTGCGCTCGAAAGCAATCCGGGCGGCACCGTTGTCACCGATTCCGTAACGTCTGCGGGGCTTACCGAGTTTATAGAAAAAACGCTGGGCGGACATCATCTGCGCTTTAAGCGCGGCTATAAGAACGTCATTGACGAGGCGATAAGACTTGAGGAAAACGGTATAAACGCTCCGCTTGCCATAGAGACTTCGGGTCACGCGGCGTTCAGGGAGAATTATTATCTTGACGACGGCGCATATCTCATAACGAAAATAATTATAAAGGCCGCCGATATGAAAAAGCAGGGTAAAAAGCTTTACGACCTCATATCAGAGCTTAAATATCCGGCGGAGGAAAAGGAAATCCGCCTTAAAATAACCGAGGAGGACTTCAGAGCCGTCGGCGACAGGCTTTTAGAGGAGCTCGCAGATTTTGCCGCAAAGCGCGAGGACTGGCAAATTGCACCCGACAGCCACGAGGGAATCAAAATAATTTTCCCCAAAACCGAGAGCTTCTTTATTTTAAGGCAGAGCGTCCACGACCCGGTAATACCGATAAATTTCGAGAGTGCCCAAAACGGCGGAGTGAAAAAAGCCGCAAACTCGCTCTATGAATTTATAAAAGATTTCGACGGAGTGGACATTTCTCCGCTCAAACAGATTTTATAACCGCGTCAAATATGTACGGAGGTGCTTGGTTACGGTATACGATACTATATGTGAAATTTTGAGCGAGCAGCTTGAAATACCGCTCGACGAAATAACCGCCGAGTCAAAGCTGCGCGATGATTTATCGGCAGACAGCCTTGACCTTATCGACCTCGCTATGACTCTTGAGGACGAATTCAGAAAAGAGGTGCCGGACGAGGCGCTTGAAAAGATGAAAACGGTGGGAGACGTAGTAGCATTCATAGAGCTTGAGTAACGGACTAAAATGCCGAAAGCCTGTATTTATGCGGGCTTCCGGCATTTTTTATCAAATGGCTCTGGTTTGGCTCTATTTGTGAGAGCAATAATGGCAAGAAAATAGATGAAATCTAATAAGGAGCATTATATGACGAAAGTGAATTTTTATGATAGTATTAATGATTCAATGCTGAAGTTTGCAGTTATTATTGCCAGACATAATGGTAAATGGGTATTTTGCAAGCACAAGGAAAGAGATACATGGGAGGCACCGGGGGGACATAGAGAAGATGGTGAGGATATTCTTGAAACAGCCAAACGAGAACTATATGAAG
>OIYD01000976.1_pt1 | contig 19543 bp, 16 predicted proteins | sample 1588141 | NCBI WGS metagenome assembly OIYD01 (sample SAMN03283259) | human gut metagenome | biome: human-associated habitat; material: feces | host: Homo sapiens | place: USA | collected 2013
TTACGGGGGCTGCGCAGCGTTATCGACTGGGCGTCCCTGGGGATAGAACTGGTGGGAACAGCCGGAAACGGAAAGGAAGGCCTGGCGCTCTTAAAGGAACAGAGACCGGAACTTCTCATGACAGACATACGTATGCCTCATGTAGACGGACTGCAGCTCATAGAGGAGGGGAAAAAGCAGAATCCGGAACTCATGGCCATTGTGTTCAGCGGTTATGATGATTTTGAATATGCCAGAAGGGCCCTTAAGCTGGGGGTTCAGGATTATCTCACCAAACCCATTAACATGGATGAGCTGACCTATCTGGCATCAGACTGCGTCAGGCGGTTCGACGAGGCCAGAAAGGACTCCTTTGAGGACAGGGAGGATTTGCTGCGCAAGCTTCTCATGTATGAGGTAAACGACAGCGGCCTGATAACGGAGATGGAGCATGACTACTGTATGGTCCTTATCTTTGAATCCGCGGACAGCGGCTGGCTTATGGCGGAAGCCGCCGGCCATATGAGGGAACAGGGGGCCTATGTGCTGGTGCAGAGGGAGGACCTCTGTGAGATTGCAGTCATTGCGCCCACCAGGATGACAGTGGAAATGCGCGCAAGCCTTTTTTTAAGCCATACCAGGCAGTTGTTCTCAGAACAGGGGATGAGCCTGACCTGCGCGCAGAGCAATGTGCAGTGGGGCATCCGGCTGCTGGACCAGTGTTACCAGGAGGCACATGAGGCCCTTAAATTAAAATACATCAGAGGCGACAACCAGAATCTGCGTTTCCAGGATATCAAGGGGGATGAAAAGGAGAGCGATCCGTCTCCCATACTGGATATCGACCTTATCACCCCGGTGAAAAGCGGCAATGTCAAGCTTCTGGAAAAGCGCATGGGAGAGCTGGAGGCGCTGCTTAAGCAGGCCGGGATGGATTCCTATATCTATATGCAGTTTATGGTCAGCAGCCTTTACAGCACGGTCCTTAAGGAGCTGGGAGATGCGGGAATATGCGCGGATCTGGTGTTTGAGAATCCGGTGGAAGAATATAAGAAGCTGATTGGATGCGAGACCATTGGAAAGGCCATCGGCGTGCTGGGGGAAAACCTGAAGCGTATCTGCGAGTATGTGGGCAGCCAGAAATCCGGCGTTTATTCCAGGCCGGTGGTGAAGGCACTTGCCTATATGGAGGAAAATTACAGCAGCCCTGACCTGTCCATGGAGGACACGGCTGTTGCCGCGGGACTCAGCAGTGCCAGGTTCAGCACATCCTTTAAGAGTGAGACCGGGGTGACCTTTACCGATTATCTTCTGAAGCTGCGCATGGAAAAGGCGAAGGATCTGATGCGCGATCCCAACCGTAAGATTTACGAGATTGCCATGATGACCGGTTACAGCAACATTCCTTATTTCAGTACTGCCTTTAAGAAATACACAGGCTGTCCGCCGTCGGAATACAGGGAAAAGCAACATGGTTTGCAGGGAAAAGTGTAGGGAGAAGCAACATGGTTTCTCTGGACAAACCCATGATTCTGTGATAGACTAATACACGTTGTGAGTAGGACAGGTGGCCGCTGCCGCGATACCGCAAGGCCGCGGGAGAGGAAAGTCCGGGCTTCACAGGGCAGGGTGCCAGATAACGTCTGGCGGAGGCGACTCCAGGGACAGTGCAACAGAAATGTACCGCCTTTTAGGCTGCGGCCTGGGAGGTAAGGGTGGAAGGGCAGTGTAAGAGACTACCGCCCGTCTGGTAACAGGCGGGGCACATGTAAACCCCACTCGAAGCAAGACCGAACAGGAAGCATATGGCTGCCCGTCAGCTTCCGGGTAGGTTGCTTGAGGCTGCCGGCGACGGCAGTCCTAGATAGATGGCCATTCAACGACATAACCCGGCTTATCGTCCTGCTCACATACATTTTTTGATATGATATAAGGAAAGAGAAGATTATGGGATGAATCCTGTAATCTTTTTTGCGTTACAGGGTGCCCATGGGCCGGACTGTACCGGGAAGCGGCGGAGGCAGTTTCCGAGAGAAATAGTATTCGGAAAAACACTTAAATTGATAGTTAATTGACAAACAATATTGATAATTTTCTGATTATATTGACATTCCTCTCAGCAGGCTTTATGATTAAGGTGAAACATATTAAGAATGATTTTTGAAAAGGGGGTATTTACATGGCACAGACGGATCCTTTGCTGTTACTGGATAATGGTACGCTGGCCTATATCATCGGTAATGGGGATTACCGTTTTACGAACATCAAATTTGAGGAAGCCAGGGCAATCATCGACATGAAAGGAGAAGCAGATGTGGTGCGGGTGTTTGCCAATCCTGATTTGGAGCACAGCATGTATGAATATCTGGGAATCCAACAGGGGAATTTCCAGTACGCGCCGGTAAGGTCCATGAAGATTGGGCAGGATGCCATCGCCTTTAAGCTCTACATAACCCCTACGGGAACACAGCCCATCGTGCTGGGAGACGACGGACAGCAGGCCAAAAAAATCAAGAATATGTACATATACTGCCAGCATGTGGTGCGCCTCAAATAGAGGATGGGCAGTCTGGACCACAGCGACAGGGCCGCTGCGCAGGAGGAGACGAATCCTGATTGCGCGGCGGCTTTTTTTGATCTCTGACCATCAGAACGCGATAAAAAATACAAAAACATTCAGAAAATAATCATAAGTTTTTAAGAAATGGACGGTATAATAGACACAGCTAAAACAGGAATTAAACAGGAAACTGATAAGAAACAGACAGGAAAGGGGGAAACTGGGATGAAACAGAAAAAGATGAACTGGAAGGAGATGTCCATTGGGCTCTGTCTGGTGGCTTTGCTGGCCTGGTTCACATTCTATGTGCTGTTGAGCGGTAATTCCGCCCAGACCCTGGGCAGTACCTTTATGAGGGCGGATATCAGGTTTGTAGCCATAGGGTTTGCCTGCATGTTTCTGTTCGTCAACTGCGAGGCGGCCAATATCAGGCTTTTGATGGGGACCTTTGGCAAAAAGGTACCCTACTGGCGCTCTCTTTCCTATGCGTTCACGGATTTTTATTTCAGCGCCATCACTCCTTCCGCCACGGGAGGGCAGCCCATGCAGCTTTATTATATGGTCAGGGACGGCTTTGGGGCAGCCCACAGTTCATTTTCCCTTCTGGCCACAGCCGCGGTGTATCAGATGACGGTGCTGGTTTACGGGTGCGTTATGGTGGGCGCCAATCTGTCCTTTGTCATGGGGCAGGGCAGAATCATACGGCTGCTCCTGGTATTCGGAGTACTGGTAAATGGATTCTGTTCCGGCCTTATCCTGTTAATCATCCTCAATGGTCTTTTGGCGGAAAAAACAATGCTGTGGATTGCAGGCGCACTGAGCAGGGCCGGAATCATTAAGAACAGGAAACGCGCAGTGCAGAGGGTGGAGGGCCTGATTGATGAGTACAGCAGGGGAGGATCCTATCTGAGACAGTATCCCCTGGCGGCGGTCAGAATGTTCATCCATAGTGCCGTTCAGCTGACTGCCCTGTATCTGGTTCCTTACTGGGCCTGCCGGGCTCTGGGCCTGTCCGTCCAAATAAAAGATGTCCTGGCCCTTCAGGCTATTTTGAGCCTGGCGGTCACCGCGGTACCCCTTCCCGGTTCCGTGGGGGCTTCAGAGGGGAGTTTTCTTGCGCTGTACCGCACCCTTCTGGGGACAGGCCAGAGCTTTTCCGTGATGCTTTTAAGCAGGGGAATCAGCTTTTACGCAATGCTTTGCATAAGCGGGCTGGCAACCGCCTTCCTGCAGTTTGCGAGAAGGGGAAAACCCGCCTCCCCGGTGTGAACGTGAGGACAATAGAGGTATAGAGCAAAAAAGGGGATTGCCTAATCAGGCAGTCCCCTTGTGCTGTTTCAGTTTACTTTACTTCATCCAGCTTAAATCCAAAGTATTTCACAGAGTTATTGTAGCAGATACCCTTTACGATTTCCTCCAGTGCCTTCATATCGGCCGGATACTCGCCGTTCTCTACCCAGCCGCCAATCAGATTGCAGAGGATGCGGCGGAAGTACTCATGTCTGGTGTAGGACAGGAAGCTTCTGGAGTCTGTCAGCATGCCGATGAAGTTGCCCAGGCATCCTAAGTTGGCCAGGGATGTCATCTGCTCGGTCATGCCGGTCTTGTGGTCATTGAACCACCATGCGGATCCCTGCTGAATTTTGCCCGGGAATTTCTCCTGGAAGCAGCCGATGATGGTTCCGATGGAAGCATTATCATTTGGATTCAGGGAGTACAGGATGGTCTTTGGAATCTCATTATTGGTGCTCAGGGCATTTAAGAAATCAGCCATCTGCGCGCTGGGGGCGTAGTTGTTAATACAGTCAAATCCGGTATCAGCGCCCAGCTTCTCGAACATGTAGCCGTTGTTGTCCCTCTTGCAGCCGTAGTGAATCTGCATAATCCATCCCATGGCATTATACTCCCGGGCCACAAACAGCATGAAGGCTGTCTTGAACTTCAGCTCTTCTTCCTTTGTTACTGCCTCGCCCTTTAAGCCTTTGGCAAGGATGGCATCCACCTCAGAGTCAGCGGCAGGCACATACATCACATACTCCAGAGCATGGTCGGATACACAGCATCCCATGGACGCAAAGAATGCCATACGCTTCCTGAGCGCCTCTTTTAAGGATGCAAAATCAGTAATCTGAACGCCGCTGACCTGGGAAAGCTGTGCCATGTAAGCGCCAAAGGCCGGCTTCTCAACGTTCATGGCCTTGTCCGGTCTCCATGCCGGAAGTACCTGTACATCAAAGGTGTCGTCCTCTGCAATCTTCTTATGCCATTCCAGGGAGTCTACCGGGTCGTCGGTGGTGCAGATCAGTGTCACGCCTGACTGTTTAATCAGGTTGCGGACCGTCATGGAGTCCTCCTGGAGCCTCATATTACACAGGTTCCATACCTCCTCGGCGGTATCGCCGTTTAAATAGCCCTGGTATCCGAAGTACTTCCTCAGCTCCAGGTGGCTCCAGTGGTACAGCGGGTTGCCGATGAGCTTTGGCATGGTCTCTGCCCAGGCCTGGAACTTCTCCCTGTCCGTGCTGTCGCCGGTCACATACTTCTCGTCCACGCCGTTGGAACGCATCTGGCGCCATTTGTAATGGTCGCCGCCCAGCCATACCTGTGTGATGGTGTCAAACTTGCGGTCCTCATAGATTTCCTGAGGATTGATGTGGCAGTGATAGTCAAGTATCGGCATATTCTCTGCAAAATCATGATACAGCGTCTTGGCCATATCAGTTGATAATAAGAAATCCTTGTCCATAAATTGTTTCATGTGTGATATTCCTCCTTAAGAATTAAAAATTTGTGGTTTTCCTTTTTATTAAATCAGAAGCGATTGTGGTCCTGCTGGGCACATTCACGCCGCTGAAAACCCCCATTAGAGTGTTGATCGTGGTGGTGCAGAGCGCTTCCACCTTACTGTCAATGGATGTAATCTCCGGGTCCGTACACCGGGCCAGCAGGGAATTGTTATAGCCGATGATGCTCAGATCGCGGGGAATGGAGATATCCGCTATATGGGCATACTTCACAGCTCCCACGGCCAGTGAGTCGTCGGAGGTGATGACAGCGTCAAATTCCAATCCTTCCCTGTGAAGGGACAGCAGCAGCTCCCTGGCAGCCTCTATGTCCTTGGGACACTGGCGGATGAGTTCATCGGAAGGCGTGATGTCCTTTGCCTTGAGGGCGTCTTTGTATCCCGCCAGCTTATTGACCCCGCTGTAGGAATAGCTGGTGTATACATACAGGATGCGCCTGCGTCCGGAGGAGAGCAGCTGGCTGGCGGCGCCGTACACCGCCGCGTGATCGTCGCAGACAGTGCTGTATATATTCTCACCTTCCAGGAAGCCGTTGACCAGCATAATGGGAAGGTCGGAAGCAGCCTCGATGATATAGGCATTATCCTTGGCACGCATCTCCACGAACTTGGAACCGGCCAGTATGATGGCATCCACCCGTTTGGAACGAAGCAAATCAAAATACTTCTGTTTGGCGTCCAGGTCATAGCCGGTGCAGCAGAGAATGGCGTCATAGCCGTGGGCGCGCAGTCCCCGCTCCAGATAGTAGATGGCGCCTGCCAGATACGGATCGGACGAATCGGAACACATGATTCCGATGGTTTTCATGGTATTTAACCCCAGGCCTCTGGCGAACACATTAGGAGTATAACCCAACTCGTCCATAACTTTCAAGACCTTTTCTCTGGTCTTTTCACTGACATTGGGATTTCCGTTAAGTACTCTGGATACGGTGGCGATGGACACCCCCGCATGTTCAGAAACATCATATATATTCATAAACTAACCTCACATTCTGTAAGCGCTTACAAGCTAAGTATATTATACATATTCCCTATGGATAATGCAATACTTTTCTATTTTTTTATTGACTTCTGGCCTGAAAATGAGTAGAATAATTGTAAGCACTTACAAGAATAAGTCACGAAACAGCACACAAGAGACAGGCACACAAAATCAAAGAAAACAAAGATGATAGGAGAATGAATGGCCATGCAGGATATTGTAAAAATTCATGAAAATGACAATGTGGCGGTTGCGCTGCGTCCCCTGGCAAAGGGCGGGGCTCTGGATGTGGCAGGAGCAAAGGTCAGTCTTTTAGAGGACATACCCCAGGGACACAAGTTTGCCTTAAGGCCCATAAAGGCCGGAGAGGAAGTGGTGAAGTACGGCTTCAGGATTGGATACGCAAAGGAGGATATCGATGCAGGGGCATGGGTCCATGTGCACAATGTGAGGACTGCACTGGGCGATGTGCTTACCTATGATTATGTTCCCCAGGAAAATGATGTGGCTCCCACAGAGCACGTGTATTTTGAGGGATACCGCAGGCCGGACGGCAAGGCGGGAATCCGCAACGAGATATGGATCATCCCCACGGTAGGCTGTGTGAATTCCATTGCCAAGGCCCTTGAGAACCAGGCAAAGTCACTGGCGGTTGGAAATGTGGAGGACGTGATTGCATTTCCCCACCCTTACGGATGTTCCCAGATGGGTGATGACCAGGAGAATACCAGAAAGGTGCTGGCAGATATGATCCGCCATCCCAACGCGGGAGGCGTTCTGGTGCTGGGACTGGGATGTGAGAACAGCAACATTCCCGTACTCATGGACTACATCGGAGCGTACGACGAGGACCGCGTGAAGTTCCTTCAGTGCCAGGATGTGGAGGATGAGATGGAGACTGCCATGGGGCTTCTTAAGGAGCTGGCAGCTTACGCAGGCGCATTTTCCAGGGAGAAGATAGATGCCGCCGAGCTGGTCATCGGCATGAAGTGCGGCGGATCTGACGGACTGTCCGGCATCACGGCCAATCCGGTGGTGGGCGCGTTTTCCGATCTGCTGGTGAGCAAGGGCGGAACCACCATCCTTACGGAAGTGCCTGAAATGTTCGGGGCAGAGACACTTCTCATGAACCGCTGCGCCTCTCCGGAGCTGTTTGACAAGACCGTGGACCTGATCAATCATTTCAAGAACTATTTTACCAGCCACAACCAGACCATCTACGAGAACCCGTCCCCAGGCAATAAAAAGGGCGGCATTTCCACCCTGGAGGACAAGTCCTTAGGGTGTACCCAGAAATCGGGAAGCGCTCTTGTAAGGGGTGTGCTGGAATACGGCGAACCGGTGAAGGTGAAGGGTCTGAACCTGTTAAGCGCTCCCGGCAATGACCTGGTGGCCTCCACGGCCCTGGCTGTATCCGGCGCCCATATGGTGCTCTTTACAACGGGAAGGGGAACCCCGTTTGCCTCCCCGGTCCCAACGGTCAAGATATCCAGCAACTCCAGGCTGGCAGGCCATAAGGACAACTGGATAGACTTTAACGCAGGCCGCATGGTGGAGGACATGACAAAGGAAGAACTGGCAAAGGAGCTGCTGAATTACGTCCTGGCTGTTGCATCCGGCAGGAAGGTCAAGTCAGAGGAAGCAGGATTCCATGATATGGCTATCTTTAAACAGGGAGTGACCCTGTAGAAAAAACGTTTTTTATGGCAGTATTATTTATGGCAGTATTAATTGCAATTTCTTCTTGCATCTCCTGGCGGACTGAGGTATACTGAATAACAGATATCGTATATACGGATAAAAGATGTATATACGAATAATTGAGCGGGAGGTGTCCATGAAACTAAACAGAACCACGCTGCGCACCGTAGAAATATTAAAGCTGGTGTCAAAAAAACCGGACGGCATTACCCTGGATGAGATATGCGCAAAGCTGGACATGCCTAAGACCAGCGCTTACGATATCGTGACCACACTGGTGCAGACCGGTATGATTCATGTGGCAAGGGAGCAGAAGCAGAGATATACCATCGGCCTGACAGCCTACCGGATTGGAATTAACTATACAAATAACCTGGACTTTATCAGTACCATTGACCCGGTGCTCAAGGCATTTTCCAAAGAGGTGGGGAAGACCGTGTTCTTCGGGATACGTTCGGATGATTCCATTGTGTATATTTGCAAGTTTGAGCCGGAGAATCCCATCATCACCACGGCCACTGTGGGAACAAAAAATCCCATTTACTGCACATCCCTCGGCAAGGCAATCATGGCCTACACGGAGGATGAGGACCGGGACGGCGTATTATCACGTATCAGCTTTAAGAAGCACACGGATAGAACCATCTGCACCAGGGAAGAATTTGAGAGGGAACTTAAATCGGTGCGTGAAAAGGGATATGCCTTTGACGCCAGGGAGCTGGAAGAGCACATGGAATGCGTAGGAGCTCCCGTATTTGGGCAGGATGGTAATGTGATGGGAGCCATCAGCGTCTCCAGCCTGTATAAACCCACCGAGGATTATGACGCCCTGGGACGCCTGGTAAGCGATAAGGGAGCCCAGCTGTCACGGCTGTTGGGTTACATCGGGTATGCATAGGAAAATAAACTTATATTTTTACCTGTTTTGCTGTTGACAAATCATGTGACAGCGATTAGAATTTAAATATACAAATCGTAATTATGAAATTGATTCGCATATGCGAATTTAAAGAGAAGGAGAATGAAGATGAAGAAAGAACAAGTTTTAGCAAGAATGAAAGAAGACTGTCTGGTTGCTGTTGTTCGCGCAAAGAACTATGAGCAGGGCGAGAAGGTAGTTGACGCCATCATCGCAGGCGGCATCAACTTCATCGAGCTTACCATGACCATGGATGACGGAGATCCGGTTGGCTTCATCAAACTGATGGCTGAGAAGTATAAAGGCAATGACAAGATTGTAATTGGCGCGGGTACCGTACTGGATCCTGAGACCGCAAGGGCCTGCATCCTGGCCGGAGCTAACTACATCGTAAGCCCGGGCCTGAACGTGGACACCATCCGTCTGTGCAACCGTTACAGAGTGCCCATGCTGCCAGGCGTTATGACTCCAACCGAGGCCATCACCGCTATGGAAGCCGGCTGTGACATTATCAAGATTTTCCCGGGCAACATCGTGGGACCTGCAGCTATCAGCTCCTTTAAGGGACCCCTTCCACAGGGCGAGTTCATGCCGTCCGGCGGCGTAGACGTGGATAATGTTGACAAGTGGATCAAGGCCGGCGCTTACGCAGTGGGAACAGGAAGCAGCCTGACAAAGGGCGCCAAGACAGGCGACTTCGCGGCCGTTACAGCTAAGGCTCAGGAGTTCGTGGCAGCTGTTGCAGCGGCAAGGGCATAGATGATACCTTACAGTAAGCATCATTCCAAATATAATTAAAAAGAGATTATTAAGAAGAGATTAAAGGAGAATCATACAATGGCAAAGATTGTTACCATGGGCGAAATCATGTTAAGATTATCTACCCCAAACAATGAGAAGTTCATCCAGGCAGACGAGTTTGACATCAATTACGGCGGCGGCGAGGCAAATGTGGCAGTTTCCCTTGCAAACTACGGCCATGAAGCTGAATTCATTACTGCAGTTCCGGCTAATCCCATTGGCGAGTGCGCAGTGGCTGCACTGAGAAAGTATAATGTAGGTACAAAGCACATTGCCAGAAGCGGCGAGAGACTGGGCATCTACTTCCTGGAGACAGGCTCTGCCATGAGAGCTTCCAACGTGGTCTATGACCGTGCCCACAGCTCCATCTCCACTGCAACTGCGGATCAGTTCAACTTTGACGAGATTTTTGCAGATGCTGACTGGTTCCACTTTACCGGAATCACACCAGCTGTCAGCGATGCAGCCATCGAGCTTACCGAGGCAGCGTTAAAGGCAGCCAAGGCACACAACGTTACAGTGTCTGTTGACTTAAACTTCCGTAAGAAACTGTGGTCCTCTGAGAAGGCTCAGAAGGTCATGACCAACCTGATGCAGTACGTTGATGTCTGCATCGGCAATGAAGAAGATGCAGAGAAGGTTCTGGGCTTTAAGCCGGGCAACACCGATGTTACCTCCGGCGAGCTGGAACTGGCAGGATACGTTGACATCTTCAACCAGATGGCTGATAAGTTCGGCTTCAAGTATATCATCAGCTCCCTGCGCGAGAGCCACAGCGCTTCCGATAACGGCTGGTCTGCCTGCATCATGGATGGAAAGACACGTGAGTTCTACCACTCCAGAAAGTACCACATCACACCTATCGTTGACCGTGTAGGCGGCGGCGATTCCTTTGCAGCAGGCCTGATCTGCGGTCTGGTGGATGGCAAGGATATGAAGGCAGCCCTGGAGTATGCAGTAGCTGCTTCAGCATTAAAGCACACCATTCCCGGCGACTTCAACCTGGTAACCAGGGCAGATGTTGAGAATCTGGCCGGCGGCGACGGTTCAGGCCGTGTTCAGAGATAAATCAGGATATTGACAATCAGACAATCAGAGACGGCTAATCCTTTCAGAGGTATTAGCCGTTTCTTATATGGTTTCTTATATGTTTTTATTTGAAAAGGAGATATGATATGGTAGAAACAAACGGCAGGAATTTTGACCTTCTTACATTAGGACAGGTGCTTCTTCGGCTGTCGCCCCCGGATAACGAGCGTCTGTCCAGAGGCGATACCTTTGTCAAGCAGGTGGGAGGCGCAGAGCTGAATGTGGCAGTGGGCGCGGCTCTTCTGGGTCTTCACACAGGCGTTATATCCAAGCTTCCGGCCCATGATATAGGAAGCTTCATGAAAGGCAAGATTCGTTCCTTCGGGGTCAGCGATGATTTCTTTATGTATGACCAGTCCCCCGCAGCCAGGGTCGGCATTTACTATTATGAGAACGGCGCTTATCCCAGAAAGCCGAAAGTGATTTACGACCGCAACCACAGCTCTTTTTTCTCCCTGGATATTGACGAGATACCGGAGGAGGTGTACACGGCTTCCAAGTGTTTCCACACCACAGGCATTACCCTGGCCTTAAACGGGGATATACGCGAGACCACCATAGAGATGATTAAGCGGTTCAAAGCAGCAGGTACCCTGGTATCCTTTGATGTTAACTTCAGGGGAAATCTGTGGACAGGGGACCAGGCCAGGGAGTGTATCCTGAGAATCCTTCCCTATGTGGACATTTTCTTCTGTTCCGAGGACACTGCCAGGCTCACCTTTTTAAAGACAGGCACTGCCAGGGAGATGATGAAGAGCTTTACCGAGGAATTCCCTATCTCCATTGTGGCCTCCACCCAGAGAATCGTCCACAGCCCCAAGCGGCATACCTTTGGCTCTGTGATATACGATGCAGCCAGGGATGAGTACTATGAGGAGGAGCCGTACCGGGATATTGAGGTGGTGGACCGGATCGGCAGCGGCGACGCCTATATATCCGGGGCGCTTTACGGGCTGCTCAGTACAGACGGTGACTGTGCCAGGGCCGTTGCCTTCGGCAATGCCACGGCTGCTGTCAAGAACACCATTCCCGGAGACCTGCCGTCTTCCAACCTGGAAGAAATCGAGACCATCATCCATGCCCACAATCAGGCAGGACCTCAGAGCGAGATGGCCCGGTAAAGGCAGACCGTATTTGTGTAAACATTTTGTAACATTTGTCGTAAGGTTCATTCTAAATTCAGAATTCTTAAGAAATACTTTATTGGATATGGACAGTAAATGATATATACTTCTCATACAGACATAACAGGTGCCTTCCGGCAGGCCCATGGCTTCCGGCAGGCAGATGAAAAGGAGAAGATAATGTTGAGAAAATATCATTTATATGCAGTGGGAATTTGTGCAGCCATAGCCCTGGGAGCAGCCGGATGCTCGGCAGGTGTCAACGCCGAGACAACGGCCGATAGCTCCGTGACAGCAGAAGCGAATAAGGAAGAGACCACCATGAATGACACCACGGTAGTGGAATCAGTTACCGGAGCCATTGAGAGTATGGAAGAGAGCCAGCCTGAGATTCCCCAGTCCATCCGGATTTACGGACCTGTGACAAAGATGGAGGACGGCAGGCTTTCCATTGACAATCAGTCGGGCATGAGCACCAGCGGTGAAATCATCCTGAATGTGGCTGACGATATGACTTATATCCTGGACGCCATGACAGGTCTCCCGGTAGCTCTGGAGGATGTGAAAGACGGGGATACCATTTATGCCTACATAGGGCCGGCCATGACCATGAGCCTTCCGCCTATGACCAATGCGGTCATGATTTTCACCAACCTTCCGGCAGACGCCAAGGCGCCTGATTATGTGGAGGTCAAGTCCATGGTTACGGATGCAGGCACATCCAAATCCGTGCTGACAGCTGCGGACGGAACCGAGTTCACACTGGCAGAGGACTGCAACATCTTCCCGTATCTCACCAGAAACATCGTGACTCTGGATGACCTGACACAGGGAAAGAAATGTGTGGTCTGGTCAGATGATGAGAACACGGCCTCCAAGATTATGTTATTTGCAGAATAATTAAAATCCCGTCAGGGAATTTTACAGGACAGGAGAAGGGCTGATGCCCGGCATAAGTTCTTAGCCGGACATCAGCCCTTTTATATTGCGCCGTTATAATCTCCATTCCCGTCCCAGCCGGGAATCTTATGTCTCTGGTGCATCTTCCTTATATATGTGATATTGGTTTTTGCCTCTTCGTTTGGCATGGTACATGACTTCGTCAGCCTTTTCAAAGAGAAAGGAAAAATTCCTTCCATGGTCAGGATAAAAGCTGACTCCGATGCTGAAGCTGACCGCGTTGTCCGGCGCCGATGCCTTATCCGTCTTCCTGCCTGTCCCTGACATCTGTTACATTGTGGAAAATACAGCGGAGGCAGGGAAGTTCCTGCTCCGCTTTAAGGAGTTCGCCGCATATATGAATCCACCGCAGCTGGCCGTCCCCGGATATGATATGCAGTTCAGACATAAATACACGGCTGCGGGACAGCGGTTTCCGGGTCCTCTTTCCGTCTGATTTTTAAGTTTAATTGCCGCACTCGATACTGATTTCATTGAACTTTTCCAGAATGTCGTCAATGCAGATCGCCTGCTTTTCCTCGTCTTCTTTGTCTACCACGGCGCGGCCCTGGTGCATCATCAGGAGACGGTCCCCGTATTCCACTGCGTAGCGCAGGTTGTGGGTGACCATGATGGTGGTCAGTTTTTTTTCTTTTACAATCTTTCCGGTCAGCTCCATGATGGTCTCGGCAGTCTTGGGGTCCAGGGCAGCTGTGTGTTCATCTAAAATCAGGAATTCAATGGGAGTCATGGTGGACATGAGAAGGGCCATGGCCTGGCGCTGGCCGCCGGAAAGGACTCCCACCTTCACATCCATCTTATCCTCCAGTCCCAGCCCCAGGGAGCGGAGGGATTCGCGGTAATACTCCAGTCTCAGCCGGTTGGTTCCCGGCCTGAGGTTAAAGGCCTTTCCCTTATTGTCTGCCAGGGACATGTTTTCCAGTATGGTCATGGTCGGACAGGTGCCCATGGCCGGATTCTGATAAACCCGCCCAATGCGGCGCTGGCGCTTGTATTCAGGAATCCGGGTGATGTCCTTTCCGCTGATTATGATTCGTCCCTCATCCAGAGGAATGCTGCCGCAGATGATGTTTAAGAGGGAGGTTTTGCCGGAGCCGTTGCTTCCCACCACGGACACAAACTGATGGTCCTTTATGGTCAGGCTGAAGTCCTCGAACAGGCACATTTCATTGACTGTACCGGCATTGTAGTATTTATTGATGTGCTTCAGTTCAAGCATGGCTTTTCACCTTCTTTCCCCTGGAGGAGCTTGCCACCAGGATAATAAGGAACAAAATGGATGTAATCAGCTTTAAGTCAGAGGCTGTCACCGGGAAGGAAACAGTAATGTTTCCAAAGGTAAGCGTCAAGTCCCCCAGAAGCAGGGCCAGGGATACACAGGCCTTGTAGATGATGGAGCCGATGATAACAGCCGTGGTGGACTTGACGAAGCCGAACCGTTTGAACAGCTGGGTGCCTATGATGACATTGGCCAGACCGATGACAATGGTTCCCGTGCCGGTGGAAATCTCAAAGAATCCCTTCTGCTGACAGTACACGCTGCCGGCCAGGGCTGCAAATCCGTTGGCAATGGCCAGGCCGATGATTTTCACCATGCCCTTATCCTTGGCCAGGGAGGTTACCAGCACATCATTGTCACCCACGGCCCTGAGAAGATAACCGGACCGGGTTTTCAGGTAAGCGTCCAGGAGCAGCTTGCAGATAAGGACGATAACCAGAAGGATGATGGTTACTGTATAGGGCCTTAAGGCCTGGGGAATGGTGCGTTCCAGCCATGGATTGCTGAAAATCGTGTCCTTGCTGAATATAGGCAGGTTGGACTTTCCTGCAACCCTTAAGTTGATGGAGTAGAGGGCGGTCATGACAATGATTCCCGACAGCAGGTCCCGTACCTTTAACTTGACATGGATAAGTCCGGTGACACAGCCCGCCACGGCTCCCAAAAGAAAGGAGAGGGGGAGGGCCGCAGCCGGATGGATGAAACCTCCGGCTATGCCGGTAGCGGTAAAAGCAGCTCCCAAAGGGAAGGTTCCGTCCACAGACAGATCCGGAAAATCCAGAATCCGGTATGTGATGTATACGCCCAGGGCCATGATGGCGTACACCAGGCCTTCTTCAAAGATACCTAAAATAATCGTTGTCATGATGTTCCTCCAGATAATAATGATAGAGCTTTACTGGGCAATCTCAGTGAACAGCTCAGCTGCATTTTTGGTCAAATCTTCCGGCAGTGTGATGCCCAGATTCCCGGCCACCTGTGTGTTGCCGTAGAAGGCGGCTTCCTTGATGGTTTCGTAATTCATTTCACTGGCTTTTTTCTCGCCGCGCAGTACCTGTGCAGCCATCTTTCCTGTCTGCTTGCCCAGTTCGATGTAGTCCAGTCCCATGGCAGCCAGGCATCCAATCTTCACCTGCTCAATCTCACTGCCGAATACAGGGATATTCTTGGCGGCAGCCTTATCCAGGATAACGGGAAGGGAGGCAACTACCGTGTTGTCGGTCAGGTTGGTGATGCAGTCCACCTTGTTTATAAGGGTGTCGGCAGCCAGGGCAATATCAGCGGAAGAGGAGATGCCTGTGTCCACGATTTCAAAACCATACTGGGGAGCCAGCTCCTTGTACTCTGCAATGGCGGATTCAGAATTCACCTCGCTGGTGGTGTACATGATGCCGATGTTTTTTGCTTCCGGAAGAATCTGGCGGATCATCTTAAGCTGGGCTTCCACAGGGAGTTTATCGCTGGTGCCTGTAATCTCGCCTACCGGAGTGCCGTCCGCATTGGCCAGCTCTGCGGCTACGGGGTCGGTTACAGCAGTGAAAATAACAGGAATGTCTGACTTCTTAGCCACGCCGTACTCTGCCTGCGCCATGGGAGTTGCGATGCCGCACATCAGGTCCACGCCCTTGCCTGCGAAATTGGTTGCAATCTGGCTGGCCGTGCCGCCGTCGGCCTGGGAATTATCATAGAGCACGGTCAGGTTCACGCCTTCCTCGATGCCTTCCTCTGCCAGGCCGGCCATGAAGCCTTCGCGGCAGTTGTCCAGGGAGCCGTGTTCCGCAAACTGTCCCACGCCGATGGTGTAGGAATCGCTGGATGATTCTGCCTTGGACTCACCGGTCTTGTCAGCGGATGAACCGTCGGCTGAGGATGTATCAGCGGACGAGGCTTCAGCGGACTGGGCTGCGGTGGTGTTCTGGGCAGTGGAGACGCAGCCTGATAAGAGGGATGCGCTTAAAGCCGCGGTTAATAGCATTGCAATTGTTTTTTTCATAATCTTGTTTCCTCCTGTTTTTAAACTATATTTGGATGATAAAAAATGTCGTTGGATAAGGGACTTTCTGACGGGGTGCTGTTTGAATAAAGCCGGAATAAAAAAGTCCCAATCATAGCTTATGCTACGATTGAGACGAATGAAATCCGCGGTGCCACTCAAATTGACTAAAAAGTCCACTTTACACATACCAACATATGCGCCGCATGTATAACGGTTGCGGAATCCGTCGGTCCCTACAGATAAAACAATCCTTCAAGACCGCCCTCAAAAGTCCATTCAGCTGCCAGCCCTATACCGCAATCCCACCGCCTGCGGCTCTCTGTGTTAAAGCTTTGATAGCTTACTCCTCTTTCTCTACGGTTTAATTTATTAATCCGTATCTTAATACAATAAAATGAATTTGTCAAGAGTGTTTTGAAAATTCATATAAAGTCATGTAATGTCGCACAAAAGTGTAAAAGAACTTTTATTGGTTGATGAAATGTGGTAGACTGTAGGTGTGGAAAGGAACATTTTGGGTTCCAAACAAAGGTGTTTACAATAAAACGTGTTCGCAACAAGGAGGAAAGTTCTATGAGCCGGTTACTTGTGGTGGTGGATATGCAGAAGGATTTTGTGGATGGAGCTTTGGGCAGTCCTGAGGCCCAGGCCATTGTCCCTCATGTGCTGGATAAGATAAAGGCGTACCAGGATGCAGGAGACGAGGTGGTATTTACCCTGGACACCCATTTTGCTGATTATATGGATACGATGGAAGGGAAGAAACTTCCGGTGGTCCACTGTGTCAAGGGAACGCCGGGGTGGGAACTGGTACCGGAGCTCAGGGAAGTTCCGGGAACCCGTTTTGAGAAGCATACCTTTGGAAGCAGGGAGCTGGCTGATTACGCAGCCGTGGGACGGTACGACTTTGTGGAGCTGGTCGGCCTGTGCACGGATATCTGCGTTATATCCAACGCCATGCTGCTCAAGGCAGCGGTTCCTGATACATCCATACAGGTGGATGGGGCCTGCTGCGCGGGGGTAACGCCTCAAAGCCATCACAATGCCCTCAGCGCCATGGGGATGTGCCACATAGACATTGTATAGACGTGAAAGCGACCACGGCCCTGTCATGGGCACGGCTGTGGATTAGGAATAAGGGGGATACTCAATATGAATGACAAGCATTTTGTAATTACCATTGAACGCCAGTACGGAAGCGGCGGCCGCCTGACAGGCAAACGCCTGGCCGAGGAGCTTGGCATTCATTTTTATGATGAAGAGATACTTAAGATGACCTCTGAGACCAGCGCCATAGGGGAGCAGTACTTCAGGCTGGCTGATGAAAGGGCAGGAAACAATCTGCTGTACCGTATAGTGACCAGCATGAAGCCGGAGCTGACGGAACCGGATAAGGACGGCCCCAACATTACCTCGCCGGAGAACCTGTTCCGGTTCCAGTCATCGGTCATCCGCAGGCTGGCAGCCTCCGAGACATGTATTATCGTAGGCCGCTGCGGCAATTATGTGCTCCAGGACCAGATGGATAATCTGGTGCGCATCTTTGTGTATGCGGATACGGTCACCAGAATCCGCAGGGTTATGGATGTGGATAAGGTGGATGAGGCGGAAGCGCTCCGCAGAATGAGACGGATTGATAAGGAGAGAACGGAGTATCACCGCTATTTTACCGGCAGGGAGTGGATGGATATGGAAAATTATGACCTTCCCATCAATGCCAGCCGGATTGATTACGACCAGATGATTCAACTGATAAAAGACTATCTGAAGCTCAAAGGATTCCTGTAGAAGGGAGGACCGGGGCTCAGGAAATGACAGAGGTGCATTGAGATGAGCAGTATATTTGCGGGAATCATGATTCCCTTTATCGGGACCACGGCAGGGGCAGCCTGCGTGTTCTTTCTGAAAAACGCATTGAAGCCCAGTGTCCAGAAGGCGTTTCTGGGATTTGCGTCAGGGGTAATGGTGGCGGCGTCTGTCTGGTCCCTCTTGATTCCGTCCATGGACATGAGCGGGCACATGGGAAAGCTGGCTTTCATTCCTGCTTCCGTGGGCTTTCTTCTGGGAATTGGTTTCCTGCTCCTGTTGGATGAGATTATACCTCATCTGCATATTGATACAGAGCAGCCGGAAGGTCCAAAGAGCGACTGGAAGAAGAGTACCATGCTGGTGCTGGCAGTGACCCTCCACAATATACCGGAGGGAATGGCAGTGGGCGTTGCGTTTGCGGGACTTTTGTCCCAGAACGGGACAATCACCATGGCAGGCGCTCTGGCTTTGTCTGTGGGTATTGCCATACAGAATTTCCCGGAGGGAGCCATCATATCCCTGCCGCTTAAGGAGGCAGCCGGGAAAGGAAAAGCATTCATTTATGGTACGCTTTCGGGCGTAGTGGAGCCCATAGGCGCCTTGCTTATGCTGGTGCTGGCCGAGTTTTTAGGTCCGGTTCTTCCGTACTTCCTGTCCTTTGCAGCAGGCGCCATGATATACGTGGTAGTGGAGGAGCTGATTCCGGAATCAGCCGAAGGAGAGCATTCCAATGTGGCAACCATTGGATTTGCCGTTGGGTTTGTGGTGATGATGATACTGGATGTAGCGCTGGGGTAGGTTTTGAAAAAAGGTTAAAGATTTATTTCTTTTGCCTTTTTTCTATTTGCAGGTAACACAGAAAAGGCAGATTTGCATCTGCCTTCAAGAATTCTATTCTTTTTATCTACCATTTCTAATATAGAGAGCCTGGTTCTTGCCATCTTAACTTAATGACATTGGGTCTTGACACGGGTTTCCTTTTTTGCTAAAGTGAATTTACTTCTGCTGGATAATTCAGGTATTCCGGCAATCTGCTGCATCCTAAGATACAGTTTAGGAATCTTATTCCGTCCGGCCCTTTCGGCTGCTGAAATCACATCAAACTCATATTTGGAATCACACAGAAAAGACACAGGGAATACACAGGAAGGACAGGTGATGCCCATAAGAACAAGCCAATGGCGACGATCCGGCAGCGAAACCAGTGAGGCCGGAAACAGAGATACATATTGAATCGGCCTCGAAAAATGATTATAATAAAAAGAAAGAGGGAGGAGTGGAATTGTTGAATAATCAAGATTTATTGTTGGCTATATCCGGTATGATGGATGATAAGCTGGAGAAAAAACTGGAACAGAAACTGATACAGTCAGAGCAGAGGCTGGAGATAAAGCTAAAACTGGCGATGGAGCAAACGCTGGAAGAAAAGTTAGAGGAAAAGCTGGAACAAAAGCTGGATAGGAAACTGGATGAAAAGCTGGAGGAAAAGCTGGAGGAAAAGCTGGAGGAAAAGCTGGAGGAAAAGCTGGAGGAAAAGC
>OIYD01000982.1_pt1 | contig 19381 bp, 18 predicted proteins | sample 1588141 | NCBI WGS metagenome assembly OIYD01 (sample SAMN03283259) | human gut metagenome | biome: human-associated habitat; material: feces | host: Homo sapiens | place: USA | collected 2013
GATTTATCCGGCGGCGCTTATGAGGTGTTCCAGAAGAGTGTCATGGGTGACAGCGAGGTGACTGCGTCCGCAACCCAGTCCGCGTCCATGACAGAGCTGGCCACCAACATTGCCGGAGACAAATGGGGAATCGGTTATGCGGGATTCGGCGCTTATAATAAGGCCAACGCAGACGGACAGGTACTGACTGCCATGAAGGTGGACGGAGTGGAAGCCACGGCTGAAAACATCATAAGCGGTGCGTATACCATTCAGAGACCGGTTATGTTTGTTACCGGTGCAGAGATTACCCCGTCTGAGCAGGCATTTATTGACTACATTTTCTCACAGACAGGATATGACGTGGTGGAGGCCAACGGATACATACCTGCCTTTACACCTGAGGCTTAATCTGCGCCGGGAAAACGCCGGGGAGATTGTCAGGGAAATATTCCCTTGAAAGAATCCCCTGAAATGGAGTCAAACCAATGAATAAACAGCTGAATGCATTATTTTCAGTTCTGATAAAGGCCCTGACCGCCCTGACCGTGATGGTCCTGGCCTTTGTCATATACTTTATTGTCAAGGAGGCACTGCCCACGTTCGATGAAGTGGCAGTGCCTGATTTCCTGTTGGGCCGGAGATGGATGCCTATTGCTTACACAGGGGAGCCGTCCTTTGGCATTTTTAATTTCATAGCGGCTACGCTCTACGTATCTCTGGTGGCAATGGTCCTGGCTGTGACAGTGGGGTTGGGGGCCGCCATTTATCTTTCCTGCGTTGCCACCCAGCGGATGCGGGGAATCCTATATCCCTTTGTGGACCTTTTAGCAGGAATCCCATCCGTGATATATGGCTTCATGGGGCTGACCCTTATGGTCAGGCTTTTCATCAGGGCCGGAGTCCACACAGGCTCCTGCGTGCTGGCGGCCGGAATCCTGCTGGCCGTTATGCTGCTTCCTTTTCTGATATCCTCCTGCAGCGAGACCATGCTGAAGGTAAGGAAACGGTATCAGCCCGCCGCGGACGTCCTGGGTATCTCCAAGTGGCATATGGTGGCAACCATTGTCCTTCCGGGGTCGTGGAAGAACATACTGCTGTCCATGATTTTGGCCATCGGACGGGCCATGGGGGAAACCATGGCAGTGATGATGGTCATTGGAAATGCGAACCTGTTCCCCTCCCTGCTTGGAAAGAGTGAGAGCATTGCCTCAGTGATTGCGCTGGAGATGGGAACAGCGGTGGTGGGAAGCACTCACTACCACGCCCTGTACGCGGCGGGACTGGTACTGATGCTCCTGTTGTTCCTTATCAATTCCGTCATCACCCTGCTGCGCGGCAGGCTGGAGCAATAGGCCGGAACAAGAAGACGGAATATGCATAAAGGAGGGAAAGACATGCATTTGCGCGCATCACTTACAAAATTTTGGGCGTATTCCAGCATGATATTGGTGACAGGCATCATATTGTTTCTGTTCGGATATGTTTTTTACCGGGGGGCAGGCACCATCAGCTGGGAATTTCTGTCCCAGTCACCCAGGGGAGCTGTCCTGGGTGAAGAGGGGGGTATCTGGCCCGCCATTGTGGGGAGCCTGTGTTTTACGGCAACAGCCATTGTCCTGGGGGGAATACCGGCTGTTGCTACAGCTCTCTTCATGGTATTTTACTGCAAAAGGCGCAGGACAGAGGGATTAATCCGCATGGTAATCCAGTGTATCTCGGGGATCCCTTCCATTGTCCTGGGGCTGTTTGCTTACAGCTTTCTGGTGCGGGACCTGGCCTGGGGGCGCTGTATCCTGTCATCGGGCGTGGCTCTGGCCGTGATGATTCTTCCTTTTATAGAGGTCAGGGCAGAGAAGACCTTCAGGGAGCTGCCAAAACAGCTGGTACAGTCCTCCTATGCCCTGGGCTGTTCCAGGTTCTATACCATCCGGAAGATTGTGCTGCCGGCCTGTAAGGGGGAGATCGTGTCGGGCGTAATACTGGGAGGCTGCTACGCCATGGGGGCCACGGCCCCTCTCATATTCACAGGGGCAGTGGCGTATTCCGGCCTCCCGGCCCGGCTCTCCGCCCCGGCCATGGCCCTGCCCATGCATCTTTACCTGCTGGTGGCCCAGGGAGCCACTTCCATGGACGCGGCTTACGGGACCGCTTTTGTCATGATGGCGCTGATTTTATTCAGCAGCCTTTTGGCAACAATTTACGCAAGGAGGAGCCAGAAAAAATGGAACATATCATGACGCTTCACAATGTCAGCGCATCCTATGACGGCAGGGAGGTATTGTCTGATTTGTCCTTAGACATACCGGCCCGCCGGATTACGGCCGTCATCGGTCCGTCCGGGTGCGGAAAAACCACGCTGCTGCGGTGTATGAACGGATTGCTGGCAGAGGAAAAGGGTGTATCTGTATCCGGAAGGATTTTGTTGGACGGACAGGAGATAAAATCCATGCAGAAGGATGTGCTTCGCCGCCGTGTGGGTCTGGTGTTTCAGACGCCGGCTCCCTTTCCATTTTCCATCTATAAGAACATGACATATGCGCCCCGGTATTACGGCATCCGGGATAAGGCTTCCCTGGAAGCGCTGGTGAAGGAAAAACTCCGGATGGCCGGACTGTATGACGAGGTCAGGGAAGATTTGGGCAGGAATGCTCTTAAACTTTCAGGAGGACAGCAGCAGAGGCTCTGTATCGCCCGTGCCCTGACAGTGGACCCGGAAGTACTATTGCTGGATGAGCCCTGTTCCGCCCTGGATGTGAAATCATCTGCCGTAATCGAGGAAATGCTGACAGAACTTAAGAAGCAGTATACCATTGTCATTGTCACCCATAACATAGCCCAGGCCCGCAGGATATCTGACTATGGGGCCTTTCTTTTAGGGGGCCGTCTGGTGGAGTGGGGGGAATCGGGCCAATTGTTCGGGTGCCCGGCGCAAGAGGAGACAAGGGCGTTTCTGGCAGGAATTTACGGATAAACGGATTTGGGCCGGAATCTGCGGATAGACGGATTCGGGCCGGCAGGGATATGGGGATAAGTGATACGGGATAGAAGATACAGGACAGGAGATACAGGGAGGAGACAGACTGTGATTGTAATAGAGATACCCGGGCGGGAGCCCCTCAGGATTGACCATGTGGTCTTGGATTACAACGGTACAGTGGCTGTGGACGGACTGCTGTTAAAGGGAGCCGGGGAACGGATTTCCCGGCTCAGGGAGCATGTAAAGGTGCATGTGCTCACTGCCGATACCTACGGCACGGTGACGCGCCAGTGCGAACCTTTGGGCATAACTGTAAGGACTTTTCCGCGGGAGGGTGCTGCCGGATGCAAGGAAGAAATCGTAAAGGGGCTTGAGGGAGGCGTGGCCTGTCTTGGCAATGGCTTTAATGATATACAGATGTTTGACGCAGCCCAGCTGTCCATAGCGGTTCTGGAGCGGGAGGGTATGTGCGCAGCCCTGTTAAGCCATGCATCCGTGGTGGTTCGCTCCATTGAGGATGGGCTGGACCTTCTGCTGAAGCCAGACCGTCTGCGGGCCACACTGAGAAGCTGACGGACCGGCAGGCGGTTGTCCTTCCCTTGTCAGGGAATGAACTGTTTACAATGAAGTTCCTGCAATGAACAGCCCTTAATGGACGGTTTCAAAATGAAAGAAATCCAAAAAAGTTGCATGGTAAATTATGAAATTTTAGGAAAAGGATTGAAACAGTTTTTTAAGTTTAATTACGGAACCATTAATGTTGGCCTGGCTGCCTTGACAAAAGGAGCCAGGCTCTTTATGTTAGAGTGTATCACCGGACGCGGTGGATGAAATGCGTATTTCACAGGGGTGCATGCACATACCGGACTCTGGAAATGCAGCTTTTACATAAAGAAAATGATACTGAAAATCAGATAGATGAGGAGACGTAATTATGAAAAGAAAATTAGCAGTTTTAGGAACAGCCATTATGGCGGCGGCAGCCATCACAGCCTGCTCAGGCAAGGATGCCAAGACCACTACAGCGGCAGAGGTGGTAACACAGGCCGACACCACAGCCGGGATGACGGATGGGGAGACAGAGGACGCAGGCGCTGCTTCGGACTCTGAAACCGCAGCAGAATCCCAGTCATCCGAATCCGCCTCCCAGGAGGCCGCACTCCTGGAGGAGGCAGAGGACGTGTCCCATGCCGGGGCAGAGCTGGAACAGAGTGAGATTAAGCCTTTCGCAGAGAAGGTGCAGAAGGCAGTGGCAGATAAGGATATGGAGGCATTGGCAGGCCTGTGCGCTTACCCGGTCTATGTTTCCCTTGGAGAAGGACAGGGTGAGGAGATTGCCGACGAGGCAGCTTTCTTAAAAATGGATGCGGACAAGATTTTTACTGAGAGTCTGTTAAAGGAAATTGCTGACACGGATGTAGACACGTTGGAGCAGTTTGGCGCCGGAGTCATCATGGGCGGGGAAAACAGCATTATTTTCAACAATGTGGATGGACAGGCAGCCATTACAGGTATTAACCTGAACTAGAGCGTGTCTGAACATGCAATGTCTGGACACACGGTGAAGAAGAACAAAATATCCCATTAATCAACAGGGCGTCCTCCTGCCGCAAGGCAGGGCGGGCGCCCTTTGCATCTAATCTTCCAGCGCATCCTTAAGTGCTCCTAAGAATTCCAGGTCGGATTTTTTGACCCGGATGTTGGAAGCAATGGTCTGGCCGGTGCTGGATGTGACGGTAATTTCAATCAGGGTCCCCTCGTCCATGACCCCGTCCCTGGATGCGGCTTTCACAAATGACAGCATTTTGGGATGGTTGGCCTTAAACTGGTTCCAGGCCGGTTTTAACTGAAGAAGATTCATTGGATTCATATGCTCACCTCCAAACAGGAATTTACGCTCTAGTTTACCATATTTGAAAGGCAGAGGTCCAGTCCAATCTTTCAATAAGGCAGTCCTCATAGTTCAATAAGGCGGTCCTCATGGAAAAGGACGGGCCGTATGGTCTTGTAAATGGTGCCCGGCTCGTGGTATTATGGTTAAAGATGCACATGAAAGGAAGAAATATGAAATTCATTCATTTATCAGACCTTCATATCGGAAAACGGGTCAATGGTTTTTCCATGCTGGAGGATCAAAAATATATATTAGACCAGATTCTCATGATTGCGGAGGAGGAAATGCCTGACGGTGTTCTCATAGCCGGGGATGTTTATGATAAACCTGTGCCTCCTGCTGAGGCAGTACAGGTCTTTGACGCTTTCCTGACCGGGCTGGCGGACCGGAACCTGCCCGTGTTTGTTATCAGCGGGAACCATGACAGCCCGGAGCGGCTGGCCTTTGGAGGGCAGCTTATGAAGGACAGGAGAGTTTATATGGCGCCTGTGTATGACGGTCATCTGGAGCCGGTTCAACTGGAGGACCGGTACGGAAGCCTGCGGGTCTATATGCTGCCCTTTATAAAACCTGCTGTTGTGAGAAGATGCTGCCCGGAGGAAGGCATTGAAACCTTTGAAGATGCGGTCCGCTGGGCTCTGGAGCATATGACGGGACATAAGATAGGAGAAGATGACCGCAATATCCTGATCGCCCACCAGTTTGTCACCGGTGCGTCCTGCTGTGACTCGGAGGAGCTGTCCATAGGCGGCCTGGACCAGGTGAGCGCTGAACTGTTCGATTCCTTCGATTATGTGGCCATGGGACATATCCACGGGCCCCAGAAGGTGGGAAGGGATACCCTGCGCTATAGCGGGACTCCCCTTAAATATTCATTCTCAGAGGTGAACCACAGGAAGTCAGTGACCGTGGTGGAGCTGCTGGAAAAGGGGAATGTGACCGTGAATACCCGTATTCTCAGGCCCCTCCATGATATGCGGGAGCTGAGAGGAAGCTATGAAGAACTGACCAGCCGTGATTTTTACCAGGGTACGGCTGTGGATGATTACCTTCACATAACCCTTACGGATGAGGAGGATATACTGGATGCAATAGGCAAGCTGCGCTCCATTTATCCCAATGTCATGAAGCTGGATTATGATAACAAGCGCACCAGGGAGGGCAGGGTGGTGGAAGCTGCCGCCAATGCGGACAAGCCCCCCATTGTTCTGATGGAGGAGCTGTACCAGCTTCAGAACAATCAGCCCATGACAGAGCAGCAGGCTGACTTTGCGGTAAAACTGATGGAAGAGATATGGGAGGGAAGCAGATGAGGCCCACAGAACTGATAATATCCGCATTTGGACCATATGCAGGTGAGGTCACCCTGGATATGGCCTCCCTGGGGGACCGGGGACTTTATCTCATTACGGGCGACACCGGAGCAGGCAAGACCACTCTGTTTGACGCCATTGCATTTGCCCTTTACGGCAACGCCAGCGGGGACAGCCGCAAACCCAGGATGCTGCGCAGCAAATATGCCAGGCCGGATGCCAGGACCTATGTGGAGATGGGATTTTCCTATAGTGGAAAGGAATACAGGGTGCGGCGCAATCCTGAGTATATGAGGACAAAGCAAAGAGGTGAAGGGGAGACACGGGAAAAGCCGGATGCACAGCTTCATATGCCGGACGGCAGGCTCGTTACAGGGGACAAAGCGGTAACGGTGGAGGTGGAAGGGCTTCTGGGCCTTAACAGGGAGCAGTTCTCCCAGATTGCCATGCTGGCCCAGGGCAGTTTTTCCAGGCTCCTGTCAGGCAGAACCGAGGATCGGGGCATCATTTTCCGGGAAATATTCAAGACAAAGCCCTACCAGTTGTTTCAGGAAAAGCTGAAGGACCGGGCCAAGGGTCTGTATGGCCGCTACGCGGACAGCAGAAAGAGCATGGAACAGTATGCTGGAGGTGTTATCACAGAGGGCCATAGTGAGGAACTTAAGCTGCGCTGGAAGGAGGTGCCCCAGGGGAGCCTGGAAGCTCTTTTGGAGGTGCTGGACCAGCTGATTGGGGCGGATGAGGCGCAGCAGCAGGGGAAGGACAGAGCCATGGCCCTGGTCAGGGACGAGATGGCTGCCCTTGGAATGGAGCTGGGGAAAATGCAGGGGGATGCCGCGGTCTGCCGGGATATGGCGGCTGCCGCGGATGTGCTCAGGGAAAATATGCCGGTTCTGGAACAGGCAAAGGTCAGGTATGAGAGGGAAAAGGAACGCCAGGCTGACAGAGACGGGCTGATTGGCGCTGTTACCAGGATGGAAGAAAACCTGAAAACCTATGACCGTTTTGACGGGCTGCAGGAAAATCTGAAGGCATGCAGGAAAGAGACAGAGAGCCTTGAAAAAAGGCTGGAGCAGGCGGCCCTGGAGGAAAGGCAGTGGAAGGAACGAAATGACAGCGATGAGAAGATACTGGAAAGCCTTCGCCAGGCAGGAGAAGAATACCAGGCAGCCCTGACAGCAGGGGAGAGACTGCGCGAATACAGCGGGCGCATCGGACTTCTGGCAGAGGAGCTGGGGCAGTACGGGCAGGAGAGGAAGAAGCTGGAGGCAGCCAGAGAGCGTTACAGGGCAGCAGGCGAGGAGAGCCGCAGGGCAGACGATGCCTACCGGGAGATGTACCAGAGATTCCTGGACAACCAGGCGGGAATCCTGGCTTCACGGCTCACAGAAGGCCAGCCCTGTCCTGTATGCGGCTCCGTCACCCATCCGGCGCCAGCACGGTATCTGGAGGAGGGAAAGGAGGCAGCTAAGGACAAGGTAGACCGGCTTAAGGCTGTCGCAGGGGAAAAGGACAGGGAGGCTGCCAGGCTCAGCCTGGAAGCAGGAAGGCTGGCTGGCAGTCTGGATACCCGTTATGAAAGGATGAAGCAGCAGATTGATGCCGAGGTGGCTTCCTGGAAGGAGGACTGGCAGCAGCGGATTCGCCAGGCGGAAGCCGATGCCGGGGCGTTGGCTGCAAAGACAGGGGATGTACGGCAGGGGCGCAGGTATTTCCTTGAACAGTGGGAGCTGATGATGGGGCAGCTAAAAGGCCAGCTGGAGCGCCAGGCTGCTGCCCAGAAGGAGAAGATTCAGGAAAAGAAGAAGAGAAAAGAATATAAGGAAGCCATTGAAGGCAGAAGGGTCTTAGGGCGTCAATCCCTGGAAGCAGCCTCGGAGTTGAAACAGCAGGCCCAGAAAATGCTGGCAGAGAGCCAGGCAAAGGAAAGGGAACTGGAAAGCCGCCTTAAGGAGATGGAGTCCTCCCTGCCCTATGAGAACAGGAAGGCCGCCCAGGCGGAGCTGGCAGAGAAGAAGGCATTTCTGGCCGGACTGGAAAAGGCGTTTAAGGAGGCGGAAGAATCCTATAACCGGATAAGCCGCAGAGTGTCGGACGCTCAGGCCCGATTGGAGGCGCTGAGAGGCCGGATGGCGGAGAAGGACGCAGAGGGAAGAGAGTCTGCGGGAGAGGAGATTGCGGGAAGAGAGACTGCGGAAGAGGACCGGGATCCGGCAAAAGGGCCGGACACAATGCTTCCGGGCGGCATGGACGTTAGAACCGCCATGGAACACCTGGAGGCGCGGATGCAGGAGAACCGGCAGCACCAGTCTGAGGCAAGGGAGAGGCTGACCGGCCTGGAGCAGGAGAAAAGCAGGCTTCACCACAGACTGGAAACCAACCGCATGGCAAGGGAACGTATTTCGGAACAGAAGGCGTCTATGGAAGAGATACAAAAGGAATGGACATGGGTCAAGGCACTTTCCGATACAGCGGCAGGTGAAGTGGGGGGAAAGGAAAAAATCACTCTGGAAACGTATGCGCAGATGGCATATTTTGAGCGTATCATTGCCAGGGCAAATACCAGGTTCATGGTCATGAGCGGCGGTCAGTATGAGCTGAAACGGTGTACGGAGGAGGATAACAGGGGGAAGAACGGGCTGGGGTTAAATGTCATCGACCATTACAATGGTACGGAGCGCAGCGTAAAGACATTGTCCGGCGGGGAATCCTTCCAGGCATCCCTTTCCCTGGCTCTGGGCCTGTCGGATGAGATACAGTCAGCTGCAGGCGGAATCCGCCTGGACACTCTCTTTGTGGATGAGGGATTCGGGTCTCTGGATGAGGATACACTGAACCTGGCCATGAAGTCCCTGGGAGACCTGGCAGAAGGAAGGCGTCTGGTGGGCATTATCTCCCATGTGGGGGAGCTGAAGGAACGAATCGAGCGCCAGATTGTTGTGGTTAAGGACAAGACAGGCGGAAGCAGGGCATATATTGAAACGTGACGGAACTGTGACGGAAGCAGAATGGTAATGAAGTTGGATCGCAGATAAGGAGAATAAGGTGAGAAGAAAGGACAGGGAAGTTAAGGATATATATGGAATAAGGGAAATTATACGGGAGTGTGACTGCTGCAGGCTGGCTTTTCCCCATGGAAAGAGCGCCTACATCGTTCCTCTCAGCTTCGGATACAATGAGGAGGAAAATGCGTTCTATTTCCACGGGGCGGCGGAAGGGAAGAAGATGGACCTGGTCAGGCAGATTGGATATGCCGGGTTTGAGATGGATACTGCCCATGGTCTGAAGGAGGCGGACCAGGCCTGCGGATATTCCTTCCGGTACAGAAGCGTGGTGGGGGAAGGACCCATCCGGGTAGTGGAAGAGGTGGAGGAGAAGAAAAAGGGCCTGAACTGCATCATGGGCCACATGTCAGGAAAGGACAGCTGGGATTACCCGGAGGCTATGCTTAAGAGAACCGCTGTACTGCGCCTGGATGTGGAACAGATGTCAGGGAAAGAACAGGTTTAGGAGGCTGTGACAAAGGAGGAAGAATATGTTTGAGTCAAGATGCGGAGTCTGCTGCAATCAATGTGAAAGAAAGGAAGCGGTCCGCTGTACGGGATGTGTAACCATGGAAAAGCCCTTCTGGGGCGGTGAGTGCGGTGTTAAATCCTGCTGCGAGGCAAAAGGGCTGAACCACTGCGGAGAATGTCCTGATTTTCCCTGTGAGATGGAGGCGTCCATGGGAACAGATATGGGCTTTGATGCAGAGCCAAGGTTAAAACAGTGCAGGGAATGGACAAAATAAAATCACCATGGAGGAGATATGCTGTCAGAGGATATGGCGGAAGCAGCCAATCAGGAATGTCCGATTTTGGATAAGGTTTATGAAGACCAGACGGTCGTTGGGATATCGGGAAAAAAAGTGGAGTTTGACACGGTGAAATTCGTCAGGTGCAGGATGGAGGAGTGTGATTTCAGCGGCGCGTCCTTCTGCAATGTAGTATTTGACAAGTGTGATTTTTCTAACTGCTCCTTCCGGGATACCTATTGGAAGAATGTGAATGTATCAGACTCAAAGGGGGACGGAAGCCAGTTCTGCAACTCCACGTTTAAGTGGGTGAAGCTTCTGGACAGTCAGTTCCACTATGGGAATTTCTCTACTGCCTTCTGGGAGTTCGGCGAAATAAAGGGCTGTAATTTCCGGGAATCCTTCATGTCTGAGGTGAAATTTAAAAAGACGGTTTTTTCCTCCACGGACCTGGCCGGTACGGATTTTTTCCGTACACCGTTAAAGGGAATGGATTTATCAGAGTGCGTCATTGACGGCATCATGGTCTCGGATCAGTTCACGGAACTGGCGGGTGTAAAGGTCAGCCTGCTGCAGGCCGCCGAGCTGGCCAGGCTGATGGGAGTTAAAATTGTGTAAATGGGTTATATAATATAAACTATATATAGAAAAACAGGAGGATGTTACAATGGTAGAGAGCATGACGATTCAGGAGTTTCTGGATGTATTATCTTCAAAGGAGCCGGTACCGGGGGGCGGCGGCGCTTCGGCCCTGGCCGGAGCCCTGGGCAATGCCCTGGGACAGATGGTGGCCAATCTGACCATAGGCAAGAAGAAGTACGCGCTGGTGGAGGATGAGATTAAGGAGCTGGCAGAGCGGATGAAGGGAATCCAGGGACAGTTTACCGCGCTGGCCGACCAGGATGCAAAGGTATTTGCGCCTCTGGCCAAATGCTACAGCCTTCCCTCAGGTACAGAGGAAGAAAAGGCATACAAGGCAGAGGTCATGGAAGCACGCTTGCTAGATGCCAGTCTCGTGCCAATGGAAATCATGGAAAAGGCGGCGGAAATGCTGGAAATCATGGATATCCTTGCTGATAAGGGAAGCAGGATGGCTGTCAGCGACGTGGGCGTGGGAGTTCAGTTCATCCGGACCGCATTGCTGGGAGCCGTGATGAATGTGTACATCAATACCAAGTCCATGAAGAACAGGGGGAAGGCGGAAGAAATGAATGAAAAGGCGGAACGCCTCATTAGGGAGGGGACAGAGGCAGCGGACCGCATATATCAGAAGGTGCTTGGGCAGCTGAGATAGAAGCCGGAAATCGCCGGCTTTTATGAACCTGCCGACGTATATTTGTTCACCCCAACCCTCCAGAACAGGCAGCAGAGGGCGAAGAATACAAGGCATGAGACAGGGGAGGCAGCATAGAGTAAACGGCTGCTTTTTCCCAGAAGGATAAGCAGGGGATAGTATTGGAAACAGGCCAAAGGGATAGAAACAGAGAGCCGCATAAATAATGTAAAATCCCATGAACAGAAAAGTACCGCACAGAATCATGAAGAGCAGAAGAAAAGCTCCGCGGAGAGTCCAGCGGATACCGCTGGCGTGTACGGCGTAAGCAAGGATGATGGCTGCCTGTAGGAGGCGCCCTACGCTGGAGAATTCAATCCTGGAGGCAAAGGTCTGGAACAGGGTTCCGGCAGGGCGGAGCATGATCCGGTCAAATTCACCGTTTGAAACCACGTGGCTGAATCCCTTAAAGCCAGCGGCAAATAATTCTGCTATGGAAAAGGCGGACAGGACAACGGAAAAACACAGGAGGACCTGCTGGTATGTGAAGCCTTCCACTGCATGAAACTGCTGAAACATGAAGAACACGCTCAGAAAACCGGCAAAGGAAACAAAAAACTGACCAAGGGCCGTAAGGAGGAAAGAGACCTTATATTCAAGAGCGCTTTTCAGTTGGATGGAAAAATAGCGGCAGTATAAACGTAGCATAATCAACCTCCCTGTATGACTGCGTGTTTTAAGGCGAGCTACATCAAATAATGGCCGAGGATTGTCAGGGAAATGACCCAAAAAAGCTGAAGGGCCAGGGTGCCCGCGGCCTCTGTACCGGCAACGGATATACCGCTTTCCTGTATATTCATTAAATCAGAGGCACTGCCACCCCGGGGGAACGGTGTATAATCAATGGAAATATGTTTGGCAGAGGAATAATGTTTTTTCAGCATCTAAAGGTCGCCGTCCAATAGAAGGCGGCCTTTTCCTATGAGAAGAATCCTGTTTGTCAACGCCTCTATATCCTGCGTGTCATGGGTGGTAAGGATAATGGTGGTGCCCTGGTCCCTGTTGATTTCCCGGATAATATTGCGGACCGCAACTTTTGAGACGGCATCCAGCCCTATGGTGGGCTCGTCTAGAAAGAGGATTCGCGGCGAGTGAAGGAGGGAGGCAGCAAGTTCGCACCGCATTCGCTGCCCAAGGGAAAGCTGGCGGACCGGCGTCCTTATGATGGTTCCAATGTCCAGAAGCTGAATCAGATAACTCAGATTCCGGTGGTAGGACTGGTCTGAGAGGCGGTATATGTCCTTTAAAAGCTCAAAGGAATCTGCCACAGGCACGTCCCACCACAGCTGGGAGCGCTGTCCGAACACCACCCCGATGTCCTTTACATATTCCTTCCGCTGTTTCCATGGATTCATACCGTTGATATGGCATTGGCCGCTGTCGGGGACCAGGATGCCGGACATAATTTTAATGGTGCTGCTTTTTCCTGCGCCGTTAGGGCCTATATAACCCACGATTTCCCCCTCACGGATATGAAAGGAGATATCCTCCAGCGCGTGGATGGTTTCATATTCCCTGTGGAACAAGGAAGCAAAAGCAGCCGACAAACCCGAATTCCTCCTGGCCACCCGGTATGTCTTGCAGATATGCTCCAATGTAATCATGTTTTTATCCTCCGCAGAAAGCCTGTATGGCATTTTAGCATTAAATTCTTATTCTATAGCCTGAAAAAGAAATTGTCAACAGCATTGAAATAAAAATACTCTGCTAAAATACTCTGGAAAGCCAGGCACGGGAGCAGGAGCCAATCAAAAACACATAGTTTTTTTCTATGAACAAAAAGTACGTTTATACAACATTTCTATTCGGGACACGATTGAATTCAGTCAGGCCTTCAAAAGTCCAATAAATACTCATCTTTATAGTTGAAATTAAATATAGGATTTGTTGAATTAAAATAAAAGAACAGAAATTTGGCAGGAATTCAGAAAAATGTGAAAAAATATTTGAACTAAACCTGGAATTGGTGGAAGTAGACAAGAAAATACACAAATGTTATAATCAGGACGTCATTTTTTACATCATTCAACGCTCTGGATACAGAGCTGCCGGCTGTTTTAACGGTACCTGTATCTGTCGGAAAGGAAGGTTTTACTATTATGAAACACAGGAAATGGTTCCGTTTGCTTGCCCTGGCTCTCAGCGCTGTGATGCTGACTGCATGTGGCCAGTCCGGCGGGGCAAAGGAGGAGGCCACCTCTGCGGTTGCGGGAGATACGGCTAAGGGAACAGGAAACACCCAGGGAACAGAAACTGCACAGGGGACAGGGGAAACAGAATATAAGACGGAGCTGAACGTTGCAATCACCGCAAATCCGCCAACACTGGATGTTCACGGCGTCAATTCCAACATTGTAGGAGGAATCGGCACCCATATCTATGAGCCTTTGTTTGCAATGGATGCAAATTATGAGCCGGCCGGCGTACTGGCTGATTCCTACACTGTAAGTGAAGATGGAAAAGTCTACACAATCAAATTGCGCCAGGGCGTCAAGTTTCACAATGGACAGGAAATGACAGCGGATGACGTGGTTGCATCCATGTCCCGCTGGCTGGAATTATCCGGCAAGGCAAAGGCCCTTCTGGAAGGAACCGTATTTGAAAAAGCAGATGATTATACCATTACCATGACACTGCCGGAGGCGTATGCCGATGCCATGACCGTGGTAGCTGCATCCATTCAGTTCCCTGCAGTCTATCCGAAATCCGTCATTGATTCTGCAGGAACAGAGGGTATAACGGAATATATAGGCACAGGCCCTTACAAACTGGACGAGTGGAAACAGGACCAGTACATTCATCTGGTCAAGTATGAGGACTATGCGCAGCCCGCCGGAGTGTCCTCCGGTTTCACAGGCGAAAAGCTGGCAGCCACCCCGGATATTTACTTCCGTGTGGTAACAGACGATTCCACCCGGGTCGCCGGCGTACAGACTGGCCAGTATGACATTGCGGAAGAGATGCCGCAGGAGAGATACCAGGAGCTTTCCGGTGACAGCAGTCTTAAATTCTATGTAAAGACCGCAGGAACCATCAACCTGTTCTTTAATACCACAAAAGGAATCATGACCAATGAGCAGATGCGCCAGGCTATTATGGCCTGCCTGAATTGTGACGATATTATGCTGGCAAGCTACGGCGACCCCAACCTGTATGTGCTCAATCCGGGCTGGTGCAATCCGGATGACGCGATGTGGGGCAGTGATGCGGGTTCAGAATATTATAATCAGAATAACATAGAGAAAGCAAAGGAGCTGTTGACCGAGGCCGGTTATAACAATGAGGAAATTGTCCTGGTAACAACCCCTGATTATGGCGAGATGTATAATGCAACCCTGGTTGTCCAGGCTGAATTACAGAGCGCCGGTATCAATGCAGTGGTTGAGAGCTATGATTTTGCAACCTTCATGGAGCACAGGGCCAATCCGGACCAGTTCTCCCTGTATATAACCAGCAACCGTTATAACCTGAATCCGGTTCAGCTTTCCGTCCTGACCAAGGATTGGGCCGGACTGGACCGTCCGGAGGTGGACCAGGGGATATCCGCAATCCGTATGGCGGCCTCCGCTGAGGAATCCTCCGAAAAATGGGATGATTTGCAGGAATTCCTGTACGAATATGGGGCGGCAAGCGTTCTGGGACACTACAGCGGCCTGATGGCCACAGGGGCCGGCGTGGAAGGCTTTAATTTCTTTGACTTTCCGCTTTACTGGAATGTGAAAGTTCCTGTATAATGTATGGTTTACCAGCAGGTGGCGGGTTCTCCCCCACCTGCTTTTTGTCACATCAATATGGATGATTGGATGGGAAGGAAATAATAATGTTATCTTATATCATAAAGCGGATTCTCTCTCTGATTCCGACTCTGTTCGTGGTGTCCGTGGTGGTTTTCCTGGTGGTCTATATGATTCCCGGAGGACCAGCCACAGCACTTTTAGGCATGGAGGCAACTCCAGAAGCCATTGCAGATTTAAATGCAGAGCTGGGGTTTGACCGCCCCTTTTTTGTGCAGTACGCAGACTGGTTCATAAACATGCTCCACGGTGATTGGGGACAGTCCTATTTCCTTCAGACCACCGTGCTGGATGCCATAGGGGAATACTTTGCCCCAACTTTCAGCCTGGCTGTTTTCGCGCAGCTTATATCTTTGGTTATCGCTGTCCCCTTGGGAATTCTGGCTGCATATAGACGGGGAACCTGCGTTGACATGATTACGGTATCGGCTTCTCTGCTGGGAATCGCCATACCTGGTTTCCTCCTCAGTATGTTTCTGATGCTGTTTTTCGGCGTCCATCTGAAATGGCTTCCTGTGGCAGGTTATGTGCAGATGAGCCAGGGGATTCTTGAACATCTCCGGTATCTGCTGCTCCCGGCACTATCGCTGGGAGTGGTCCAGGCCGCCTATATCACCCGTATGTCCCGCTCGGCTATGCTGGATGTATTGTATATGAATTACATCCGTACAGCCCGGGCAAAGGGCCTGAAGGAATCTGCTGTGGTCCTGGTCTACGGACTGAAAAATGCCGGTCCCACTATATTGACGGTAGTAGGGCAGTCCTTTGGCAGTCTTGTAACAGGAACCATTGTTACCGAGACACTGTTTAACATACCGGGACTGGGCATGCTCACCATGACCTCTATTACACGCCGGGATGTTTTTGTTATTCAGGGAGTGGTTCTGTTTGTAACATTTATTTATGTGCTGGTTAACCTTGCAGTGGATATTCTGTACGGTTTTGTGGACCCGCGCATACAGCTTGGAAACAAGTAGGGGAGGAGAAGATCATGAAAATATCAAATACCGCAACGGATTGCCAGACAAGTGAAGTCATCCTCCGCGAACAGCGTCAGATTTGCCGTGAGCGTTTTTTTTCCAATCCAGGACTGATTATAGGACTTACCGTTTTTATTCTCATTGCGCTGGCTGCCATAATCATTCCTGCTGCTGTCAATGTGGACCCCAATGAAATGGCTATTGCAGACCGTCTGAAGGGGCCAAGTCTAAACCATCCCTTTGGCACCGATGAATTCGGCCGGGATTTGATGATTCGCGTGCTCTATGGGGCAAGAGTCTCTCTTTTGGTAGGCGGCGCCGTGGCGCTGCTGTCCTGCGTCCTGGGTACGGTCACCGGTATCTATGCCAGCTACTTCAAAATCCTGGATCACATCCTCATGCGTATCTGTGAGGGCCTGATAGCCATACCAGGTGTTCTGTTGGCCATTGCGCTTATGGCTGCGCTGGGAGCAAGCAATCTAAATGTAATAATAGCCCTGACCATCGTCTACACCCCCAGTGTTGCCCGGATTGTGCGCAGCAGCGCCCTGGTGACCAGGGGCCTGCCCTATGTGGAAGCAGCCAAGGTACAGGGCGCAGGCAGTGGACGCATACTCTGGAAACTGATCCTGCCGAGCGTAATCTCGCCTCTGACGGTTCAGGCATCCTTTATTTTCGCACAGGCAATCATCTCTGAGGCGTCACTGAGCTTTCTGGGGGCGGGCATTCCTGCCCCGGCTGCAAGCTGGGGCAACATTCTGCAGGGCAGTAAGCAGGTGCTTCAGAAAGCGCCATGGACCGTTCTGTTTCCGGGGCTGGCAGTAGTGCTTTGCGTACTCAGCCTGAATCTGTTGGGTGATGGACTGCGGGATTACCTTGACCCGCGTACGGCAGGGAGGAAGAAAGGATAATGAAAACAGACGAAATGCAAAATATAATACAAGATAAAATGACTGATGAAGCAGGGACATTGCTGGAAATCCGTAATTTGAAGGTAAGGTTTACGGCCCGGAAAAAAGTACTGACAGCGGTGGACGGCGTGAGTCTGAGCATCAGGCCCGGAGAAATCGTGGGCGTTGTGGGGGAATCCGGCTCGGGCAAAAGCGTTATGTCCCAGTCAATCCTGCGTCTGCGGGAATACGACTCGGATGTGAACTATGAAGGCCAGGTATTGTTTGAGGGCAAGGACCTTTTAAAGGTGTCCCAGGCTGAAATGCGCGGAGTACGGGGCAACCGGATTGCAGTCATTTTTCAGGACCCTATGACATCCTTAAGCCCGGTTCACACCGTCGGCAGACAGCTATCGGAAGTGCTGATACTGCATAAAAAGATGACAAAACAGCAGGCTGAGGAACGGTGCGGGGAGCTGCTGCACCTGACCGGCATACCCAACCCGCAGGACTGTATGACAAAGTATCCTTACGAACTGTCAGGCGGTATGCAGCAGAGGGTGATGATTGCCATGGCTCTGTCCTGTGAGCCGAAGCTGCTGATTGCCGATGAACCCACCACGGCTCTGGATGTTACCATACAAGAGCAGATTTTAAACCTGATTGCAGAACTGAACGAGCGCATGGGGATGTCAGTCCTGTTTATCACCCATGACCTGGGAGCCATGGCCCAGATCTGCCACAGTGTCCGCGTTATGTATCTTGGCAATCTTGTTGAGGAGGCCCAGGCTGAAGCATTATTTGCCCGTCCCCTTCACCCATACACCCAGGGGCTTTTGGACTGTATCCCGCGTCTGGATTCAGACCGCAGCCAGCCCCTGCATGTGATTTCTGGCGTGGTGCCGCCCTTGTCCAATGTGCCTGAGGGATGCCGTTTCTGTACCCGCTGTCCTTACGCTGACCAGCGCTGTATGCTGCAAAACCCTCCATCTGTGGAGGTGTATCCCGGCCATAAAGCAAAGTGTTGGAAATATGTTACGGAACAGGAGGTGATGTAAGATGAAGACGCCACTTTTAGAAATGAAGAACCTTCAGAAACGCTACCCTGTATATGGCCCTCTGGGAAAGCTGTTTCCTCCCAGGACATATATGCGGGCAGTCTCCAATATGTGCCTGGCGCTGTACGAGGGCGAGACCTATGGCCTGGTGGGGGAATCCGGCTGCGGAAAGAGCACTACGGGACGGTCCATCCTGGGTCTGGTAAAACCTGACAGCGGTGAAATCCTTTATAAAGGCCAGGACCTGACCAGGCTGAGTGACAGTGAATTCCGCCCTCTGCGCCGGGATTTGCAGATGGTCTTTCAGGATACATTGTCCTCCCTGAATCCCCGCTCACGCGTCGGGGCCCTGCTGGAGGAACCCCTTATAGTCCAGGGGATGAAAGACGGAGAAGAGCGCCGCCAAAAGGTGATGGAAATTCTGGGAATGGTCGGATTGTCCGATGATTATTACTTCCGCTATCCACACGAGCTGTCCGGCGGACAGGTGCAGCGGTTGGGTATTGCAAGGGCGCTGATTATCGACCCGAAGCTGATTATCTGTGATGAGCCGGTTTCTGCGCTGGATGTGTCCATTCAGTCTCAGATTCTGAACATGCTGACCTCCCTGCAGAGAGAGATGAACCTAAGTCTGCTGTTCATATCCCACGATATCGGCGTGGTGCGGTATATATCCAGCCGTATCGGCGTTATGTATCTTGGTACACTGGTGGAAGAGGCCGGTACGGACGAACTCTTTTCTCATCCCCTTCATCCGTATACACAGGCATTATTTGCCTCCATTCCGGACTTTAACAAGAAGAGAACGGTCTCTCTTAAAGGCGAACTGCCGATGTACACCGATGAATTTAAGGGATGTGTGTTCCACACCCGCTGCCCTTACGCCACGCAGTTGTGCGCCGAGCAGGAGCCGCCGCTGACCGAGGTGGGAAGCAACCATGCGGTTGCCTGCCATAGAGTGACCCCCGCAAGGGGGAATGAGGAAAAAGGAGGCATATTATGAAAGCGAAGCATCTCGTTTCCATGCTGCTGGCCGGTTCCATGATCCTGGGGCTGGCGGCCTGCGCGCCCACCACCAACTCCGGCGGCGGGAACGACAACCCGCAGCCCACCGGAACGGACTCCGGCTCCGGCGGTGCATCCTCGGAGTACCTGGTTTACAACGTGGGCGAGGAACCCAAGACCTGGGACCCCCAGCTTAACACCTCCAGCATGGGCGGCCATGTCATTCTGAACCTCTACGACGGCCTGGTGCGCGACACCCGGGACGGCGTCCAGATGGCATCCGCCGAGCGCTACGAGCTCTCGGCCAACGCCGACGGCGTTGAGGACACCGTGTACACCTTCTATCTGCGGGACGGCCTGAC
>OIYD01000991.1_pt1 | contig 19165 bp, 19 predicted proteins | sample 1588141 | NCBI WGS metagenome assembly OIYD01 (sample SAMN03283259) | human gut metagenome | biome: human-associated habitat; material: feces | host: Homo sapiens | place: USA | collected 2013
TATATGCAGGGGGGTATGAGTATATGACTGGTGCAGAATCACGCTGTATCAGCTTTATTCACGCAAAGTCAATGGATAAAATCAGGCTGTCTTCGCCTCCAGGGCTTCCACTCTTTTTTCCACTTCCTGTATCATCTTAAGGAGCATGGCGCCATTGATATCATCCAGCTTCTTAATCCTGTAATACTCTGTCATCTCATCTAATCTGCGTTTCATCGTGTCCAGCCGTTCTGTCAGATTATCCTGTACCCGGTCCAATTCCCCAAGAATCAGATTCTCTGATTCTGTGAAACGGGTATCCAGTCTTCTGTCTATTTCTGTCAGGATATGCTCCTGCGTACCGGTAAGGCGCGTATCCAGTTTCTTATCCACCTCCGTCAGGATATGCTCCTGCGTACCGGTAAGGCGCGTATCCAGTTTCTTATTCACCTCTGTCAGGATATGCTCCTGCGATTCCGCAATCTCTTCTTTCATGATTGCTCGTATCATCTCCAAGTCCTGTCGTTCAAGCATTTATCCACCCCTTATCCTATGGCCTGAGTGTTTCAGCACTCAGGTAAAAAACGTCGTTCAGATTCCAGTACCGTCTCAGCCGTACACTATATATAGCATATCTTACCTGGGGTGTCAAGGGAAGAAGCAGGGGTTATCCTCCCCTGCTCCTTTCTCATATCCGTGATTCTTTTTTCCATAAAATATATTCCTGACAATGAACCATCTTTATCTTTATTCGCTGAGATATGCTTTTTTTACCTGATCATTGTTCATAAGCTCCTTTGCGTCTCCGCTGAGAGCAATATTTCCTGTCTCCAGAACATATGCCTTATGGGCAATGGAAAGAGCCTTCTTAGCGTTCTGTTCCACAAGAAGCACGGTGGTGCCATCTGCGTTTATCTTCTGGATAATATCAAATATCTCATTTACATAGATAGGTGAAAGTCCCATGGAGGGCTCATCCATTACAATCATTCTGGGGTGGCTCATAAGGGCCCTTCCCATGGCAAGCATCTGCTGCTCGCCGCCGGACAGGGTGCCTGCAAGCTGGTTCTTGCGCTCCTCCAGACGCGGGAAACGCTGGTATATCATCTTCAGAGTGGCTTCTATCTCTTCCTTGTCTTTTCTTGTATAAGCCCCCATTTTCAGATTCTGCAGCACCGTAAGGGTGGCGAACACGCGCCTTCCTTCCGGCACATGGGCGATTCCCATGCCCACCAGTTTATAGCCGGGAACCCTGGTTATGTCGGTTCCCTCATATACGATTTTTCCTGTCTTCGCGCTGATAAGCCCGGTGATGGTGTGCAGGGTTGTGGTCTTTCCCGCACCGTTGGCACCTATCAGAGCCACGATTTCTCCCTGGTTCACATCAAAGGAGATTCCTTTTATGGCCTGGATTACACCGTAGTATACTTCCAGGTCCCTGACTTCAAGCATAGCCATATTATACGCTCCTCCTATTCACCAAGATATGCTTTGACAACTTCCGGATTGTGAAGCACTGCGCCGGTCTCGCCCTGGCACAGGACCTGTCCGAAGTTGAGAACGGTCAGTTCTTCGCAGATACCGCTTACAAGCTTCATATCATGTTCAATCAGAAGGATGGTCATATCGAAATTATCCCTCACAAAACGGATGGTATCCATAAGCTCGGCTGTCTCATTTGGATTCATTCCCGCTGCCGGCTCATCCAGGAGAAGGAGCTTTGGCTCCGTGGCCAGGGCCCTGGCTATCTCCAGCTTTCTCTGCTTTCCGTAGGGGAGGTTGGAGGCTTTGTAGTCGCACTCTTCGTCCAGTCCGAATACCTTGAGCAGCTCCATGGCTCTCTCGTCCATTTGCTTCTCCACCTTAAAATAGTTGGGAAAACGGAAAATTCCGGCTGTGGTGGAATACCTGTAATGATTGTGAAGACCTGCCTTCACATTGTCCAGCACCGACAAATCCTTAAACAGACGGATGTTCTGGAAGGTCCTGGCAATACCGGCCTGGTTTATTTCCGTGGTTTTCCTGCCGGTAATGTTGACTCCTGCCAGCTCAATGCTTCCTGCATCCGGCTTATATACGCCTGTCAGCAGATTGAAAATAGTGGTCTTACCGGCTCCGTTGGGACCGATGAGGCCGTAAAGCTGTCCCTTTTCTATGCTGATTTGAAAATTATCAACTGCCTTAAGGCCGCCAAAAGATATGCTTAAATTCTTAACTTCAAGTAATGCCATCTTATGCTGCCTCCTTTGCGGGTTTCTTATCTTTTCTGCTGAATTTTTCCGCCAAACGTTCACGCATCACCACAAACTGGGGTGCGGAGTTGAACAGCATGGCCAGAATCAGCACGATTGCGTACATAAGCATACGGTAATTGCTGAGTCCGCGCAGCATCTCCGGAAGGAGATACAGGATGACCGTCGCAATGACGGAACCGCGGATGTTTCCGATACCGCCCAGTACCACGTACACCAGAATCATGATGGACATGTTGTATCCGAAGTTCTTGGGCAGGGCTGTCAGGGTGGTCAGATTGTGGGCATACAGCACACCGGCAATACCTGCAAGTCCAGCGGAAATGGAAAATGCCAGCAGCTTGTACTTGGTGATATTGATGCCGATGGACTCCGCTGCAATGCGGTTGTCCCGGATAGCCATGATGGCACGGCCTGTGCGGGAGTTCACCAGATTCATGACAATGAACAGGGTGATAAGCACCAGGATAACACCTATGGTAAAGGTGGCTGCCTGGGGCGTTCCCGTAATGCCCTGGGCGCCCTTTATCAGTATTTCCCCACCCTCTCCCATCTTTAAAGACATGGAATCCTTAAAGGAGATATGGAAGCCGGCAGCGTCCCGTCCCAGATAAACAGCATTGACCAGGTTCTTGATAATTTCACCAAAGGCCAGGGTCACAATAGCCAGATAATCACCTCTCAGACGCAGCACCGGGATTCCGATAATGACGCCGAACAGGGCCGCTGTAACGGCTCCGATGAGGATGGCGATGACCATTCCAAGAGTCGGGTCAATGGCTCCCTTCATGCACTTTGAAAACAGGGCGCCGGCAAAGGCTCCCACGCACATAAAGCCTGCGTGTCCCAGACTCAGCTCTCCCAGGATACCCACGGTCAGGTTCAGGGAAACAGCCATGATGACGTAGATACAGAAAGGAACCAGCAGTCCTTTCATAAGGCTGGATATATGTCCTGTTCCCACCAGAACCTGCATGATGATATAGGCAGCCACCACCATGCCGTATGTAATCATATTATTTATGAATGTCTTTCGTTTTGCGTTGCTCTTCATACCGGCACCTACACTTTCTCATTAATCTTCTTGCCCAGAATACCGGTAGGCTTCACCAGAAGCACGATAATCAGGACGGAAAACACAATGGCATCTGACATCTGTGAGGATATGTATGCCTTGGACAGAATCTCAATGACACCCAGCAGGATACCGCCGATGAAAGCACCCGGAATGGATCCGATTCCTCCGAATACAGCCGCAACAAAGGCCTTGATACCCGGCATGGAACCAGTATAAGGTGTAAGGGACGGGTAAGCGGAGCAGAGCAGTACGCCCGCTATGGCCGCCAGCGCGGAACCGATGGCAAATGTAAGGGCAATGGTGCCGTTTACATTGATTCCCATAAGGGTAGCCGCCCCCCTGTCCTCGGAAACCGCCAGCATGGCCTGCCCGGCCTTGGACTTGTTGATAAACGCAGTGAGTCCAATCATGATGACGATACAGGAAAGGATGGTGACAATGGTCTCCCCTGTAATGGTCATCTCTCCTCCCGCCAGTTTGATGGCAGGCAGGGTCACCACGGAGGTGAAGGATTTGGTATCTGCTCCAAAGATAAGAAGGGCAACGTTCTGCAGCAGGTAGCTGACGCCGATTGCCGTAATGAGAACCGCAAGGGGTGAGGCGCCGCGCAGGGGCTTATAAGCAATCCGTTCAATGGTCATGCCCAACAGCGTACATACGGCCACCGCAAGGAGCACTCCCGCCATGGGCGGCAGTCCCATTGTGCTGACCGTGACAAATACCACGTAGCTGCCTATCATAATAACATCGCCATGAGCGAAATTCAGCATCTTGGCAATGCCGTAAACCATTGTATATCCAAGTGCGATGATGGCATATACACTGCCCAGGCTGATGCCGTTAATTAAATAGTTAATAAAGCCCATACCTACACCTCTTCGTCTGAAGTCTTTTTTAGTTTATCGCTATAAAGCGACAGATTATTCAAAATTATATCATATATCGTTACTATAAACAAGAGGGTTGTCATAGTGACAACCCTCTGTTGGGTTTTCTGGTTGGTTCTGTCCGGATTCAAAGGACTGCTGATTACATTGCAGTGTAAGCTCCGTCCGCTACCTTAACAGCCTTTGGTGCCTTGTGAGGCTCGCCGTCCTCAGTCCAGGTCATGCCCTCGCCGGTCAGGCCGTCTAATTTGATATTCAGCATGGATGCCTTTAACGCGTCACAAATCGTGCTGGCGTCTGCATCAGGAGTTACATTGGCATCTTCAATGGCAGCCTTGATAGCGTAGATCGCATCGTACGCGTCTGCCGCGAACTGGACCGGAACCTCGTTGTAAGCAGCCTTGTAGCTGTCTACGAACTTAACGGTCAGGTCGTCGGTTGCATCTGCTGCGAATGGTGTCAGGAGCATAAGTCCCTCTGCCAGCTTGGTGTCAAAATTCTCAACCTGAAGGATACCGTCCATACCGTCGCATCCAAAGAACTGGGGAGCAAATCCCATGGTGCTGGCCTGCTGAAGAATCAGGGAAGCCTCGGTATAGTAGATTGGCAGGAATACCAGCTCGGCGCCCGCATCCTTGGACTTCTGTAACTGGGTGGAAAAATCCTTGTTGCTGTCAGCGGTAAAGGCCTCGGCTGCAACAATCTCTATTCCCTGGTTTGCGGACTCTTCCACGAACTTCTCATAGATACCGCTGGAATATACGTCGGAGCTGTCATAGATAACAGCAACCTTGGAAGCCAGCTTGTTCTCGCCTATGTACTTAGCGGATGCAGCGCCCTGGTCCGGATCGGAGAAGCAGATACGGAATACGTTGGGGTTAGCCGCACACTCTACAGCGGAACCGGATGGTGTAATCTGGAACATGTTGTCAGCTGCTGTCTTATCTGCAACTGCGATACATGGAGCGGAGGTAACCGTGCCCATCAGCACCTGCATACCCCAATCCTTTAATGTATTATAAGCATTGACAGACTTCTCTGCATCATGCTCGTCATCCTGGAAATTGAATTCAATCTGTGCGCCGTTTATTCCTCCGGCCTCATTGATTTCCTTTACTGCCAGCTCTGCGCCGTGCTGTACAGCCACGCCGTACACAGCCGCACCGCCGGTTACAGGGCCGATGCCGCCAATCTTGAACACGCCGCCTGCCGCACCTGCGTCAGCTGCTGCGGTATCTGCTGCCTCGCTTCCCTCTGCTTTTGCATCTGCCGCAGTAGTCTCTGCTGCTTTTGTGGTCTCTGCCGTATTGGAACCGCCGCATGCTGTCAATGACATAGCCATAACGGCTGCCAGGCCCAGACTTAAAAATCTCTTCTTCATAATTAGTTCCTCCTCTTGCCTTTAAAATATAAAGCTTTCTATATTATAGGTAGTCCGAATGGGTTTGTCAATCGTTTCATGAAAATTATGGTTTATTTTCGACGATATACCGAAAAATTAGAGCCAAAGCAGGTATAATCCGCCAAAAACAGGCTATTTTTTAGGGGAAGGCACCATTTCTGGTTCCCTTCCCCTATTTTTTATTCTTCCGACCACTCCAAATCTGAGTTTTCGATACGCTTATCCCTGAGCATCAGCTCCAGAACCGCTTCCTTTGCAGGCATGCCTCCGAACAGGATGGCATTGACCTGTTCCACAATCGGCATGGACACCTTGTACTGCTGCGACAGCGCCAGAGCCGCCTTGGCGGAATACACACCCTCCACCACCATCTTAACCTCTGCCATGGCTTCCTCCATGGTATAGCCCCGGCCAATCAGAATGCCCGCCCTGCGGTTGCGGCTGTGCATGCTGGCGCAGGTCACAATCAAATCCCCTATGCCTGTAAGTCCGGCAAATGTCTCCATCCGTCCGCCCATGTCAATGCCCAGGCGGGATATCTCCGCGATTCCTCTGGTAATGAGGGCTGCCTTGGTGTTGTCACCGTATCCCAGGCCGTCGGCCATACCGGCGGCCAGGGCAATCACATTCTTAAGGGCTCCTCCCAGCTCGATTCCCAGCACATCCGGGCTGGTATACACGCGGAACACTTCGCTCATAAAGATTCCCTGGACAAATTCAGCCACGCTGCGTTTATGAGCGCCCGCCACACATGTGGTGGGAAGTCCCCTGCTCACTTCCTCCGCATGGCTGGGTCCGGAAAGGACTGTCACCTCCGCCTCCGGCAGCTCCTCCTCAATTATCTGGGACAGGGTCATGAGGCTCTTTTCCTCGATTCCCTTTGCCACATTGGTTATCACCTGGCCCTGCTTTATGTAGGCCCTCATCCTTTGTGATGTCTGCCTCACAAAAACCGAGGGAACAGCAAGTACCAGAAGGTCCTTGTCCCTCATAGCCTCCTCAAGGTCATCCGTAAGCCCGATTGCTTCCGGGATCTTTACCTCAGGAAGATTGCGGTGGATACGTGTCTCCTTTAGTTCCGCTATCTCCTGCGGAATGGCGGACCATATCTGTACCGTATGTCCATTGCCGTTAAGTAAAACTGACAGGGCCGTGCCCCATGTGCCTGATCCGATTACACCGATTGATGCCATAACCTCACCGTCCATTAATTGTTTTTTACTGTCCTTTGTATACTACTCTGTCTTTTTCTTAGCGCCTACCTTGTTCTCCCTGCCCTGTACCAGCCTGACGATATTTGCCCTGTGCCTCCAGAAAGCCATGGCCGCTATGACCGCAGAAACAGCGTAGAACTGGGGTCTGGCCTCAGGTGCCAGCCCGTAAGCCCCCAAATGGCCGAAATAGATATTCCAGCACAGGAAAATAGCGGACACCACCAGGGAGCCCAGGGACACATACCTGGTCACCGCCACGATAAGAACAAAGGCCAGCAGGCAGACAGCTGTCAGCCGCCAGTCCAGCGAAAACATGATGCCTGCTGTTGCCGCAATCCCCTTACCGCCTTTAAACTTAAGATAAAAAGGAAAATTATGGCCCAGTATGACGCCGAAGCCCGCACAGAGTATCAGCACATAGATATACCCCGGCTGGGACCGGAAAAGAATCCTTACCAGGAAGCAGGGTATCACCGTTTTCAGGAAATCACCCATGAATACAATGAGACCTGCCTTTACTCCCATGACGCGCAGCGCGTTGGTACTCCCCGAATTGCCGCTGCCGTGCTGGCGTATATCAATTCCCTTGGACCTGCCGTAAATGAAACCGGTCTGGAATAAACCAAAAACATATCCCATGACCAAACATATAATCTGTTCCACTCCTTAATCCCCCTTTTCTTACACTTATTGCTCTTTTCCTTTTCGTTCCCTGACAAGAAATTTTAAGGATGTGCCCTTAAAGCCGAAGGCATTTCTGATCTGGTTCTCCAGATACCTGGTATAAGAAAAATGCATCAGCTCCTTGTCATTGACAAAGATCACAAAGGTAGGAGGCTTTACCGCCACTTGGGTCATATAGTAAATCTTAAGCCGTTTTCCCTTGTCTGAAGGCGGCTGCTGCATGGCCACTGCCTCTGTCATGATTTCGTTGAGAACGCCGGTGGCCACCCTCAGGTTCTGGTTCTGGCGCACCACGTCAATCATCTCAAAAAGCTTGGTGAGACGCTGTCCTGTTGCTGCGGATATAAAGAGATATTCCGCGTATGGGATGAAGGACAGGACCTCCTTGATTTTTCTGGTATATTCGTATATGGTCTTGTCCGTTTTCTCGATGGCATCCCATTTATTTACGGCTACAATGATTCCCTTGCCTCTCTCATGGGCGATTCCGGCAATCTTGGCATCCTGCTCCGTGACGCCTTCCGTGGCGTCTATGACCACAACCACCACATCGGCCCGTTCCACGGCGGACACGGTACGGATAATGCTGTAGCGCTCCAGTTCTTCCTTTATCTTGCTCTTGCGGCGCAGGCCGGCCGTATCTATGAATACATAAGGGGTGCCTTCATGGATAACCTCCGTATCCACCGCATCCCTGGTAGTGCCTGCTATATCCGACACAATGACGCGGTTCTCGCCCACAAGCTTATTAATAATGGAAGACTTTCCCACATTCGGCTTGCCTACCACAGCAATTCTCGGACGCTCGTCCTCTTCTTCCTCCATCTGCTCCGAGTCAAAGTGCTTCACCACTTCGTCCAGCAGATCACCAATTCCCAGCCGCGAAGCAGCCGATACAGCGACAGGCTCTCCGATTCCCAGATTGTAAAACTCGTAGACGTCATTGCCGTACTTGGCAACGCTGTCCACCTTGTTCACAGCCAGCACCACCGGCTTGTGGGATTTGCGCAGCAAATCAGCCACCTTTGAATCCGAATCCACCAGTCCCTGACGCACATCCACGATAAAAATAATCACGTCCGCAGTGGAAATGGCAATCTCCGCCTGCTCCCGCATCTGGGAAAGGATGATATCCTTGGAATCCGGCTCGATACCTCCGGTGTCAATCAGCGTGAAATTCATATTCAGCCAGTCGCAGTCCGCGTAAATCCGGTCCCTGGTCACGCCCGGCGTGTCCTTTACAATGGAAATGGTATCTCCTGCTATGACATTAAACAACGTAGACTTTCCCACATTGGGCCTGCCTACGATTGCAACTATTGGTTTACTCATGTTTTTATAACCTCCTCATTCATGACCTTCCGTCACATCTGCCTGCGCACAATCCGGTATTCATCATCGGACTGGTAATAAGGACATGCGCTAACAGTACCTCTTAAAAAGCGCCCCATCTCATCCTCGTCCAGATTCACTTCACAGATATAGTAATCATTTTCCTCATCATATACGTAATTGCCGCAGCACTCGCAGCTGGTCTTTTTGTTCTTTCCAGGTTTCATCTGAATCCATATCCTTTAACACAAATTCTTCGCATCCGCTTGATTTTACTATACCGGACCTGACTTGTAAAGCACTTTCTTATTAACCTCTATCATAGCAATATAACTTATTTTTGTAAATGCAAAGTTAATTTTCTAAAAAATGTTTGTGGAAATGTCTTGTTTTTTTTGACGAAATAGTATCAACCCCTTGACCCGGTCAAAGGGAAATGGTATAAATCATATGTGATATTCCCAAACAAATGATGATTCCAAAGGAGCAAAGCTATCATGGCTAACAATTTTGTATTCAAAGATTCCCTTCCCGTAGCGCCTTTAAAAATCGCCGCACTGGAAAGCTGTAAGAATCTTGCAGCCAAGGTGAACGACCATATTGTACAATTCAGGCGCAATGATATAGAGGAACTGATGCGCCGCAAGGAGGACCTTCACTACCGCGGGTACGACGTGGATTCCTATCTGCTTCACTGCAGCTGTCCCAGATTCGGAACAGGCGAGGGCAAAGCTGTCATCAATGAATCCGTAAGGGGCACAGATGTTTTTGTCATGGTGGATGTGATGAATTACAGCATTCCCTACACGGTAAGCGGTTATACCAACCACATGTCGCCGGACGACCATTTTCAGGATTTGAAGCGGATTATCGGGGCCTGCTCCGCAACCGCCCACAGGGTCAATGTGGTCATGCCCTTCCTATATGAAAGCCGCCAGCACAAGCGCAACAAACGCGAATCTCTGGACTGCGCCATGGCTTTAGAGGAACTGGCAGCCTTAGGCATGGAAAACATCATCACCTTTGACGCCCACGATCCCCGGGTACAGAACGCCATTCCGCTGATTGGCTTTGACAATTTCATGCCCACGTATCAGTTTGTAAAGGCCCTCTTTTCCCATGATTCCAACATCCGCATTGACAAGGAACACTTAATGGTGGTCAGTCCGGACGAGGGAGCCATGAACCGCGCCGTATACCTTGCCAACAACCTGGGTGTGGATATGGGTATGTTCTATAAACGCAGGGATTATTCCCAGGTAATTGGCGGCCGCAATCCAATTGTGGCGCATGAATTCCTGGGCTCTTCCGTAGAAGGCAAAACCGTACTTATTATTGACGACATGATTTCCTCCGGCGAAAGCATGCTGGACACCTGTAAGGAGTTAAAGGAACACAAGGCTGACAAGGTCATCGTCTGCTGCACCTTCGGTCTCTTTACCAACGGCCTTGAGAAATTTGACGAGTACTACCACCAGGGATATCTGGATTATGTCATCACCACCAACCTGAATTACCGCACCCAGGAACTGATTGACAGAGAGTGGTATCTGGAAGCCGACATGAGCAAATACCTGGCCGCTGTCATCAACTCCCTGAACCATGACCGCTCCATCAGCGCCTCCCTCTCTCCCACGGAGAAGATTCAGAAGCTGGTCCAGAAGCATCAGAACGGCGGATACGAGTATTTCCAGAAGCTTGTATAAAACCCTGTCATCCATGTAGAAGAATCAATACCGAGGAATTAATACAGGAAAATCAATATTCAAAAATGCACGGTCCGCGGCAGCGAAATGCCCACCGAAAGGGACTGTGCATTTTTTATGTTTCTCTCTATGGTCACACCAGGTTCCAGGCAGCCGGGTCCGCGCCCTTTTTTTCCAAAATGGGATCCGTCCCCTGTTCCTTTACCAGTTCATACTCTTCGCCGGTAAGCAGCATCATCCACAGCAGGTTCACGGGCTCGTCCATGAACATGGGATAGGCAGGTCCTTCCTGTACGCCGCACAGGCCAGGGCTCAGAAGCAGAACACCTTCATAGCCTTCCACTCCGCTGCAGGGAATGGTATGGCCGTGTCCCAGCCAGCCCAGTTCCTTCCATGGCAGGGACGCCTGGGCCGCTGTATAGTTAAGCATGGCCATAATGCCTTCCTGGCTGCATCCCTTGGGAAAAGCCACTCCCAGTTCCATGCGGCGGTATTTCCATGTCTCATCCTGAAAATACTGTTCCACCTTTGGCTGGGCCAGGGCCCCGTTTCCAAGGGTAAACGCATACTGGCTGCCCTTTCGTTCTCCTGTCACCAGAGCCTTTGGCGGAAATCCGCCTCCGTCAATGGCATAATACTTTTTGTGGGGACCAAAAAATGCTTCCATGGCAGCCAGCTGTTCCTGCTGCATGGTCTCAAAATATCCTCCCCTCATAATGTCCCAGTACATCCGGCTGCGCTCCATCCGCTGTTCCAGAACAGGCAGCGCCTCCTGAAGCTCCCAGGCAAAGGGCGCCATACCCTTTGCGTATAGGGAATATCCCGGAAATTCCCGGCCGGCCCAGCCAGGAATAACCGCAATCATCCTGCCGTCCTCATACAGGGCTGCACCGTCTCCCTCCTCAAACCAGACCAGGGACAATTTTTCCCTGTCCAGGCAGATACCCGCAGAATCATGGGTCACGTATGCCCTGGGCATACGCGGGGCCATTCCCATCTTCATGGCCTCATAATCCATATCTTCCATGGCCGGAACCCGGTTGCAGATCCAGCAGTTGCGAATCTCTGCGTTCTCGCTTCCGGGATTCACCCAAAGGTAGAAATAGACCGCCTGTCCGTTGTCCTCCACAACAGCCTGTATGCTGCATACAGGAGACCACTCCTCTAATAATACATCCATATTGCCCCTCTTCCTTTCTCCTTCGCAGACCTCACGCTACTTAAGGCACAGAAACGCTGCCAGGTTTCCCCGCTCCTCCCCCACTTTCCGGTGTGAAAAGAGATAATCGCTGTTGCACATGGTGCAGATGTTAGTGATATGGATATTCTCCCGGCGTATGCCTGCCTCGCGGAAAATGATTTCATTGGCCTTCCACAAATCCAGCTGGTACTTTCCGGGCCTTTTTCCTTGGCAATACAGCGCTTCCCGGTGTTCCGGCCCAAAGGCCTCCCTAAATTCCTCCACCACTTCACCGCCCACTTCAAAGCAGTCCCGGCAGATGCTGGGACCCACACAGGCAATCAGATCCTCCGGCTTTGTGCCGAAGGCTTCCTTCATGGCATCCACCGTCACCTGGCCCATGCGCTTAACCGTTCCCCTCCATCCGGAATGGCTGAGCCCAATGGCCCTGTTTACCGGATCCAACAGGTACAGGGGCACACAGTCCGCATAAAAGGTCACCAGGGTAAGCCCCGGCACATCTGTAATCAGCCCGTCGATGTCCCTGTAATCCCGTTCCCTTATAACACCCTTTCCCGCATCCTCCAGCGTCACCCGGCGCAGGTTGACCGTATGGGTCTGGTGGGACACTACCATGCGGTCCCGCTCCACTCCCAGGGCGGCTGCCATACGCGTAAAGTTTTCCAGCACATCCTCCGCTGCGTCTCCTCTGCTGTAAGAGAAATTCATGGTGGAAAACTTTCCCCTGCTGGCTCCTCCCATGCGGGTGGAAAAACCATTGACGGCCAGCCCGGTATCATCCAGCGCCTTAAATGAGAGATAGGGAACGCCTGCACTTTCTTTTGTATCAAATACGCGGGACTTGTTCTTATAGCTCCAGTTTATATCCATAACACCATTGCCTCCTTATATTCAAAATGCATCCTGTATCAGCTCAATGTCACTGCCCAGGATTCCCACCACGTCAAACCGGCAGGGCACGTCCCCGCCCATTCCATGGCTGTACAGATAAAAGGCCGCTGCCCGCCGTATGCGCTCCTGCTTCCTTGCGTCAACAGCCTCCGCCGGGCTTCCCATGGTCAGCCCGGAGCGGTATTTTACCTCTGCAAAAACAAGGTACCTGCCATGGCGGCAAATCAAATCAATTTCTCCCTGGCGGCACCGGAAATTCCGCTCCAGCACGCGGTAACCCTTACTTGTTAAAAAGGCAGCCGCTGTTTCCTCATAATGGCTGCCTGTCTGTCTCTTATTCATATGTATCCGCCTGAACAATATTCCTGATAAAGCTTCTCCTGTGAATAGGACAGGGCCCAAGCTCTCTGATGGCAGCAATGTGGGCCGCCGTGCCATATCCCTTGTGTTTGGCAAATCCATATCCGGGAAATAATTCCTCGTACTCAGCCATCATATGGTCCCTGGTGACCTTTGCCAGGACGCTGGCCGCCGCTATGGACAGGCTCTTTGCGTCCCCTTTAATAATAGGCACCTGCACCCCCTCCAGCCCGGGAATGGTGACAGCGTCGTTGAGAAGCACTTCAGGCTTCACGGAAAGCCCCTTCACAGCCTCCCTCATGGCCTCATAGGTGGCCTGAAGAATATTGATCTCGTCAATCCTGGCAGGAGTTGCCAGTCCCACATTCCATGCAACAGCCTTTTCCTTTATCTCTAGGAACAGCTCCTCCCGGCGTTTCTCCGACAGCTTCTTGGAATCGTTGAGATACAGGATGCGGCATCCCTTTGGCAGCACCACGGCTCCTGCTGCCACCGGTCCTGCCAAAGGTCCCCGTCCGGCTTCATCAATGCCGCAGATATAAGTGTATGCGTCATATTCCTTCTCGTATTCCGCCATGGCCTCCAGACGGGCCATCTCCTGCTCCAGCTTTTCTCCCTTTAGTACCCTTGCAGCCATTGTCATTCCACCTTGTCCTTTTGATTCTCCGGCTCCTCCAGCGTGATCCGCCCCAGCTTGCCTGCCCTGAAATCATCCAGAAGCAGGGCTGCCGCCCTGGACACATCCAGATCCCCGCCTTTTAACAGGCAGGCCCTGACCCTGGCTATTTCCTCCAGGATAAAGGCAGCTTCCTTTCCCTCTGTTTCCAGGCCAAACCGTTCTGCCAGCACCTGGGGATAACGCTTTTTCAAAAAGCGTATAAGCTCGCAGGCCAGCTCATCTTTGTTGAGAATCTGGTCATTGATGGAGCCGATGAGAGCCAGCTTAAGGCCCACCTGCTGATCCTCAAACCTGGGCCACAGGATTCCGGGGGTGTCCAGAAGCTCCAGCGTCTTATTCAGGCGTATCCACTGGTTTCCCTTGGTGACGCCGGGCTTGTTGCCGGTCTTGGCGCAGGCCTTTCCCGCGAAGGAATTGATGAAGGTGGACTTACCCACATTGGGAATCCCCACCACCATGGTACGGATGGGACGGTTGAGTATGCCCCTGCGCCGGTCCCTCTCTATCTTTTCCTTACAGGCATCCTGGATTACGGACTGCACCTGCTTAAGTGTTCCCTTGTTCCTGGCATCAATCTTCACCACATGAATGCCCTTGTCCTCAAACCAGGCTGCCCAGCGGGCATTCTGCCGCTCGTCCGCCAGGTCCGATTTGTTGAGAAGCACCATCCTGGCCTTGCCCGCGCCCAGGTCATCTATGTCAGGATTCCGGCTGGAAAGGGGAACCCTGGCGTCTACCAGCTCGATTACCAGGTCAATAAGCTTCATATCTTCCTTCATGGCCCGTTTTGCCTTGGTCATATGACCAGGATACCACTGAATGTTCATATTTGTAAACTCCTGTTCTATCTTGAATGGATGAAGTCCAGTTTCAGAAGGGGAAATATCCTGAACCAGACCTTGCCCTGTATCTGCTCTCTTTTTACATTTCCAATGTTGGGGAAACGGCTGTCCTCACTGCTGTCCCTGTTATCTCCCAGGAGAAAATACTCATTGTCCTCCAGCTTAATGGGAGTGTCCGCCCTTCCTGCCAGGGACACCTGTTCCAGGCCGTCCTCCGCGTTTAAAAGCTCGCCGTCAATGAATATATAGCCGCCCTTAATCTGCACGGTCTCACCGGGCAGACCGATGATCCGCTTCACATTCTTCTTGTGGTCCTCGCGCTCAAATACCACGATGTCAAACCGTTCCGGCTTTCCCACATCATAAATCAGGCGGTTCACCAGGACCACATCGTCCGCATCTAAAACTGGCTGCATGGAACCGCCCGACACAGGCACCTGAGTACAGAAACTGTAGACCAGGAACCAGGCACAGGCCAGGACCAACACCACATTGACCGCCCAGCGGACTGCTTTTCTCAGCCACGCCGTATCCTCATTCACATAAAAATCCATGTACCCACACCTATCTCTTAAGGCACTTCCCGGACTGCTTCCGGGTATGTCGCCTGCTTAACAAAATAGAGTTTGCATCTGCAAACTCTATTCTCACTTCCACTACCTGATTATTTAACTAATTCTTTAACCTTGGCAGCCTTACCAACCCTGTCTCTTAAGTAGTTCAGCTTCGCTCTTCTTACTTTACCCTTACGTACAACCTCTACGTTGTCAACGCTTGGGGAATGTAATGGCCAGGTCTTCTCAACGCCGATACCATTGGAGTTCTTCCTTACGGTAAAGGTCTCTCTGGCTCCGCCGTTCTGTCTCTTAATGACAGTTCCCTCGAAAATCTGGATTCTCTCGCGGTTACCCTCTTTAATCTTGTTGTATACCTTAACGGTATCGCCAACGTTAAAGCTGGGTACGCTTTCCTTCAACTGGGCTGCTTCAATGTTCTTAATAATATCGTTCATCGTGTGAACCTCCTTCATCTATTGGATGTTCTTAATACGCCGGCAGTAAATCAGATTCACCACTCACAGTAACAGAGGACCATCTATTTCTTGTCACAACGACTTATTCTAGCATATATTGTCCCAAAATGCAAGCATTTTATGAGCTGTTTCGCCTTGATTTCGCCTTGGTTCTATTCCTCTTCTTTTTCTCCGGGAAGGATGTACAGATGAACCTTGTCAATACGGTTCTTTTCCACCTGTTCCACTACCAGGCGCACATTGCCGCACATCACCTCTTCGCCCTGGGAAGGCAGATGTTCCAGGCGGTCAATCACAAGCCCCCCCACAGAATCATAGTCCTCAGAAGACAGTTCCAAATCCAGGATGTCATTGAGGTCATCCAGCTTCATGGAACCTTCCACCAGATACTGGCCGTCTCCCAGATCCATCAGCTCCTCTTCCTCATCCTCGTCATACTCATCGCGTATATCGCCCACGATTTCTTCCAGGATATCCTCCAGGGTAATCAGACCTGCCGTGGCGCCGTACTCATCCAGAACAATGATGATATTGTTGGGAGACTTCTTAATCTCCATCATCAGCTCGGATAGCTTTTTAGATTCAAAGGTATAAAAAGGCTGGCGCAGGTAATCCGACACGCAGAAGGACGCCTTGTCCTCCACCAGCAGCAGGTCCTTAATATTGATGATGCCCACCACATTGTCCGTTGTTTCCTTATAGACCGGAAGCCTGGTATAATGCTCCTCTCTGAATATCTGAATCAGATCATCATAATCAGCCTCTATGTCAACAAACACCATGTCGATTCTGGGCACCATGACATCCTTTGCCACGGAGTCTCCCAGGTCAAACACATTGTTGATCATCTCACGTTCTTCCGACTCAATAACACCCTTTTCATGGCCCACGTCCACAATGGTCCTGAGCTCGTCCTCCGTAATGTCGTCATTCCTCTTATCAGGGTCCACATGTAGAACCTTGAGGACAATCAGCGACATCCAGTTAATAAGGACAATAAGAGGGGTCAGCACAGTCATCAGAATATGAATCACATGGCCTACCCGCAGGGAATACCGCTCCGCATCCAGGGTTGCCATTGTTTTAGGTGTTATCTCACCAAAAATCAAAATTAAAAGCGTCAGTACGCCGGTCGCGGCTCCAGCGGCTTTATTTCCAAATATTTCCGTCACCAGCACGGTAAGCATGGATGAGGCCGAAAGATTCACCACATTGTTGCCGATTAATATGGCACTGAGCATCTTTCCCTGATTCTCAGACAGCTTCATCACCCACTGCGCAGACTTGCTCCCCCCTTCTGCCAATGTCCTGATACGGATTTTATTGACGGTTGTGAGGGCAGTCTCCGAAGACGAGAAAAAAGCGGAAAGTCCCAGTAAAATGATAATGATAACGACACGTATGGCAATACTGTCACCCGATGGGTCCAAAAAAATCAACTCCTATTATTTCATATTTTACAGTCCCAGAAGCCCGGAACGTATGGGCCGTGGCCTGTAATGTGTGTATTTATGTGGATAGTTTCAGAGAATTGTACAATATTATTGGGGGATTGTCAAGATGACGATATTCGTGGGGGTGGGGACGCGGGGAAGGGGATCGAGGAAAAGCAGCGGGAGGAGGCGGGGAGTCTGGACTCATGGTTCCTTCGGGGGCTGTCTCTAAGCCGGGAACGGAAGCTGCGCGAAGCGGGGAAAATATGCGGCTGGTGGGGAGATACGTTCCTCTCACGGCCGGAAACACCTCCCCCTCCGCCCATCATCCCCCCGCAAGCATCCCCATCACTTTAAAGTACCCTTCCAGCTCTCTAACCGTACAAGCCTTCTCAGCCAGCAATTTCTTTGCCGCAGCCATTGCCTTTCGTTTGGTGCGGCCGGCAGAGGCCTCATCGTTCAGGGATTTTACATACTGGTCTATAAGCTCCTCCAGGATTTCCAGGTCGCCTTTTTCCCGGCGGAGGGAATCCAGGTATTTTACCTCCTTCATGGTCAGGGCGGCATGTTCCAGCAGGTCCGGGCGGCGCTCCAGGGTGCGTTTTATGGATTGCTGCCTGCGCCACTCCTCAATATTTTTATGGTGGCCGCTTAAAAGCACCTCAGGAACCTCCATTTTGCGGAATACTTCAGGACGGGTGTACTGGGGGTATTCTAACAGGCTGTCACGGAAGGATTCCTCCTTTGCTGAGGCGTCATTGTTCAGTACCCCCGGCACCAGGCGGGAGATACAGTCAATCATAACCATGGCGGGAAGTTCCCCGCCTGTGAGGACATAATCTCCCACGGAAAGATAATCCGTGGCAATCAGCTCCAGGGCGCGCTCGTCGATTCCTTCGTAATGCCCGCAGAGAAAGACCAGATCCTCCTCCTTTGCCAGCTCCTCTGCTTTGGCAATGGCTCCCTTCATTCCCTTCACCCCCTCGGTGAGCACCAGTTCCGCGCCATACGCCTTCATCAGCTGGCGGCGCTCCACGCTCATGGTGTCGGGCATGACAAGGATGATGCGGTAGCCCCTTGCCGCGGCAACAGATGCCAGGCCAATTCCCGTGTTGCCGGAGGTAGGTTCAATAATAACTGACCGGGTATTCAGCGATCCCTTCGCTTCGGCATCATCGATCATGGCTTTCGCAATACGATCCTTAACAGATCCGGCGGGGTTAAGGTATTCCAGCTTTGCCAAGATCCTGGCTTCCAGGCCCTCGGATCTTTCAATATGGGTAAGCTCCAGCAAAGGCGTCTTGCCGATGAGCTGGTCAGCAGAAGTATAAATGTTTGCCATGGTCATACCTCCTTGACACGCTGGAACGCCTGCTCCAGATCTGCGATAATGTCATCAATGTGCTCTGTGCCGATGGAAAGACGGATGGTATTCTGGTAAATTCCCACGTTCTCCAGTTCCTCCTCCGTAAGCTGGCTGTGTGTGGTGGAAGCTGGATGAATCACCAAACTTTTGACGTCCGCTACATTGGCCAGCAAAGAGAAAATTTTCAAATTGTCAATAAACCGGAAGGCATCCTCCCGTCCGCCCTTGATTTGGAATGTAAAAATGGAAGCGCCGCCGTTCGGAAAATACTTTTCGTACAGCGCGTGATCCGGATGTTCCGGCAGAGAAGGATGATTGACTTTTTCCACCTGGGGATGGGAAGTCAGGTATTTCACCACTTTTTTTGCGTTCTCCACATGACGCTCCAGCCGGAGACTCAGGGTTTCCGTACCCTGAAGCAGCAGAAAAGCCGCAAAGGGGCTGATGCAGGCACCCTCGTCCCGCAGCAGGATTGCGCGGATATAGGTAACAAAAGCGGCCTTTCCCGCAGCCTCTGTAAACTTTACGCCATGGTAGCTGGGATTCGCTGCGCTGATCCAGGGGTATTTTCCGCTTGCCGCCCAATCAAAGCTGCCGCCGTCCACAATGATACCGCCCAGGGTCGTACCGTGGCCGCCAATGAACTTGGTGGCGGAGTGGATCACAATGTCAGCGCCGTGTTCAATGGGACGGATCAAATAGGGGGTGCCGAATGTATTATCGATTACCAGCGGCAGTCCATATTTGTGAGCAATGTCAGCAATGGCGTCAATGTCAGGAATATCACTGTTGGGGTTGCCCAGGGTCTCAATGTAGATGGCCTTGG
>OIYD01000995.1_pt1 | contig 19080 bp, 19 predicted proteins | sample 1588141 | NCBI WGS metagenome assembly OIYD01 (sample SAMN03283259) | human gut metagenome | biome: human-associated habitat; material: feces | host: Homo sapiens | place: USA | collected 2013
GCGGGCTTATCCGATGCGCTGCAAGGGCGCAGTCCCGCCGCGCTGACGGGAACGCTGGAATTTTTCCCCGAGGAGGGCAAGTACCATTGGGACGGCCACCGTGCCTGCGGTCTGTGCCTGGAGCCGGGTGAAACCGAAGCCTGCGGAGGACGATGCCCTGTCTGCGGCAAAAAAATCACCATTGGCGTGCAGCATCGGGTGGAGCAGCTCGCCGACAGACCTGAAGGCTTTTCCCTGCCCGGCGCGCGTCCGTTTGAAAGCCTTGTGCCGCTGCCGGATGTGATTGCTGCGTCCACTGGACTTTCCGCCTCAGGCCTCAAGGTCGCCGCGCGGTATCAAGCGCTTCTGGAGAAGCTTGGGCCGGAGTTTTATATTCTGCGCCAAGCGCCGCTGGAGGACATCCGCCGTGCGGCCGGCCCTTGTGTGGAAGAAGGCATCCGCCGCCTGCGGTGCGGGCAGGTGTCCCGCACGCCGGGCTTCGATGGGCAATACGGAACCGTCCAACTTCTTTCCCCCGATGAAATCGAATCTCTTAACGGACAGATCAGTTTTTTCAGTTCCGACGCGCCGCATCCCGAAGCTTCTGCGAAAGCAGCGGCTTCTTTGGGGTCTGTCAGCTGGTCCTTATGGCTGTCCCTTCCCAGATAGGCTACGGATCCGATTTCTGCTTCCACGGACGCGCCGTAACGCTCTGCCCGCTTTACCACTTCATTGGTAATACGCACATTATCCTCAAAAGGGAGCTGGGATCCGTCAAACATAACTGAAGAAAAACCGGCATCCAGGGCTTTCCAGATAGGCTCTACCATATTGGCGTGGTCCAGATGCAGGACCACCTCTGCCGTTGACCTGCGGGCCATTTCCCCGGCAATCATGCCCCAATAATCATATCCCATGAATTCTGCCACCACAGGACTAATCTGCAGAATGACGGGGGCATTCATCTCCTCGGCCGCCTCTATCAGGACCTTTGTATCCGGAAAAAGGGCAAGATTAAAGGCGCCTACCGCTGCATCGGCATTTATATACTTGGGTAATACTTCGTCTAACGTCTTCAGCATAGTCTGTTACCCCTTATCTTTCATTCCAAGCAGGCATAGGAAGAACCGGTTCAATGGCAGCATAGTCTGAAGGATACACGGTCTGATACTTTCCGTCCCGCATCTGCAGTACAAATGCATTGGCAGAGGTGTTCTGGCCGTATTCATCCATGGTGATTGCATTCCACGGAATAGGCAGTGTGGATGTATCCACTTCCAGGTTCCTCAAAGCCTCATTCAGCGCCTCAGGCTCTGTGGTTCCGGCCTGGTTGATGCCCAGGGCAATGAGAAGTACGTTAATCATGTCCTTACAGTGGCCCTCGCTTAAATCCGCGCCGTCTGGCGTGTACTGCTTATACAGTTCAATCAGCTGTTTGCTTGTATCTGTATCAATGTCGGCCGACCATCCGCCTGTGGTATAAATAAATTCCGTATCCTTGCCCATTGCATCCAGGAAGTCTGTCTGCACAAATCCGCCGCGCTGTCCCAACAGCATCTTAGGAACATAATTCTGCTCCTTGAATGTCTTCAGGTAAAGGATTGCATCAGAAGCATAGGAGGACATCATGATTACATCCGGATTGGCTGCCTTTATTTTCATTACCTCGGATGAAACGTTGGTTGCTGAGGAGGAATAGGTAATATTCTCAACCACCTCAATACCGTACTCCTCAGCCATCCTCTCTTCCTCAATCCTTATATTAGCTCCGAACTCTGTATCTTCAGAAGCAAGAGCCACTGTCATAAGGCCTGCATCCTGCTCTTCATTCAGCTGTTTGATAAATTCAAAGGAATCGCGGATATAATATGTATCATTGGGGCCAAACCTGAAATACCATTCAAGCCCTGTCTCCGGGGTTGTCAGGGAAGGCGATGAACCTGCTGTCAGAAGCGGGATACCATAGGTTTCAGTTACAACAGCCACTGCCTTGGTGATAGCGCTGGTATACTGTCCTGTCAGTGCCACAATCCCCTCTTCTGTAATCAAACGCTTTGCCTCTGAGGTGGCTGTGGTAGGATCTCCCTTGGAATCGGCAAACACAAGCTCAATCTTAGCACCGTTAAGGGCGGGAATTCCGGCTGTCTTTGCCAGGGCCATTGCCATTTCAGGATGCTCCTCGTTGATTACATCTGCAATCATCTGCCCGGCCGCCTTGCACTGGGCACCGTAGGTTGCATTGTTGCCGGAAAGAGGTGTAAGGAATCCGACTTTAATCACAGCCGGTGCGTCGGCACCCTCTGCCTGTGCCGTGGTGCTTTCCCCGGTGGAACCCGCCGGTGCCGCAGACGATTCCTTCTCCTGAGAGGATGCTGCCTGGGTACTGCCCCCGGAACCTCCGCAACCTGCTAATCCCAATACCATGGTGACTGCTAATGCTGCTGCTAAAAACTTCTTGTACATTCGTATAACCTCCCGTTTTTTATAATTTTCTTATATGAAGACGCCGGCTTCCTGTAATACCCCATTCAGGCACAGCGCTGCTTCCCGTACTGCTTCCTCCAATTTCATGGTTTCATAACGTTCTGTGGTGGGAGCCATGGGTTCCACGATGACAGGTCCTTCATAACCCTTCTCATGAAACGCCCTTACAATGGCTGTGGAATCAATGATTCCCCACTGGTTTGGCATGGCCCTCTCCCGGTCCTCCTGCTGGTCCGGTCCCCTTCCCGGGTACGCATCATCCAGGTGCAGGTTTACCACCCGCTCCATATTGTTCAGATATAGATACAGGTCATCCTTCCTGGCACCTGATGTATACCAGTGAATACAGTCAAATACAAAACCGATTTCGCGGCTCACACTGTCCGCCAGGGCCATGGTGCCGCTGATAGTCCGTATGAATGGGTACCTGAACTTACTGCACACGGTCCTTGCTCCCATAAATTCCAGGCCATACTGGAATCCGTTTTCCTTCATAATGTGATAAATCCTCTGAAGGCGGTTGCGATGCCACTCAAAGTTTTCCTCGAAGTCACGTTCATCTGCTCCGGGCCAGAAATGATTATATGCCCTGCTGCACCCAGCGGCTCTGGCCCGTTCAAGCCACCTGGCCCACTGTTCCAGCGCCTTGTCAAATTCTTCATCCCCCGCCCGGAACATATCGCAGGGTCCCATCATCAGTCCCCACTTCATTCCCCGGCTCTCCAGCACCTTTCCTGCCTCTCTCGCCTTTTCCACACTTCCAAATGCATGGGCCGGGACTTCGATGCCTCCAAATCCGCACTTGCCGGCTGCCGCAAGCAAATTTTCATAGGGATGATGGTTCAGTCCCATAGTCCTGGGGTTTAAATTTGTATACATCATATTCCCACCTGCTTATAACTCTAATTCTCTTCCCAACAGACGGTATATTTCTGTCTCAGGGATATCCACCGGTTCCCCAATCTGCCTTGCAATGCACATGACCCTTGCAAATTTTTCGGCTGCCACCACCCGCTGGCATGCCAGGGCCAGATTGGAGGCAATGCTCAAAACACCGTGGTTGGCCATCAGCACCAGGTTTCTGTGAAGCAGATAGGGCCTTGCATTCTCAATAATTTCATCTGATCCAGGCATTCCGTAAGGAGCCACCGGAATATCCTTAAAATGAAACAGAAGCTCCGGATGGCACTTGAAGTCCAGCGGCACATGGGTTACTGCATGGGCGGTCAGATAGGGAGCGTGACAGTGTATGACACCGTGAAGCCCTTCCTTCACCGTATAAGCGCCCCGGTGCATCTTTGTCTCAGAAGACGGTCTTCCGCCCCATAACTTCTCCCCGGTGCTCTCGTCAAACACGCAGATATTGTCATGGGTAAGCTTTTTCTTACTGGTCCTTCCTGGCGTTATGTAAAGCAGATCCCCGTCCTTAATGGAAAGGTTTCCCTCAAATGTATTAACCAGCCCCATATCTTCCATGGAAGCTCCTATCTCCATGATTTCATCCATTATTTCTGTCTTAATTCTACTGTCCATCATTCTTTCCTCCTCGTTATGAGCACTTGGCGTCTGTCCTTTAGACGCTTACGTGCGATACATGCCCAAACCTCTGTGTTCCAAATACTCCAGCCATTCATCCCAACGGCTCAAATGGCTGCTTTCATAAACAACAGATTCCCAGGTCGCGGACGCAATCTGTTCCAGCTCCCATAAGGTTTTTGCCTCGCCTGCCGCATAAAGCTGCATCAGAAGATTCCCTCCGACAGAAGCTAACGGGCTTCCTGCCACCACCGGAATACCGGCTGCGTCCGCAAACATCTGCATCAGCAGCCTGTTTCTCACTCCCCCATTAACCGCCACCAGCTCCCGGTAGGTTTCCCCTGTGATACGTGATAATCTCCTGATATTCCACTTCAGATACAGGGCATAGCTCTCAAACAGACATCTGCTGGTATCCCCAATGCCCTCCACGCACTTCTGTCCTGTCTCCAGGCAGTACTCCCTGATGGTTTCCGGCAGATTATCCCCCGACACCCGGAACCTGTCGTCGCTTATATCAATAAAAGTCCGGTTGTCTCTTACCTTTTCTGCTGCCGCGCAAACTGCCTCATAATCCAGCCGAGGCACCTGTTTCCTCCACTGCTCCATGCAGCGCTCCAATATCCAGAATCCCGGAAAATCCTTGCACAGGGAATAGGTTCCTCCAACTCCCCGCATATTTTTAAACCGGTCATAAAAGCTTTCCCGGTTTACCACAGGCGCTTTCACTCTGGCTCCAAAGATAAAGGATGTACCCAGGCTGACAAATACCTTTGTCTTATCAAGTCCGGGAGCAGCCATGAGTGCCGACTCTGTGTCATGTCCCGCAACGCTGATCACGGGAACACCTGCTATGCCGGCCCCCGCCGCAAAGGACCGCGTTATGCTACCATTGGGCCTTCCCGGTTCCGACAGGGGGCCAAACAGCTTCTCTGGTATGCCAAGCTTTCTGAACACCTCATAATTCCACTGTCTCCCATCCTATTCCAGCAGATACAGAACAGAAGCTATGGTTCTCTCTACGGAAGCCTGGCCTGTAATCAGATATTCCAGCAGGCTGGACAAAGGAAGAAAACGCTCTCCTCTCATGATGTTCGGCGAACAGTCCAGTACGTCCCGGTAGAGATGAAACAAGGCCCTGGTCTTTACCGGGTAATTCCCCATCTGCTCATACAACTGCCAATCCGTAAAGCAACGGTGAACCTGGTCCATGATTCCGTCAATTCTCCGGTCCCGGTAGTGATACGGCTCCTGAATCAGTTTTCCCTCAGCATCCAGTATGCCGTATCCGTTTCCATAGGTATCAATTCCCAGGGAGACAAAACGCCCGTTCTCTCCAAGCCACCCCAGCCCGTCCCTTATGGTCTTAAGCATATGCCCTGTGTCGGCAAACTCATGGCCGTCCTTCACCTTTGGGAGGTTGGGCTCTGAATATGTATCCACTATCCGCAGCTTCCTGCCGTCATACACGGCAGCTGCCATTTTGATTCCTGTGGCCCCGATATCGGCTGCCGCATACAAGGATTCTTTCATATGCCTTCCTCCTGCGGTATAACCTGCCCGGATCTAGCTTCCCGCGCTCCAGCCCTCCGGGTAACAGCTCTCTTTAGCATCATCCGCCCAGATACGCCCGCTTTACATCCTCGTTGCTCAGCAGATCCTCTCCTCTGCCCTCGATGACAGATTCTCCATTCTGTATAACAAAGGCATAATCACACAGGGCCAGCGTGTCCACTGCGTTTTGTTCCACTATGATTACCGTAATTCCAATAGCCGCTATCTCTTTTACAAACTTGAATATTTCCTGTACCAGCTTGGGCATCAGACCCAGAGATGGTTCATCCAGTATAAGCAGCTTTGGGTCTGACATGAGGCCTCTGGCAATTGCCACCATCTGCTGTTCACCTCCGGAGAGAGTGCTGGCAGTCTGCTTTTTTCTCTCCTCCACCCTTGGGAACAGTTCATATACCAGCTTCAGGCGTTCCTGTATGGCTTTTTTGTCCTGGTTAAGATAGGCGCCCATCAACAGGTTATCCTCCACCGTCATACCCCCAAACAGCATCCTTCCTTCAGGCACCATCGCGATTCCCTTGCTGACCAGTTTAAAAGGCGGCATACCCGTGATGTCCTCTCCTTTGTAGCGTATGATGCCGCTCATGGGCTTGATAGTACCTGTAATAGCCCTAAGGGTGGTGGTTTTGCCTGAACCGTTAGAACCAAGGATGGCCAGGATTTCGCCCTCGCGCACACTGAAGGACACATCGTGCACTACGGCCATGCCGTTATAACCCGCCTGCAGGTCAACTACTTCCAATAACTTCTCATCACTCATCCTTCTTTGCTCCTCCTCCCAGGTATGCATTGATTACTTCCTGATTCGATGTAACCTCATCCGGTGAGCCTACCACTAATACCTTGCCCGATACCAGAACCACCACCCGTCTGGATACATTCATAACCACGTCCATATTATGCTCAATGGTCAATATGGCGACACCCATAGTGTTAATTTTCTTAATCAGATTGACTGCATCCTTGCGCTCCGTGGCCGTCAGTCCTGCCATGGTCTCATCCAGCAAAAGCAGCTCGGGGTCCGTGGCCATGGCCCTGGCAATCTCCAGACGCTTCTTCTGGGGCACATTCAGCTTGCCGGCATATACATATTTCATATCCAGCATCCCGCACAGCTCCAGAATCTGGTCCACATGCTTCATGGCCTCCTCTATGTTATGGCGCTTGCACAGGGCGCCCACCAGAACATTTTCGTAAACCATCATATCGTTTAAGGACTGGGGAATCTGGAATGTCCTTCCGATTCCCAGTTTACATATGTCGTAAGGCTTCATGCTGGTGATGTCCTTACCCTTAAAAAATACATTTCCTTCTGTCAGGGTGTGGGCACCGCTGATGGAGTTAAACAGTGTGGTCTTACCGGCCCCATTGGGTCCCACCACGCCCACAATCTCGCCTTCTTCCACGTCAAAGGTAACCGCCTCATTTGCCACAAGCCCCCCAAAACGTTTGGTAGCATTTTTAATCTCTAATATTTTTCCCATATTCAGCCTCCTGCCACACTGCTCTTTTTCTTATTCTTGAAGTAAGAGACAATCCGCTCATACCTTCCCTCTAATATAGAAAGGATACCTCCCGGAATAAAGAGAACAATCAGGATAACCAGCGTTCCATAAAGAATCATGTCAAGTCCCCCGTATTGTCCCAGGTACACCCTGGAATACTCCGATATGCTGGTGAGCACAATTGCTCCCAGAACCGGTCCCAGGACAGTACCCACACCTCCCATAACAGCTGTAAGCACAATCATCATCGAGACATTGAGAGTCATAAGCATGGACGGGTCTATGTATAAAATAAACTGTGCGTATAAGCTTCCGCCAATACTTACGATAGCCGCGCTGAGCATATAAGCCCTGATTTTATAGGATGCAGCATTGATTCCAACGCTTTCCGCCGCCATCTCGTTTCCTTTTATGGTGCGCAGATAATAGAAAAATTTAGATTTATCCAGGCATTTAATAAGAACCAGAACAGCCACGGTAAAGATGAGGAACACATAATAATAGTTAAGGGGATTTTTAAACTGCATGAAGGCCCATTCATTCACACCTTTTGAATAAATATAGACTCCGGTGGCGCCCCCGCACCATTTCCAGTTGATGAATATGATTCTGGTACATTCCGCCAGAGCCATGGTGGATATGGCAAATACATGCCCCTTCAGCCTCAGGAGAGGTTTTCCCACTATAAATGCAATGAGCATGGAAATACCAACTCCAATCCATATGGAAATCCATGGGCTGATTTTGAAATAGGATACGGCAAGCCCCACCGTATAAGCTCCTATGCCATAGAACAGGCTGTGTCCGTTGGAAACCTGTCCGCAATATCCACCGATTACGTTCCAGCCCATGCCCACAATTGCCCAGACCAGAATCAGGGACAACAGGTTCCACACAAACCGGATTCTAACCACCTGCGGGAAAATAACTGCTGCCAGCACTCCGATTCCCAATCCTATGAACCATCTCTTATTATCACGCAATGTCTTTTTCATATTTATTTACCTCCAAACAGCCCTTTAGGTTTGAACTGAACCAGCAGCAGGAACACCACGCAGATACCCACATACTTAAACGCCGTGTTCATGTAGACGCCTGTGAAGGAATCAGCCAGCCCCATAATAAGTCCTCCAAAGAAGGCGCCCGGTATGCTTCCAAAACCTCCCATTACAACGGCAATGAATCCGAACAGCTGGAAATTGGCTCCCACATTGGGATAAATGTAGTAGAAATAGGTCAGTGCACATCCTGCTGCTCCTGCTATGGCCGCTGATAAACCAAATGCAAGTGCGTATGTCTTTTCCGGGTTGATTCCCACCAAGCCGGCAGCTGTCTTGTTCATGGATGTTGCGCGGATGGCCTTTCCGGTGCGTGTCTTGTTGAGGAACAGGAACATAAAACCCGCCACACAGACAGAGATGACAAAGGGTACGATTTTCTGTTTGCTCAGCACCATGAAGCCTAAATCAATGGACCCGCTGATAGCCACCTCAGGTATGGTCTTAAAATCACCGCTGAACAGCAGAAGGGCCAGATTCACCAGCACCATGCTCAGAGCAAATGTAATCAGACGCTGCGAGAGGACCGGTCCCCTAAGCGCCCTGGCAATAATCAGCTTATACACGATAAAGCCAATGCCAAACATGATTGCCATACAAATAGGAAGGGATACGATTGGGTCAAGTCCGAAATACAGATTAAGATAAAAGGAACAAAACATTGCAATCATCAGAAATTCGCCTTGGGTAAAACTCAGGATACCCATAACCCCCCACACCAAGGCAATACCCATTGCTACCAGAGCCAGGGTCGAGCCATTAATAATGCCTTCAAATAAGGCCTGCATGAACATACTCATTCACCGTCATCCTCCTTGTTTGTTGTTTTGTATTTATTTTATTCAATATTAACATATTCCCCTCTAAATAGCAAGCATTTTTGTTTTTTTCAAAGATTTTTTATTTGTTTTCGGATTTTTATATGGTATATTTTTATGTTTTTCGGATTTTTACAAGGGTAAACTTATCTTTTAAGCATATTTTTTTTGTTTTAAAAAATAATCATCCGTTATTCTTTCTTTTCTTCGTATTTTTGCGCATAACAAAAGGGCGCTTTTATGAAAAACACAAAAACGCCCCTCACCAGCTTATTAAATTAACATCATCTATGTATATTTATGAATAATATACCTCTACGTGATTCCTGCTAAACAGCCGCATCCACTCATCAGAGGGCTTCCGATCCGTAACCACCACATCGATCTGCTCCAGGTCCGTAAGCTTCATGAACGCCACACGGCCAAACTTGGAGTGGTCGGCCAGTAGATAGACCTTATGGCCCCGCTCAATCAGAGACTTCTTGACATCTGCCTCTAATTCATGGGAGTCAAATATACCGCCTTCCATGCTCATTCCTTTACAGCTGATAAGCACCATATCCAGATGGTATTCCTGTATCGTGCTCCGGGCAACGCCGCCCTGCATGGAATAGGACTGGCGGTTAACACGCCCGCCCGTGGACAAAATTCCAAAACGGCTCCGTTCCATCTCTCTGATAACCTTTACGGAATTTGTCAGGACCAGAATATCTTCCCTTTCGCTGAGGTACTTTAAGGTCTCCATAACCGTTGAACTGGCATCACACCCAATACTTGCATTAGGGGGAACCATCTCGGAAACAATGCCCGCAATCGCTCTTTTTTCTTCAACATTTGTCTCCGAACGTTTCACAAAATCAATCTTCTCAGAAGACTCTGTCTGATTCAAAACAGCCCCTCCATACGTCCTGACTACCAGCCCTTCCTCCTCCAATTTTTCCAAATCACGCCGTATTGTCTCCGGAGTAACCCCAAATTGGTTGCTCAGATTGGCAACAACTACCTTTTTCTCCAGACGTACAATCTGTCTTATCTGTTCTAATCGATCTTTCTGTGCCACACTTTGTTCCTCCACATGTCTTACTGGCAAAAAACCTCATAAATAAGCGGTTTTCCTCGAATTCATTATAAAACAACCATGCAGGAATTGCAAGGAAAGTTATGAATCAAGGGCCTCTGCCATCTCTCTAATGGCTGCCACATCCTCGGCATCCAGTTCCAGTTCATCTGCCCTGGTATTCTTCCTGATCTGTTCTTCGGTGGTGGCGCCGCTCAGAAGGATTACCTTATCGCCCTGGGCCAGTACCCACGCCATAGCCAGATCTGCCACCGCACAGTCATATTTCCTGCACATGGGCTCCAGGCGGTCCAGGAAATCCATAACCCTTGGCATGTTATCAGGCTGGAACCACTTCTTGTTGCACTGAGCGCCTACCGGCTTATAATCCCTGGGCAGGGCGCCGCTTAACAGTCCCATTTCCAGAGGGGAATAGGCCTGAAGCACGATTCCGTTCTCTCTGCAAAGAGGCAGAAGCTCCTCTTCCACAGCCCGGTCCAGCACACTGTATTTAGCCTGTACAATGTCAAGGCTGCCGTACTTTATGTACTCTTCCACCTGGGCTGCCGTAACATTGGCAGCTCCAATGGCCCTGATTTTGCCTTTTTCCTTTAACTCGCCCAGTAATTCCATGGTTTGGGAAATGGGTGTGTAATAAGGCTCCACCGCCTGCCAGTGGGACATATAAATATCAATATAACCGGTACCAAGACGCTCCAGGCTGAGATCCACTTCCTCCAGAATGGACTCCCTCGAAAGGTTTTTATACAGCTGGATATCCCCCACCTTGTTAAACAGGGCGCCTTCCCTGGTCCAGACGATTCCAAACTTTGTCATAACCGCAACCTTTTCCCGGTCCATGCCATTAAGGGCCTCCCCCACGATCCGTTCGCTCTGCCCAAAGTTATAGCCGGGCGCTGTATCTATGAGATTTACCCCCAATTCGGGACATTTTTGAATGGTGGCAATGGACTCATCCTTTGATTTGTCCCCTCCCCAGGCAGGACCGCCGCCGATTGCCCATGTGCCGAGCCCGATTCTTGATATGGGCTTATCCAGTGTACCTATTTTTATTGTTTTCATACTCATCCCTCCATCTTCAAATATTCCTGATAACGGGCCTCCACCTGTTCCCTGTTTCGCACTCCCGTAGTGGCGCCAACACTCTCTACGGATAACGAAGCTGTGCAGTTGGCAAATGCCGCGCACTCCTTAAGCCCCTTTCCCTCCAGCAGGCCGCATATGAACCCCGATGCAAAGTTATCCCCTGCGCCGGTGGTGTCCAGGCACTGTGTATCAGCAAATGCCGGGACTATGAAGGCTTCCTCCTGATTCTTGATAAAGCATCCTCTTTTTCCGATTTTAATGATTACATTCCTGACTCCGCAGTCCAGCAGGGTCCCGGCTATCTCTTCCAGCTCCTTTTTGCCGGTAATCGCTGCCGCCTCCGCGTAATTAGGAAAAAAATAATCCACATAGGAAAGGGCTCTCTGTATGTCCTCCAACCGCTCTCCCCTCTTGCATCCCACAATATCGGCACAGATTAACATTCCCTTTTCTCTGGCCCTTTCAAAGAGAGGTATCATCAGGCTTTCATCCAGAAGGGGATTGTTAAAAATGCTGGCAAAAGACAGGATCCTTCCACGGGACACAGACTCTCTCTCCACATCCTCCGGACAGAAGGTCCAGATGCTCCCGCTTTTATTGTTAATAAATGTCCGCTCTCCATCCTCCCTTATAAGACCTACATTGATGGAAGTGACCTTGCTGCTGTCCACCTTGATGTATTCTGTTCCGATGTTGTTCTTTCGGCAATGCTCCAGCACCAGGGAGCCGATGACATCATCTCCCACACAGCTGACCAGCCTGACCTTGTGGCCCAGCCGTGTTATAACTGTGGCTTCGTTTAAGGCGTCTCCCCCCACAGTAAGTACCATCTGTTTTACAGAATAGGATGCAGTATCCAGCACATCTGCTCCCACCGGATAAAGCTGCAAATCCGTATGGGCAGCGCCCACAATCACCACTTCACAGCATTCATTATTTTTCAAACCAACCCTCCGCCTTTCCATTGCTGCCAAACAGCAGAATCTTTTCCTCCGCCCGCTTCTGGACCGCATCTCTGACACGGATATTAAGGGCCTGATATCCCTCTCCCTTTTCGTGGGCCTCGATTGCGGACATGGCTGCCTCGCACAGCTCCGTATGAATGTTGATTTTAGTGATTCCCAGACTTATGGCATGACGGATATCCTCATCTCCTATGCCGGATGCGCCGTGGAGCACCAGCGGGATGGAAACGTCCCTGCGGACCTTCTCCAGTATCTCAAAATTAATCTGCGGCGGTGCCGTATAAGCCCCATGCTGGTTCCCGATGGCCACTGCCAGAGAATCAATATCCGTTTTTTCCACAAACTCCGCTGCCTGGGACGGATCTGTGTACATGTAGTGGTTCAGCGCTTCCTCATAATCTGTCTCAGCTCCCACATGGCCCAGCTCTGCTTCCACAGGGATGCACATGGGATGGAACTTATCCACCACCTCCCTTGTCATCCTTATGTTCTCCTCAAAGCTATAGGCCGAACCATCTATCATGAGGGAATTATAACCGATGTCAATGGCATGGCTCACTATTTCAAAGCTGCGCCCATGGTCCCAATGGATGGAGCAGGGAAGCGAGGTCTGAGTGGCATAGGAACGCATCATATTCACAAAATGATTGATGTCCGTGTTCACAAGAAACCCGCTTCCAAATGACAAAATAACCGGGGACTGAAGCTTCTCACATGCCTTCATGACGCCCGAGAGCATTTCCACATTCCATATACAGAAGTTGGCAACCGCATAGTGCTCCTTCTGCGCCTTTACTAACATGTCCTTTGTCGATACTAACATATATAATACCTTATCCCTTTCCTGATTTAATCGCTGATTTAGTCGCTGATTTTAATGACTCCCTTAATAATCTCCGCCTTGCGGCTCAGGGATTCCTCAAATGCTTTTTGTACATCCTCATACGTATATTCATCCGTAACCATGGTCAGCACGTCGAATCTTCCTGATGATATGGCCTGGATGGTCATGGGAAAATTATTGGCATACCGGAATACGGTCTGTACTTTTACCTCACGGTTAATTTTAAGGAAGTCCACCGGGGTTTCCCCTGGTATGGTTCCCACTATCATGACCTCACCGCCTCTTCTGACAGATGCAAATGACTGCATGGCTGTTACTCTGCTGCCTGCGGTTTCAAAAACAATGTCTGCCCCGTCCCCGCCAAACAATGCCCGGCTGCGGTCTACCGTATCCTCCTTCCTTCCATTTATCACATGCCATGCCCCTAATTGCAGCGCCTTCTCCAACCGCCGTTCAATCACGTCAGCCACCACAATCCGCTCCGCTCCCATAAGGACACAGGCCTGGAGCGTCATAAGCCCGATACAGCCAGCCCCCAATATGAGCACGTTCTTCCCGGGCTTTACCCCTGCAAGCTCGGCTGCATGCATGCCCACCGCGGCGGGCTCCACCAGAGCCCCCTCCACCATGTCCATATGCGCCGGCAGATGGTATGTAAAGCTTTCCGGGTGTGTCAGATAATTGGTAAGAGCACCTTTGTAGTTAGGCTGGGTTGCCATGAAGTCCACCTGGGGACAAATGTTATAATGTCCTCCAAGACAGTACTCACATTTACCGCATGGAATTCCCGGTTCACAGAGTACACGGTCGCCTTCTTTAAACCGGGTCACCTTAGCGCCCACCGACACCACGGTCCCTGAAAACTCATGGCCCAATCCGATTTTCTGCGAAGGATCCTTTGGCGGTATGAAGGGGCCGCACTCAAACCCATGTACATCCGATCCGCAGATTCCCACATACGCCACCTTAATCAGCACCTCGTCCTCCGCCGGAACCGGCATAGGGCATTCCTCAATCCTCATGACTCCAGGCGTAACCAAAATCGCTTCCGTATTCTTCATTTCTCCCCGTCCTTTCGGCTTCAGTCAAAATCATAGGTCAAAATGACCTTAATTGCCTCTTTATCAGCCATGGCCTCAAACCCTTCCTCCCACCTGGAGAGGCCCAGCCGGTGCGTAATCATGGGTTTAACCTGAATCCGGCCGGCAGCCAACAGCTGCAGGGAATTCCTCCATGACGTGGCATCATACGCCATATGCCCTATGATAGATACTGCCTTCATGGATATGTCATTGATGGAAAATCCCACAGGCTTAAATCCCATACCAACCCGGACGATTTCCCCGTTGCAGCGCACCATCTCAATGGCCTGCTTCAGACAAATATTGGCGCCTGCACAGTCTACCACCAGACCGATGCTGTCACTTCCTCCGCATATCTCCTGGCAGCGTTGCACCACATCCTCTGCGGAACCGTTCACCACTTCCGTAGCTCCCAGCTGCCTGGCTACCCCGAACCGTACCTTTACATCTTCCTCCAGTCCAACCACCACAATATTAAGGGCCCCCATTATCTTTGCTATCTGCACGGAGAAGAGGCCCAGAGGCCCTGTACCGAATATAACCACATTCTCTCCCGGCAGGAGGCCGGAACGCTGGGCAATGGCCTTATACGCATTACAGATGGGATCCATCACAGCCGCTTCCTCATATTCAAGTCCTTCAGGAATCTCCCAGATGGCTCTCTTGTGAATGGCAAGTATCTCCCCCGGAATTCTGCAGTACTTTGTAAAACCGCCGCTGTATCCATACCCCAGGCCCAGATTGACCTTCTCTGAACAGAGCAGATAATCACCCCGTTCACAGGCAGGACATCTGCCGCAGACATGTCCTGTATTATCAGATACAATTCGCTGTCCGGGCCTCCAGTCCTTTACATTCTTTCCCACCCGGACAATCTCTCCGGCAAACTCATGGCCGCGGACAGAGCCAAATTCATCCGAACCATTATCCACTTTGTAATGCTTCATATCTGCCCCGCAGATAGCAGCTGCCTTTACTTCCAGGATGATATCATTATCGCCGCACTCCGGCTCCGGTATGTCAATCATCCTGTAGGTCCCAAAATCGCTGGGACGGCCAAACTTTGCCAATGCTTTCATCATTCGCCCTCCTGACTATTTTATGTAATTATAATATCACTATTTTTATTTAAAATCAACATTATTTATTTGTTTTAATCACTATTTCTTTTGATTCAAAGATTTATTGTCTGTTTATTCAACAAAAATAACTCGGAGCGGAATGGGAGCGGGGGCGGCGGATACGGCTGCGGAGCGGGAATCACTAAGGACCGTTCCACTCACCCGCTGCGTAACTCCCCACCTGCGTCATTCATACTCAAATCCAACGAATAAAAAATGGCATGCCGGGGGGACCGGCATGCCGCTATATATACCGGGCTGCATTATCTTGGTATTTTTGTATCCTGATATGCAGCCCGGTATATGAATGTTTGATAAAGTGAGTTTTAGTTTAAGTCAGTATGAATCTAAATAAATGGTAATCCGGATGGGTATTAAACTAAATGAGATAATATAAGCAGCACAAATCATGCCGGCGATGGGCGTGCGCGTACTCCTTCCCTACTTATTCACCACATTCACCGGGCTTCCGTCCATAAATGACTTCAGGTTCGCCACTGCTATATCCATCAGCCGCTGCCTGCTCTCCCTGGGCGCCCAGGCAATGTGGGGCGTGATGAAGCAGTTCCTGGCCTGAAGCAGGGGGTTGTCCCCCTTTATGGGCTCCGTGGATACCACATCCAGTCCGGCAGCCCCAACTTTTCCGGAATTCAGAGCTTCCTTTAAATCCTCTTCCACAATCAACGGACCTCTGGAATCATTGAGAATGATTACCCCGTCCTTCATCTTTGCTATGGATTCCTTGTTAATCATTCCCGCGGTCTCAGGGAACAGCGGGCAATGAAGGGCAATTACATCGGACATTCGGTACAATTCATCTAAATCAGCATAGTGACAATTTTCGTTTTCCAGCGCCTCATTCCGGTAAGCATCATAAGCCAGCACTTTCATGCCAAGAGCCTGGGCAATACGCGCTGTTCCCTGCCCGATACGCCCAAATCCTATAATGCCTATAGTCTTTCCCGCCAACTCGATAAGGGGATAATCCCAAAAACACCAGTCCGGACAGCTTTGCCACCTGCCTTCATGGACAGCCTGACTGTGATGGCCGATATGGTGGCAGATTTCCAAAAGCAGGGCAATTGTATACTGGGCAACCGCAGCCGTTCCATATGTAGGAATATTGCATACAGGGATTCCCTTGGCTGATGCTGACTCACAATCCACCACATTGTACCCGGTAGCCAGCACACCCACATAACGGATATGGCCGCATGCCTCAAATACTTCCTTTGTGAGGGGCGTCTTATTGGTAAAGACAGCCTGGGCATCGCCAATCCTCCTTATAATCTCCGCTGTATCTCCCACCGGAGTCCTGTCATATACAGTAAGCTCCCCCAATTCCTGCAGCCCTTCCCAGCTAAGGTCCCCTGGGTTTTCCGTGTACCCGTCCAGAACAACAATTTTCATGTCAAACACCCCTTCTTTAACGTAATTTTTTATTGGTATATAATTTATAATACGTGGTTTTATCTTTGTTGTCAACATTTTTTCTTTGTTTTAAACAATCGTCTCTTATACTTCACATTCAGGCCCCATTTCCTCCCATTCGCGGACAAATTCCACACATCTCTCCATTCAATGCTATAATGGAACCATCAGTACTGAGTACAGCGGCATACCGGGAAACCGCACAATTCTCACTGAAAGGAGCTGCACCCATGAACCTTAACTGGAAAACCATTTTAAAAAAGGCAGGTATCATCCTGCTGTCCACACTGCTCTTCGCCCTCTGCTCCGGCCTTCTCTACATTACAAAGATGGCCGGCTCCATCAATATTACCCGGCCGGAGGATGAACCAGAGCTGGCCTCCGCCATGACCAATGAAAACCTGGACACAGAGACCCGGGAAAAGCTGGGCGGATACTGGACCATTGCTGTCTTTGGCGTGGACAGCCGCAACGGAAAACTCGGAAAAGAAAATAATGCCGATGTACAGATGCTGTGCTCCATCAACAGGGATACTGGTGAAATACGCCTTGTATCATTATACCGCGACACATTTCTGATGAATGACACCGCAAACAGCGGATATGGAAAACTGAACCAATCCTACTTTCTCCAGGGACCATCCGGCAATATCTCTGCCATTAACACAAACCTGGATATGAAGGTGGAGGATTTCGTGTCCTTTAACTGGAACAGCGCAGCTGATGCCATCAACCTTCTGGGCGGCGTGGACATAGAACTGTCCAAAGCGGAGTTCTATTATATCAATGCTTTTATCACGGAGACAGTGAACATCACAGGAATCCCCTCCACCCATCTGGAAGGACCCGGCATGCAGCACCTGGACGGCGTTCAGGCTGTTGCCTATATGCGCCTGAGGCAGATGGACACAGACTTTAAGAGGACCGAACGGCAGCGTTCTGTTATTGAGCAGGTATTTGACAACGCCAGGAAGGCAGATATTTCCACCCTGATTCAGGTATTCCATACAGTGGCGCCTCAAATCATGACCAGCATAAGCGAGGAAGAGTTTATGGATATTGCATATAATATAAAAAAATATTACATAAACGGTACAGCCGGATTTCCTTTTGAACAGACCACCGCAAGCCTGGGCAAGACCGGCAGCGTGGTCATTCCCAGCACCCTGGAATCCAATGTAGAAGAACTGCACCGTTTCCTGTATGACGATGATGCCTACACCTGCTCCGGTCAGGTCCGGGACATCAGCAGAGAAATCATAAAAAGGGCTGTTAAAAATTAAGGAGTTATGAGTATGATACGAATTGCTGTCTGTGACGATGAACCCTGCTTTACACAGCAGATTAGCCATGTCATCGCAAACCATGCCAGGGACATATCCCCGTCCCCGGAAACAGTGCTTTACACCAGCAGCGGCCAGCTGCTTTACGATGTGGAGGAGGGCGCCCACTTTGACCTTCTGCTGCTGGATATTGAAATGCCTGAAAAGGACGGAATGAGCCTGGCCGCGTCCCTGCGCCGCCATCTTCCCTTGTCCCTGATTATTTTCATCACCTCCCACACCCAGTACGCGGTAAAGGCATATGAACTGTCTGTTTTCCGCTACATCCCCAAGTCCGAGATGGAAACCTGCCTGCCTCTGGCACTTAAGGATGCCAGCCGCATTCTGAAACAAAGCTCTTCAGATACCTATATTATCGAATCAGCCAGAAGGATTCAGAAACTGTCCGCGGAGGATATCATCTATGTTTATAAGCAGCAGAAATACTCTGTCATAGCCGCAAAAGGCGCAGAGATTCCTGTGCGCAAGCCCCTGGCCCAGGTGCTGGAGGAGCTGAACACCTTAACAGACGGAGGCACCGGCAGTTTTCTCTTGGTGGAGCGGGGATATATCGTGAACCTGTTCCATGTGGAAAAACTGGAGGACGAGCAGATTTACCTGGACAATGGCTCTGTCCTTCCGGTCAGCCGGAACCGCCTTAAGGAAACCCGTGAAGCTATAACAAGGTATTGGAGGAAAATGCTATGACTATGAACCACTGGTATCAGTCCATGTACCAGATGTTTGAACTTGTTTCAGATTTCATTGAAGCGTGGCTCTGCTATGGCTTTGTGGGGCTGTTCCTGCCGGACCGGGTCAGGGGAAAGGTGCTGTTTTTTATTCTGTCCCTGGTGCTGGTGGGTTCTGTCCGGGCCATGGATATACTGGGCATAGACCCTATAATATCCACTCTTTGGTTTGTATTTTATATCTGTATGACCACGGTGGTACTGTTCCAGGTGAATCTGTTTTATGCGGTGTCCCTTGTTAGCTTTTATATTCTGTGCCTGTACGTGATCAATTATTTCTGCATGTCCGTCATGGGGGTCATTGCCGGCAACCGCCAGTTTGCGCAGTTTATCCTGAACCAGCTGTCTCTGCTACGGTGTATTTACCTGGCTGCGGATACCGCTCTTTTGTTTTTGTTATATATGCTTATCAGACGCGCCTTTAAGGGGGGACTGCTCTACAGCCCGCGG
>OIYD01001019.1_pt1 | contig 18811 bp, 17 predicted proteins | sample 1588141 | NCBI WGS metagenome assembly OIYD01 (sample SAMN03283259) | human gut metagenome | biome: human-associated habitat; material: feces | host: Homo sapiens | place: USA | collected 2013
GACGGCCCACATGCGCAAAAACTTCATGCACCCAGGCCCTTGCATCGTTTTGTGGTGTGTTCTGTGTGCATGAAGCCCTATGCCGGAGGAGCGAAGCTCATTGGGAGAAAACGGAGGATAGAATCACATGAAACGAACGAACCGACTGACGGAGGGGAACATCCTACACACCCTCATCCGCTTTGCCGTTCCGGTCTTTTTCACGCTGTTTCTTCAGGCGCTGTACGGCGGCGTGGACCTGCTGGTGGTGGGGCAGTTTGCCGCCACCGCCGATGTCTCCGGCGTCGCCACCGGAAGCATGCTCATGTCCACCGTGACCATGGTGATCACCGGCCTATCCATGGGCATCACCATTCTGGTGGGCGAGCGCATCGGGCGGGGTGAGCCGGACGAGGCCGGAAGGGCCATCGGCGGCGGTATCTGCCTGTTCGCGGCGTTCGGTGTGCTGCTGACGGTGGTTCTACTGGCCGGAGCCGAGCCCCTTGCCCGCCTTCTGCACGCGCCGGAGGAGGCCTTTGCCGAAACGGTGGAGTACATCCGCATCTGCGGCGGCGGCAGCCTGTTCATCGTGGCCTACAACGTGCTGGGGGCGGTGTTCCGGGGCATCGGTGACGCCCGGACGCCGCTGTTCACGGTGATGCTGGCCTGTGTGATCAACATCGGGGGCGACCTGCTGCTGGTGGAGGGCTTTCACCTGGGCGCGGCCGGCGCCGCCCTGGCCACGGTGGCCGCCCAGGCGGTCAGCGTGGTGGTCTCCCTGGCGGTTATCCGCCGCAGGAAGGATCGGCTGCCCTTCCACTTCTCCCGGCGGAGCGTCCGCTTTGACGGGCGCATCATCGCGCTGGAGCTGAGGCTGGGCCTGCCGGTGGCCCTGCAGGAGCTGCTGGTGGGCACCTCCTTCCTGGTGATCCAGACTATCGTGAACACCTTCGGCGTCACGGCCTCCGCCGGCGTGGGCGTGGCGGAAAAGGTGTGCGTGTTCCTCATGCTGGTGCCCTCGGCCTATATGCACTCCATGTCTGCCTTTGTAGCCCAGAACATGGGGGGCGGCCAGCCCCGCCGGGCCAAGCGGGCGCTGGGCTACGGCATCCTGACCGCTTTCGCCGCCGGACTGGTGATGGTGTGGCTGGCCTTTTTCCACGGCGACGCCCTGTCCCTGCTGTTTGCCAAGGACGCGGCGGTGGCCGCCGCGTCCCACAGCTATCTCAAGGCCTACGCCATCGACTGCATGCTAACCCCCTTCCTGTTCTGCTTCATGGGCTACTACAACGGCTGTGAGAAGACCCTCTTTGTCATGCTTCAGGGGATCATCGGCACCTTCGGCGTGCGCATCCCCATCGCCTATCTGGTCAGCCGAATCCCCGGGGCCACCCTGTTCCAGATTGGGCTGGGCACCCCCGCCTCCAGCGCGGTGCAGATTGTCCTGTGTCTGGCGATGTTCCTCTACCTGGAGCGCCGCCAGCGCCGGGAGGCCCTGTGCGGGGTGGTTACTGGGCCATAAACCGGGCCAGAAATTCCCGGGTTCTGGGCTGGCTGGGGGACGAGAAGAAGGCGTCGGGGGCGCCTGACTCACAAATCCGGCCGTCAGCCATGAAAACCACCTGGCTGCTCACGTCGCGGGCAAAGGCCATCTCGTGGGTGACCACCAGCATGGTCATGCCCTCTTCGGCCAGCTTCCGCATGACAGAGAGCACCTCGCCGGTCAGCTCCGGGTCAAGGGCACTGGTGGGTTCGTCAAAGTAAATGATCTCCGGGTCGGTGGCAAGGGCGCGGGCAATGGCAACGCGCTGCTGCTGTCCGCCGGAAAGCTGGCGGGGATAGTAGTCAGCCCGGTCGGCCAGACCGACCTTTTCCAGCATCCGTCTGCCGATCTCATCCGCCTGCTCTTTGGGCATCCTGCGGGCAACGATCAGGCCCTCGGTCACATTCTGCAGGGCGGTCTTGTTCCGGAACAGGTTGTAGTTCTGGAACACAAAGGCCGTTTTTTTGCGCAGGCGGGCAATGTCGGCCCGGGAGATCCTGCCAAGATCGAAGGATTCGCCGTCGAACACCAGAGTGCCGCTGTCAGCGGTCTCCAGAAAGTTCAGGCAGCGCAGCAGGGTGGTCTTGCCGGAGCCGGAAGGGCCCAGAATGGCAACAACATCTCCCTTTTCCACACTCAGGTCCACGCCGTTCAGGACGTGCAGTGCGCTGTGCACCCGGCGGGCAGTGCCGCGCGGGAAAGGCCCGATGTGGAAGCGGGGCTTGTCATCGTAGGTGTAAAATGTTTTGTGGATGTCTTTGATCTCTAACATGGCCATACCGTCCACCCCTTTCTCACTGGAAACCGTGCGCGTTCAGCTGCCGCTCCACCAGCGCCTGCAGCTTGGTGATGATGGTGCAGAACAGCAGGTAGACCACCGCCACCTCGCAGTAGATGGGCAGGAAAATGTAGGTGCGGGCTGCCACACGCTGGCCTGCCATGAACAACTCTGCCACCGTGATGTTGGAGGCCAGAGAGGTGTCCTTGATCATGCTGATGAGGGAGTTGGACAGGGAAGGCACAGCGGTGCGCAGGGCCTGCGGCAGAACGATGCGGCGCATGATCTGCCACCAGGTCATGCCCACGCAGGAACCGGCCTCCAGCTGGCCCTGGGGCACGCTTTCCAGCGCGCCGCGCATGGTCTCGGCGCAGTAGGCACCCTCGTTGAAAGCAAAGGCGATGACGGCTGCCGGAAAAGCATCCAGCATGATGCCCAGGCTGGGCAGGCCGTAGAAGATGATGAACAGCTGCACCAGCAGCGGCGTGCCCCGGATGACCCAGATGTAGAACCGGGCAATCTGGCGCAGCACCGGAACATTGGCGTACTGCACCAGCGCAACAGCCACTGCAATGACCATGGCAAGGCTGAAGGAGATCAGGGTCAGGGGAATGGTCATGGTCAGGCCTGCCGTCAGGATGCGGGGCAGGGCCTCCCACAGCACGCTGACCGTGCGGTTGGTAAGAAGTGCTTCAAACATATTTTTCTTCCTTATTGATAAAAAACGGTGGAATATCTTTAGGATACACCTTAAACTATGGTTCAGGTCAAGAGCATATCCTACAATTCCTACCAAAATACTATAGCATGAAATGGAGACAAGTGCAATCCATTGGCGAAAATCTTTCACTCTGGCCAAAAACACAAGAAAACACAGACTAACTTTGTGCAGTCTGGCAAGGAGTTGACGCGGTACGATGTTTCGTGTAAAATGGAATCAGACAGGCCCCGTGCAGGAAGCGCGGGGAACAGGCCGGGCACACAAGCAGCCCGGCGCATACGGAGGACAAAACACAATGAAGCATAAAATTGGTATTCTGGGTGCAGGCACCTGGGGCATGGCTCTGGCGCGGATGCTGACGGTGAGCGGCAATGACGTGACCGTGTGGTCGGCGCTGGAACAGGAGATCGACAACCTTTCCACCACCCGGGTCCACCCCAATCTGCCCGGCATGACCATTCCGGCAGAGATGAAGTTCACCAAGAGCGTGGAAGAAGTATGCACGGACAAGGAGATCCTGCTGTTTGCGGTGCCGTCGGTGTTTGTGCGCTCCACCGCAGCCAAGGCCCGGCCCTTTGTGCCGGACGGTCAGATCATTGTGGACGTTGCCAAGGGCATTGAAAAGGATACCCTGTTCACCATGACGGAGATCCTGGCCGATGAGCTGGGCAAAGAGGGCGGCCCCAAGGGGGTGCGTCTGGTGGCCCTGAGCGGCCCCACCCACGCCGAGGAGGTGGCGATCGACCTGCCCACCACCATCGTTTCGGCCAGCAAAGATATGGAAGCGGCCAGATTCGTGCAGACGGTGTTCACCAACAACGTCATGCGTGTGTATACCAATGAGGACATCAAGGGCGTGGAACTCAGCGGTGCCATGAAGAACGTCATTGCATTGGGCGTGGGCATCTCCACCGGCCTGGGCTATGGCGACAACGCCCGTGCCGCCCTCATCACCCGCGGCATTGCCGAGCTTGCCCGGCTGGGCGTGGCCATGGGCTGCAATGTCCACACCTTTGCCGGTCTGGCCGGCATCGGTGACCTGATCGTGACCGCCACCAGTATGCACAGCCGCAACAACCGGGCCGGCATCCTCATCGGCAAGGGTGAGACCCCAGAGCAGGCCGTGAAGGAGGTGGGCATGGTGGTCGAGGGCATGAACGCCCTGCCCGCCGCGCTGGAACTTGCCGCCAAGTATCAGGTGGAAATGCCCATCGTTCAGACCGTGAACGCCGTTGTGAACAAGGGAATGAGCGCCGCCGAGGCGGTGCGCTCCCTGATGGACCGTGACCCCAAGAACGAGCTGCCCCAGAGTTACGAAAAGTAATATTTTTCATCGAGAGGGACGACCCTCTCCGTCATTGCTTCGCAATGCCACCTCTCCCGAGGGGAGAGGTTTGGTGCTGTACTTTACGGCATCAAAAAAGCTCCCCCTTTCGGGGGAGCTGGCAAAGCCGCAGGCTTTGACTGAGAGGGTTGTTCCTCTTTTATTTTACTGCTGGGCCTCGATTGCCTTGACGATCTTGTCGGCGATGTACTTGTGGCCGGAGACGGTGGGGTGGCCATCCAGCTCAGTCTGAGCAAAGGGGATGGAAACGTAGGTGGCACCGTAAACATCGGCCAGCTGCTTTTCGTAGTTGTTCAGCTTGCTGAAGTAATCGCTCCAGCTGGGCAGCAGGGGCACGGGGTTGGTGGCACCGATGATCAGGATCTGGGCATCAGGGTTCAGCTCCTTGACAGTCGCCACGATCTGGCGCAGGTTGCTGCTGCTTTCGGGATAAGCGTTTTCGCAGATCTTGTTCATGCCGGAGAAGAACAGGTTCCAGACGGCATCTTTCTCGCTGCGGGTCAGGCTGAGCTTTTTCAGGCTCTCGTTCAGTGCAGCCTCAGTGTCCTGGTCGCGGTCGCGCAGGTTGCCGCTGAGCACGATGGAAGCCAAGTCGGCGCTCTTCCAGTTGGTAGCCTCGCCAAAGGAGACCACGGTGGGCACAAAGGCATCATTGGAGCCCAGCTGGATGGAGATGACATCGGCGCTCTTGATGTAGTCGATGAACTCAGGGTAATTGTACTGGCAGCCGGAGAGGGTGTTCATCTCGGCCATGGTGCCGGTCTTGACCAGCTCCAGCATATCCTTGCTCATCACACCGGGCAGGCCCAGATTGATGGCATGATCCCGGTCGAGGTTCAGGCTTTTGCCCACCTGACCCACATAGCAGGCCTCGGGGTAGCCCTTGAAGTTGAAGGAAACATCCACACCGATGAGGTTGGTGGCGTACTGCACCTTTGTCAGGCCGATGCCGGCGCAGATGCTGTCGCCCAGGGCAACATAGGTGATGGAGTTGGGCTCCTTCTCTTCTTCGGTGCTGCTGGAGGTGAAGAAACAGTTTTCCTCCTCTGCGGCGGCCTGTTCAGTGGTCAGAGCGGGGTCTGCGCTCTCTTCCGGGGCGGCTGCAAAGGCCGGAACGCTCAGGACAGAGAACAGCATGGCGGCCGAAAGGGCCAGGCCAATCAGTTTCTTTTTCATGGTGTCGTCACGAATCCTTTCCAATGTGTATTATTCTGCTTAATAATCGCGGGGAGTGATCTCTTCTTCCAGCTTGCGATAATCAAATTTAGCGGCCAGTGTCAGGGGCATTTCGGGGATGATCTTGTACCCCACGGGCTGGACATATTCGGGCAGCTCCTCGATGCAGAGCTGGCGCAGCTCCTTGATGATCTGCTTGCGCTTGGCGGCGGGAACCGCAGGGTCAAGCACCAGATAGACAAAAGGCAGGCGGCCCTGCACATGATCCTTGTCGGCGCAGCCCACCACAGAGCACTGATGCACGGCGGGATGCTGGCTGACCACATTTTCGATCATGGAGGGGAACACCTTGAAGCCGTCGTGACGGATAATGAGCCGCTTGATCCGGCTGTCCAGATAGACAAAGCCGTCCTCGTCCAGATAGCCGATGTCACCGGTATGCACCCAGACCCGGCCATCTGCATGGGTGCGCAGGATGGCGGCGGTCTCGGCAGGCTTGTTGTAGTAGCCCTTCATAACGCCGGGGCCGGAGATGCACAGTTCGCCCCGCTGGCCGATGGGCAGTTCCGTGTCGGTGCCCGGCTCAAAGACGGACACCAGCGTGCTGACCAGTGGCAGGCCCACGCTGCCGGGTTTGTTGTTCCGACCAGCAGCAGCGGTGGCAGCAGAGGATGCCTCGGTCATGCCGTAGCCCTTGGCGATGGGGAATTCCACGTTGTGAGCGGCCAGAAAGTCGTTGACCGTCTGCTCGGCACCCCGGGCGATGGCATCGCCGCCTGCGGCATAGTTGCGGATGAAGGAGAGATCCTTGTTCTGCAGCTTGGGGTCAACAGCCAGCTGCTGGTAGTGGGAGGGCACGCCGAACATGTGTTCGGGCTTGTACTTCCAGATCAGGCTGCCCAGCTTATTGGAGTCGAGGTTGGGGATGATGACCACCTTGATGCCCAGCGTCAGCGGCAGATGTACGCCGCAGGCAAAGCCGTAGGCAATGAAGGGGGGCATGATGTTCAGCAGGGACTGGCCCTTGGAGAACAGCGTGTCGCAGGCAGAGAACTGCATGGCGATGCCGTTGAAGTTGTTATCGGTCAGCATCACGCCCTTGGGGGAGCCAGTGGTGCCGCCGGTGTGCACCACCACGCAGGCGTGCTCCGGGTCATAGGGCTCCGCGGCAATGCTCTCGTCCTTCCCGGCAGCAAGGAACTGCTTCCAGTGGATGACATTGGAGTGATACTTGTTCTTGTCGAGATTCTTGACCTTGTAGCCCAGCGCCAGAGGCAGCGGCAAGGAATCGGCCGGGGAGAGCACCACCACATGCTCCACATGGGTGCGCTTGGCAGCCTGATGGCAGCGCTCATACACCACATTCAGGCAGATCAGCAGGTGGGAATCCACCTCTTCAATGTACTCGCGGATGCCCTCCACACTGTAACGGGGATCCACCAGGTTCAGAGTCGCGCCGATCATGTCGGCGGCATAGAACGCAAAGATGATCTCCGGGGTCATCACGCTGACCACCGTGGCGATATCGCCCTTTTTCAGGCCCGCGGCCCGCAGGGCTGCTGCCGTCTTTTTGACGTTGACAATAAAATCAGCGTAGGTGAACTTGCGGCCATAGTATTCCAGTGCGGTCTCGCCCAGCCGGTTCTTGTTCTGCCGGCAGACGAGCTCAAACGCCGTGCAGGCGGGCATGGTCTGGTCAATGTACTTCTGATCGTAGAATTTCAGCCAGGGACGTGCCTGGGAAGCATAGATCGGGGTGTTGGATGTTGTCATAAATTGTCCTTTGTCCTTTGAGCAGTCACTGCACCCGCAGCCGGGGCAGCTGGATTCAATGGGGTCTTAAATTTCGTCCGTTTGTCAAAAACAACACAATACGTACAAGAGCTATTGTAGTAGAGCAGGGTGGAAATGTCAAGAAACAAAGGGCGAACTTTGTCAAAAAACGCAAGAGAAAGTTTACATTTCAGCCAGCCAGTCTTTGGCCTCCTGCTCGCTGCAGAGCACCCAGTGGCTGGGGCGCAGCTCCCGCCACTGGGGAGCCTCCTGCGTGTAATCGTGCATGGCGGGGTCGTAGACCAGCAGCTTTTTCTTCCGCTCCAGCCTGGGGTTGGGCATGGGGATGGCGGAGAGCAGGCTGCGGGTGTAGGGGTGGATGGCATGGGTCACCAGCTCTTCCGCATCGGCCAGCTCCACGATATCGCCCTTGTGGATGACGGCGATGCGGTCCGAAATGTACCGCATGACCGAGAGGTCGTGGGCGATGAACAGGTAGGTGATGCCGCGCTCCTTCTGCAGATGGCGCAGCAGGTTGAGCACCTGGGCGCGGATGGACATATCCAGAGCGGAGATGGGCTCGTCGGCAATGATGAACTCAGGTTCCACGATCAGGGCGCGGGCAATGCCGATGCGCTGGCGCTGGCCGCCGGAGAACTCATGCGGGAAACGGGAGGCGAATTCAGGCAGCAGGCCCACATCCAGCAGTGCCTGCCGGACCTTCTCCTCCCGCTGGGCGGCGGTCAGGTCGGGCCGGACATTCTGCAGGCCCTCGCCCACGATGTAGCTGACCTTGGCACGCTCGTTCAGGGAGGACTGCGGGTCCTGGAAGATCATCTGGATCTCCTTGATGACCTGCTGGTCCAGCTGGCGGGAGATCTTGCCGTTGATCTTCTGGCCCTTGTACAGGATCTCGCCGCCCGAGGTGGGCAGGATGCGCATGATGGCGCGGCCGATGGTGGTCTTGCCGGAGCCGGATTCGCCCACCAGACCAAAGGTCTCGCCCTTGTAAATTTCAAAGTTGGCACGGTTCACGGCCTTGAAGGCCTTGCGGCCGGAGCCGTAGGTCACCTCGAGGTCCTTGACCTCAAGCAGGACCTGCCGGGGCGAGGCCTCTCCATCTTGCTGGCGCAAGACCGTTTTTTCGCTCGAACACCCCGCCGGGGTGTTCACTGCTTCGCAAACGCGAATGTCACGATTTTCAGGCATCCTGCATCCCCTCCTCTTTCAACAGTTTGACGGCGGCAGGCGGTTCCACCTTGGGGGCCCGGGGGTCCAGCAGCCAGGTCTTGGCCTTGTGGGTGGGGCTGACCGTAAAGTAGGGCGGGCGCTTGACAAAGTCGATCTTCAGCGCCTGGGGGTTGCGGGGCGCAAAGGCATCGCCATGGATCTCGGTGAACAGATTCGGGGGTGTACCCTGAATGTTGAACAGATCCTCGCCCTTGATGCCCATCTGGGGCATACTGGACAGCAGCGCCCAGGTGTAGGGGTGGCGGGGGTCGTAGTAGATCTCATCGGAGGTGCCGATCTCCACGATGTCACCTGCGTACATGACGGCCACCCGGTCGGCGATGTTGGCCACCACGCCCAGATCGTGGGTGATGAGGACGATGGTCAGGTTGTACTTGACCTGCATCTCCTTGAGCAGCTGCAGGATCTGGGCCTGAATGGTCACATCCAGTGCGGTGGTGGGCTCGTCGCAGATCAGGATCTGCGGGTTGCAGGCCACCGCAATGGCAATGACGACGCGCTGGCGCATACCGCCCGAAAACTCGTGGGGATACTGCGCAAAGCGCACCTCGGGGTCAGCAATGCCCACGTCCCGCAGGTATTCAAGGGTCTTTTCCCGGGCGGCCTTGCCCTTGAGATGCTGGTGCAGCTCCACGGCTTCCATGATCTGGTCGCCGATGGTCTTCAGGGGGTTCAGGCTGGTCATGGGGTCCTGCATGATCATGGCGATCTCATGGCCCCGGACCTTCAGCCAGTCCTTCTCCTTTTTCAGGTCGGAAAGGCGGATGGGCTTGCCGTCATCGGCACCATAATAATCAATGGTGCCCGAGGTGATGGAGCCGTTGGCATCCAGCAGGCCCATGAAGCTCTTGGTGAACACGCTCTTGCCGGAGCCGGATTCGCCCACGATGGCAAGGACTTCGCCGTGGTAGATGTCCAGGTCGATGCCGCGGATGGCATGCAGCACCTTGCCGCGCAGGTTGAATTTGATGTTGAGGTCCTTTACAGAAAGGATGAGCTGATTTTTTTCCATCTTCTGTCCCTCCTTACTGCAGGTGGTTCTTCGGGTCGGCAGCGTCCGAGAAGGCGTTGCCGATGAGGTAGAACGCAATGGTGACAAAGCTCAGGATGATGGTGGGGTAGAGCAGCTGGTACCGCAGTCCCGCCTGCATCATCACCTTGCGGCCGTCGTTGATCAGGTTGCCCAGAGAGGGCGTTTCCACAGAAAGGCCCAGGCCGATATAGGTGATGAACACCTCGCTGCCGATGGCGGCGGGGATGGTCAGGGCCATGCGCAGCATGATGACCGATACCAGATAGGGCAGCAGGTTGCGCAGCACGATGCGGCGGATGGGGGTGCCGATGCAGCGGGAAGCCACGTTGTAATCACGGTCGCGGATGATCAGGATCTGGTTGCGGATAAAGCGCGCCATGGCGATCCAGCCCGTGATGGACATGCCCAGGATCAGGGTCTGGATACTGGGAGACGCGACATAGGAGATCAGGATCAGGATGATGGTGGAAGGGATGTTATCACAGATGTTGTACAGCTCGGTGAAGAAGAAATCGAGCTGGCGGACATAGCCCCAGAGCACGCCCACCGTAATGCCCACCACGGCCTCGATGAGGGCCACGAAGAAGGCGATGGTCAGACTGGTACGTGCACCGGCCCAGATGCGGGCCCACAGGTCCTGGCCGATGGCGTTGGAACCCCAGATAAAGCCCTCTTCCCCGGGGGCGATATTGCGGAACTGGATGCCGGTGGCAGGGTCTACCTGGCAGAGATTGGGATCTGCCTGACCGGGCAGATAAGGCTGCAAAAAGGCAAAGCCCACCACGAACACCAGTGCAATGAGCAGGGCCACGGCGATCTTATTCTTGAAGAAAGCACGGAAGGTGCTGCCCCAATAGCTGTAATTGGAGTAGGAGGTGGCCTCGGCACGCTCCTCGCTGAACCCGGCGGGGGTGAACAGCTCGTCCTCGGGCAGGTCGGCCCAAGCGGCGGGGCCGTCCTTCTGCAGCTTGTTCAGATCGTTTTCCAGAACAGCTGCCTTGTGATCTTTCATGTGGAACAACATTATCGGCCACCTTCTTTCTTGCCAAAGCTGATGCGGGGATCGATGAGCACCATGAGCAGATCGCCCAGGATCAGGCCGATGATGCCCACGCAGGCGTACAGCAGCACGATGCCCTGCACCATGGTGTTGTCGTGGCGCTGGACGCAGGTGACCAGCAGGCCGCCCATGCCGGGGATGGAATACAGGCTCTCAATGTAGATGGAGCCGACCACAGTGTTCAGGAAGGCAGAGGGAATATACTGCACCAGCGGCACCATGGCATTGCGGAAGATGTGGCGCAGGGCGATGTTGCTCTCGCTCACGCCCTTGGCCAGCGCCAGCCGGACGTAATCCTTGTTGCTCTCGTCCACCATGTAGCGGCGCAGCCACATGGCGTAGAATGCCACGTTGCCCAGGCTCATGGAGCAGACCGGCAGCACCCAGTACCGCCAGTCGGAGGCATCAAACAGCAGGCCCACGCCCAGGGCGGTGGTGCCGTACATCTGAATATAAAGGTAATACACGGCAGCAGGCACAGCCTGAATGAGCACGATGATGGCGGTGCCGATCTTATCCGGCCAGCGGTTCTTGAACCGGCCCATCAGCAGGCCCATGGGAATGCCGATGACCAGGCTCAGCAGCATGGCAAACACGCCCATCTGGATGGAGATGGGCAGCTTTTTGGCCAGGATGCCGGTGACCGAGGCATTTACCTTATAAATATGGCTCACGCCCAGGTCGCCGTGGAGGGCATTCCACCAGAAGCGGCCGATCTGTACCGGCAGCGGGTCCAGCAGGCCCATGGACTGCAGGCCCGCCTGGATCTGGGCCTCGGTCATTTTTTCATAGTTTGCAAAGTAGCCTTCCACCGGCATCAGCCGCAGCAGGCAGAACACGAGCGTTACAATGACGAACAGCGTCAGGATGGAACGCCCGATGCGTTTTGACAGATATTTCAGCATATCTGTGCGCACCCCTCTTTCGTTTGTGGTTCCTCCGCGGACAGTGGTCCTGAACAGCGGATAGGAATAGAATACATCAAAATTGCACTTTTGGAAAGTGATTTGCCCGGATTTTGAAAAATGTTTTTGTAAAAGCAGGGTAAAGTGAACGTTTTTTCTTACAAAAACAACCCTCTCCGCCGGGTTGACGGAGAGGGATAAAAGTTTTTATAAACCTCTGCGCTTCAAAATCTCATCCAGAATGGCATCGGCCACATCGGCCTTGCTCATCAGGGGCAGCTCCCGGGTGCCGTCGGGGGTGATGAAGGTGACCACGTTGGTGTCCACCCCAAAACCGGCCCCGGCGACCTTCAGGTTGTTGGCCACCACCATGTCCAGATTCTTCCGGGTCAGCTTGGCCGTGGAGTTTTCCACCATATCCCGGGTCTCCATGGAAAAACCGCAGAGGAACTGGTGGGTCTTTTTCGGGCCGATGGTACCCAGAATGTCGGCGGTGCGCTCCACAGGGATGGAGAGGTCGCCGTCCTTTTTCTTGATCTTGTCGCTTGCCACCGTCACGGGGCGGTAGTCTGCCACGGCGGCAGCCATCACCAGCACGTCCATCTCCTCAAAGCGGCTGGTCACGGCATCGTACATATCCTGCGCCGTGGTAATGGGAACATCGGTGGTGAAGCGGACCGGCGGCAGGTCGGTGTGGCCGTGGATGAGGGTGACCTCTGCTCCCCGCATGGCAGCGGCCCGGGCGATGGCATAGCCCATCTTGCCGGTGGAGTGGTTGGTCAGGTAGCGCACGGGGTCCAGCGGCTCCTGCGTGGGCCCGGCGGTCACAGCGATGCGGACACCGGCCAGATCCTTGGGCCGGGCGATGGTGTGCAGGATGTACTCGATGAGCACATCCTCCTTGGGCAGGCGGCCGCTGCCCACATCCTTGCAGGCCAGCACCCCGCTCTCAGAGGGGATGACTGTGAAGCCGTAGTGCTCCAGCGTTCTGAGGTTGTCCTGCGTGATGGGGTTTTCCAGCATCCCGGTGTTCATGGCCGGGCTGACCAGTTTGGGGCACCTGGCCGCAAGCACCACGGTGGTGAGCATATCATCGGCAATGCCGTGGGCCATTTTGGCAATGACGTTGGCCGTGGCCGGTGCCACCAGAACGACATCTGCCTTTTTGGCCAGCGAGATGTGGGTGACCTCGAACTTGAAATCGCGGTCGAAGGTGTCCACCATGCACTTGTGGCCGGTCAGCGTTTCAAAGACGAGAGGGGTGATGAAATGGGTGGCGTTCTCGGTCATAATGACCTCCACGTCCGCCCCCAGCTTTTTGAGTGCGCTGGCCACATTTGCCATTTTATAGGCGGCAATACCGCCGGTAACGCCCAAAAGGACGCATTTGCCCTGCAGATCCATCCAAAAAACCTCCTGTTTTGCGGGTTTGCCTCTTTAGTATAATCCAAAATCACCGCCAGCACAACAAAATCTTTCGGTTGGGTCTTGTATCCAGCGCAAAAATGCGGTAAAATAGCTTGACTTAGAATAAAACCTCTCCGTCAAGGTCTGCGTCTTTGCCGCCTCTCCTGCCGGGAGAGGCAAGCCAACCGGCTCCTCTGGCAGGGGAGCCGGAGCAAAGCACCTGAGAGGTTTTGCAGGAAAGGTAAAATATGATCTTAGCCATTGATATAGGCAACACCACCGTCGCCCTGGGCGGCATCAAGGACGGACGTGTATGCTTTGTGGCCCACATGGATACGGTGCGCACCCGTACCGCCGCGGAATACCGCATTGAAATGGAAAAGGTGTTTGCTCACCGCCGCCACCCGGAAAAGCCCATCCGGTTTGAGGGCGCGGTGCTGACCAGCGTAGTGCCCCAGATCACCGGGGCACTGGCTGAGTGCGCCCGTTATTACACCGGCAAAAAGCCGGTCATCGTTTCGCCGGAGATCCGCACAGGCCTGACCATGGGGGTGCCTGACCCCCATGCCGTGGGCAAGGACCGGCTGGTGGATGCCGCTTACGCTGCGGCGAACTTCCCGCTGCCGGTCATCACCGTGGATCTGGGCACTGCCACTACATTTAATGTTGTGGATGAGAACCGGGTATTCCGGGGCGGTGTGATCTGCCCGGGGCTTTCCACCGGCCTGCGGGCTCTGGGGGAGCGCTGTGCCCAGTTGCCGCAGGTGCGGCTGAGCTCCCCCAAAGCAGCCATTGGTGTGAACACTGAGAGCTGTATGCTTTCGGGCTCTGTGCTGGGCACGGCAGTCCTGCTGGACGGCATCACCCAGCGCATTGAGGAAGAGCTGGGCCGCCCGGCCACCCTGGTGGTCACGGGCGGGCTGGCAAAGTATGTCACGCCGCTCTGCCGCCATCCGCTGACCTACGACCCGGAGCTGCTGCTGAAGGGGCTGGCACTGCTGTACCAGATGAACGCCCCTCAGCCGCACTATGCCGCCGGGGGCAGGCGGCGGAACCCAAACAACAATTTCCGCCGGGGCCGCCGTCCCCGCTCCCAGCGCCGGGAACGCCGCGAGGAGAAGAACAAAAACGGCTGACGACGAAACAGGATGGAGAGAACAATGAAACTAGGGATCCTGGGCACGGGGATGATCGTGCGGGAGTTTCTGCCCTGGCTGGCAGGGCCGGACTGCCCCTTTGCGGTGCAGGCGCTCTGCAGCACCCAGCGCAGTGCGCCGGTGGCCGACGAGATGTGCGAACAGTACGGCATTCCCCAGCACACCACGAACTATTTTGAATTATTGCAGTGGGTGGATGTGATCTATCTGGCCGTGCCCAACCTGCAGCATTACCGCTATGCCAAGGTGGCGCTGGAAGCGGGGAAGCATGTCATTGTGGAAAAGCCCATGGCCTGCACCGCTGCCCAGACCGAGGAGCTGGCGGCACTGGCCCGCCGCAAAAAGGTGTTCCTGTTTGAGGCCATGACCACCCAGTACCTCGAAAACTACAACAAGATCCGGGAGCTGCTGCCCCGCATCGGCAGGGTGAAGCTGGTGCAGTGCAATTTCAGCCAGTATTCCAGCCGCTACGATGCCTTCTGTGCCGGGGAAACGCCGGTCTCCTTTGACCCGGAGTGTGCGGGCGGTGCCCTGATGGATCTGAATGTCTACAACATCAGCTATATCGTGGGCCTGTTCGGTGAGCCGAATCAGGTGCACTACCTGCCCAACATGGAGCGCGGCATCGACACCAGCGGTATCCTGACCATGGAGTACAACAGCTTCAAGGCAGTCAGCATGGCCGCCAAGGACTGCGGTGCGCCTGCCCGGTATGTCATCCAGGGCACAAAGGGCTATATCCTGCAGAAATCCACGGCCAACTGGTGCGGCGGCGTGACCTTCCACCCCAATCAGGGTAAGGAAGAGCACTTCAACCTGAACGGCGGCAGACCCCGGCAGGCGGCGGAGTTCCACGCCTTTGCCAGGGCCATCGAGGGCGGTGACCAGGAGCTGTGCAGCCGGATGCTGGATACCTCCGTGGCCGTCAGCCGTGTGCTGACCGTGGCCCGGCGGAGCGCCGGCATCAAATTTCCCTGTGATAAATAAGGTGGGCTTGCCCGCTTATTTATAGATTCCCTGACAGAAAAAACCAGATTTGCGCCGTATCCGACGTATAGGGCGGAACGGCAGCAGGAGGAAAACTGAATTATGAAAAACAACGATCTTCGCACTCTCACCCGACTGGCACTGCTGGTCGCCATCGAACTTGTAATGAAGGCCATCGGCCTGGGCAGTGTGCCCATGGGCCCGCTTTACATGAGCTTCCTGACCCTGCCCATTGCGGTGGGTGCCATCACCATGGGCCCTGTGGCCGGTGCTGTGCTGGGCGGCGTGTTCGGCGCGGTGAGCTTCTATGATGCCGTTACCGGCGCTTCCGCCATGACCGGCGCTCTGTTCCAGGTCAGCCCTGTCAACACCTTTATCCTCTGCGTGGGCATGCGTGTGCTGATGGGCGTGTGTGTGGGCCTGATCTTCAACGGCCTGAGCAAGCTGGACAAGAGCCGCACCTGGAGCTATATCGTCAGCGCCATGTGCGCTCCGGCCCTGAACACCCTGTTCTTCATGGGCTATATCGTGCTGGCGTTCTACAACTGCGACTATGTCCAGAACCTGGTGTCTGTTAAGGGCGCTGCCAACCCCCTGATGTTCGTTGTGCTGCTGGTTGGTGTCCAGGGCGTGGCTGAGTTCCTCGTCTCCGGCATCCTGGGCGGCATCGTGGCCCGCGCCGTGCACAAGTTCCTGAAGTAAGACCCCGCGTTCCGCGTCAGGGAAGAGCGTATGGGTTTGTAACATTGTAAAACAAAAGACCAGAACTGAACTGCCGCTTGGCAGAACAGCTCTGGTCTTTTTCTGTGCGGTGAAAAACAGAAACGCAGCTTTTACAGAGGCAGCTTTCCGCCGACCTTGTTGACGACATAGTAGGCGGCCTCTTCCTCAGGCTTGACGTAGATCTTGCAGGACTGCACGCCCACTTTGTGGGTCAGGCGGTAATCGGCCTTGGCGCGGTCCACAAGATCGGTGATGTTATACTGCTTGCCGGCAAATTCAACGTAGATCTCAGGGGAAAGCGGGGGACGGCCCTTGTGGGCGGTCTTTTCCGTTTTGGGGGCTTTCTCCGTTTTGACAGCGGACTTTGCGGTCTTGCGTGCGGGCTTTGCCTCGGCTGCGGGAGCTTCTGCAGCGGCAGGAACGACAGGCTTTTTCACTGACATGGATTCTACCTTCTTTCTCATATCGTTTTGCGTGTGGGAATAATACTGGAATGCACCAGTAGAAAAACTTTGCATCAAACAGCAGCATATAACTATATAATAGTTTTTTGCGGCGCATTTGTAAAGAGGTTTTGTGAAAAAAGGTTCGTTTTCAGGCAGGAAATGCTTTTTTGTTTCTGGAAAAGTTACTGGACGCACAGTCCCTCGGCCCGTGTGACGATGGACAGCAGCAGTTCAGCATCCCAGTCCTCTGCTAGCACAAATAGATCATCGCAGATCTCCTTCTGGATTTGTGCCGTCGTTTTTTGTCCGGAAAGGACGCAGACCGCAGAAAGCAGTCGAACTTTCAGGGCACAAATTTCTGCGGGTGCGCCCCACAAACGGGCAAGGTCATAATTGCTGGTGTTTCCGCAGGGCATGGCACAGGCAGCACAGTTGGGCGCCACCCGGTGCTTCTCGGCTTCAACGATGTCAGTCATCCGGAGCAGCGCGCTCTCGGCGGCCTCGGGGTCAGCCGCCAGCCGCAGACCGGCAGCCAGTATGCGGTCAGTGTCCTCCGTTTTGGGTTCATTGACTGTGGAGCGCGCCAGCCCCACCAGCGCGCCCAGCAGAGCGTCCCGCTGACGCTGTGCAGCGGTAACGGGAGCAGAAAACGTGTGATTCATAGGAACCTCCAGGCTCTTTTTTTGCTGTAAGGATACCACGGAATCCCCGGAAAGGGAAGGCGAAAAATTCTTTTTTCTGCAAAAGGAAATAGCGTCTTGATTTTGGACGGAAAATCCGCTATAATAATACCGTTCTACATACGCCGGTGTGTCGGAATGGCAGACGAGGGGGACTCAAAATCCCTTGTGCTAATAACACGTGTGGGTTCGACCCCCACCACCGGCATTGAAAAGTAGCTTAGAATCGTAAGATTTTAGGCTGCTTTTCTTTTTTATCCCCCGCATCCGGCTCATTTTCACACTTTTTTCTCCTCCGGGAAGAATCCTGACGATGGCATTGGCAGAAGATACCTTACTGGAGAAATCCAGATGTGTATAAATGTTGCTTGTTGTGCTGATGTCACTGTGACCCAGCCACTCCTGGATTTCCTTCAGGCTCACGCCATTGGCATAGAGCAGACTGGCGCAGCTATGGTGCAGGTCGTGGAAACGGATACGCTTCATCTGGTGTGCTACCAGAAAATCTGGGAAATGCTGGCTCAGGAAATCGGGCCGAATCCGCTTTCCCATCGGGTCTACATAAAAACACAGCTTGGAGCACGGACATTCAATAAAACTGCAAACCGCAGAGGGCTTTCCGTTGCTGCTCAAGCTGCCGTATGGAACAATAGCCTCGTTTCATCTATCATTTTTTCAAAATTTTGATTGATGAATGATAGATGAAATGATATGGGAGGTATACACCGTGCGAAACAAGAAACCGCCATTTGAAATCACAGAAGCAGCTCTTTCAGAGGCTATGGAAATCAGCGAACTGGTAGGCAAAATCAGTTCCACCCAGAACCTTTCCACAAGTCCGATTCTGCGCCGCCAGAATCGCATCCGAACGATTTATTCTTCTCTGGCTATCGAGCAGAACACACTCTCTTTGGAGCAGGTGACGGCTGTTCTGTCTGGAAAACGTGTGCTTGCCCCTCCAAAAGACATTGCAGAAGTAAAAAACGCCTACGAAATCTACGACCATCTCGCAGAGTTGAATCCATATTCGATGGATGATCTTCTGCTTGCACATCGGACGATGATGCAGGGTCTTGTCCGGGAGGCTGGCGAGTTTCGCTCTCGTCCTGTCGGCGTAGTAGACAGCAAGGGTAATGTCCTCCATTTCGGCACCCTGCCTCAGTATGTTCCCTCTTTGATGGAGGAACTGATTCAGTGGACAGAAAACAGTCCTTTACCGCTTTTAATTAAGAGCTGCGTCTTCCATTATGAATTTGAGGTGATCCATCCATTTGCGGATGGCAACGGTCGTATTGGGCGGCTTTGGCACACACTTCTGCTGTCAAAGTGGAACCCCTTGTTTGCATGGCTTCCAATCGAATCCATCATTCACGACCATCAGGCCGAGTATTACGCAGCAATCAATCAGTCTAACGCACAGGGGGAAGGAACTGTTTTTATCGAGTTTATGCTGGGAATTATCAAAGAGGCTTTGACCGAAGCAATCAACGAACAGCCTGTTGCACAGAGTAAGGAAGAAGTGCGTTGGATGAAGATTGCCGCTTTTCTCCGCACGAACCATATTATCCAGAACGTCGATGTTCAGAATCTTCTCAATGTTTCTCCTGCCACTGCAAGTCGAATCCTGAACACTTTGACAAAAGAAGGAAAGCTCGCCAAAGTGCGAAATGGCCGCTATTGGGCATATAAATTGGCAGATTGATTATGTACAGGCGGGAAGACCCGCCTGCGGCACTTAGCCGAACAGACCAGACAGCAGAGGAATAAGGGCAACGCCGCCGCTAGCCATGAGCTGTTTTATCCCCAATTAGGTGTAAAACTCTGCTCGATGGCGGGCGGCGGCGTAC
>OIYD01001031.1_pt1 | contig 18702 bp, 16 predicted proteins | sample 1588141 | NCBI WGS metagenome assembly OIYD01 (sample SAMN03283259) | human gut metagenome | biome: human-associated habitat; material: feces | host: Homo sapiens | place: USA | collected 2013
TTTATAGCGGCCAACAACCGCAATGACATATTCTATCAATACTTGCAGACCGGAAAGTATAATCCCCGTCCTTCCATCGCTACCATTGCCAATGCGATGGATGTGGGCGATCCCAGTAATTTTGCTCGTATACTGGCATTGTATGACAACAATCATGCTGCCATTGCAATGGAAATCTCGGGTGCGACCTATACAGATGAACAGATTCGTGAAGCAGTGAAGGAAGCCTATCGGGAAACAGGCTATTTGCTCGACCCTCACGGAGCTTGCGGTTATCGTGCCCTTTCGGAAAGTTTGCAACCGGGAGAGACCGGTGTTTTCCTTGAAACGGCTCATCCGGCAAAGTTCCTGGAAACAGTGGAGGACATCATTGGCAACAAAGTAGAGATTCCTGCCAAGTTGAAAGAGTTCATGAAGGGAGTCAAGCAGAGCATTCCGATGAATAAGGATTTTGAAAGTTTTAAGGCTTATTTGATGAAAGAATAGCTCTTTCATGGTCTATCAAATCGTCGACTGTAGGGGCAGGGTTTGCCTGCCCGAACCGACGGTCACGACCTTGGAAGTAATGCACAAAACAAGCTGTTCCCTGGCGAGCGAATCTGGCTACTACCGGCAAAACGACAGCATTGTCAACGTTTAGACACAATCCTATTTACACAAGGCACGGGGCCCGGACCGGATATCAGTCGGCGGGAGCATCCTTGTCGGGAGAAAGCATTCCGGTCAATTCCTCTTGCAAGGAAGATTGCCGGATGGTATTCTTTTTCTCTTTGAGCAAAGCGTGAGATACTTTTCCTTCTGTTCATCAGATAAAAGCAAAGCTTTCATATATCTTCCTTTCTATAGGGCTAACGGTTTTTTATCGGTTGTCCAAGGCTTTTTATTTGCTGGATTATTACGTCCCACTACGGCAGGATATACGTCCCATTGCAGTAGGACGTACGTTCCACTACAGCAGGACGTACGTTCCACTGTAGCAGGACGTAGTAACAGACGGTAAGTAAGTCCTTAGCCTTCAGTATGAAAAGGCTTAATCTTCCTATTCCTGTGACTAAGTCTGTCTAAGCAGGGTGAATTTTTTAAATGAGTTGTGCCAGCACTTCTTCAAAGGAAGAATATGTATGCGTTTCTTCTTTTTGCGTGAGTATCAACCGGTGGTCGGAGAGTGCTTGCAGATAAGGTAGGAACCGGTTCCCTTGGTTTGCCGGCAGGCAAGTATAGCCGTGTCGGTTTAAGGCGTTGATGGTCCAGTGCAGCAACGTATCGTTTTCGGCTTCCACCCTGATTTCTTTTTTTCCGGTTACAGTAGGATAGTAGATGCCATGATCATAATCGAACCGGATATTACTGTGTGAGAACAGCGTGTCCATCCGATGGTTCAGAATCATATCTTCCGTCACTCCGCATTGCAGTCCTGTTTCTTTGGACAGCAGCCAAAGCTTGTCCGACAGTACCAGGGCTTGTTCTATGTCATGGGTGGATAGCAGGATGGCCTTGTTTTGCTCCACCGCCAGCTGATGCAGCAAAGTCATGATTTCTATGCGGCTCACCACGTCCAGAAAAGCGGTCGGCTCATCCAAGATGATAAGCGGACATTCCTGAACCAATGCTTTGGCTATCATTACCTTTTGCCGTTCTCCGTCCGAAAGTTCGGCGGTGTAGCTTTCGGCTTTGTGGGCAATGCCTACGGCATCCAATGCCTCTTTGATAATGAGATGGTCTTTGGGATGGAGCCGTCCGAAGAAGCCTGTATGCGGCTGGCGTCCCAAAGCTACCAGTTCATACACGGTCAGCCCTCCGGCTTGTGTCTTGTCTGTCAGGACTACACCGATGGTGCGCGAACGTTCCTTTTCCGAATACTGCTGCAAAGGCTTGCCCAGCAATTGCAAATCTCCTGCCAGTGAAGGTTGCGAAGCGGACAGGGTGCGGAGCAAAGTCGACTTTCCGGTCCCGTTTGCTCCAAGCAGACTGGTCAGTTCTCCCGGATAGATTCCGAAAGAAAGGTGTTCGTGCACTTTCTTTTCTCCTTTGTGGGTACGATAACCTATGCACAGGTCTGTGGCGGTGATGACAGCTTGCTTTTCCATCAGTTGAAGTACTGGATTTTACGTTGGTTCACAATGACATAAATAATAATGGGCGCACCAATGACCGGAGTGACGGCATTCAGCGGAATGATACCTGCTTCGCCCGGCAGAATGCAGATGAAGTTGCAGAGCAGGGCAATGGCTCCTCCCGTCAGCATGGTGACAGGTAGCAGGGAATTATGGTTGGAGGTTCCCAGCATGAGGCGGGCAATGTGCGGCACGGCCAGTCCGATAAAGGAAATCGGGCCGCAGAAAGCGGTGGTCGTCGCTGTCAGTAATCCGGTGGCGACAAGCAGCAGGTTACGTGTACGGCGGATGTTGATTCCCAGGTTTTCGGCATAGCGTGTTCCCAGCAGCAGGGCATTCAGAGGCTTTATCAGCAGTATGGTAATCAGCAGTCCCGCCATTGTGACCAAGGAGAAAAAGGGAAGCTGCTGCAAAGATACTCCTCCAAAGTTTCCCATTCCCCAAATCATGTAGGAATGCACCCCTTCTGCCGTGGAGAAAAAGTTGAGCAGGGAGATGGCAGATGAAGTGATATACCCTATCATGATACCTATAATGAGCAGCATGATGCTGTTTTTTATCAAAGTGGAGAAGAACAGGATGATTCCCATCACCAGCATGGAGCCTATGAATGCTCCGATAATGACGGACAGGAATCCGGATAAAGTGAATACTCCGGCAGTAATCGTACCTGCGCCTGCCAGCATGACCAAGGCAACTCCCAAACTGGCTCCCGAACTGATTCCCAGTATGGAAGGGTCGGCCAAAGGGTTATTGAATGTGGTTTGCAACATCAGTCCCGATGCTGCGAGTGCCATTCCGCAAAGGAGGGCGGTAATGGCTTGCGGCAGGCGGGATTCCCAGACTATGAAACTCCAACTCGCCTTTTCTACTTCATTGCCTGTAAGGATATGCCACACCGCCTCGGCAGGGATGTTTACCGAGCCGAACAACAGGTTGGCTCCTGTCAATGCAAGGATGAGGAGGAGCAGTATGATACCGTATTTTGTTCCTTTGTTATTCATTGATACTGTTTGGGGTTACGCCCACTGTAGGGAGTGTGTCAAAACTAAACCGGCCTATCCCATCGTCAGCTGTAGGGGCAGCATTATCCACGTTTTGACATAACCCTACGGTGATTTACTCCGCTAATTTAGTGAAATATTTTAATTCATACCCTTCTAAAAGCGTAGGATGGAATATTTTTATCAAATCTTTCAGTAATCGGTCGGGATGGAAAGGGGAATCTTCGTAAAAGTCTACCTTCCCTGTGTTGCATCCATAAATGTTGCGTTCCTTGAATGCGCGGAAACCGGTGTATGGAGCATAGTCCTGCTCCAATTCCTTATAAGTCTTGTCAATGGCCTGATTATATTTGATGAGCCAGAAATCTGCATTCTGACCTTTGTCAAACACGGTTTCGAAGGCTAGGGGAACAGAACCGCTATGCTCGTCATCGGCAAACACATAATTGGCCCCGGCATCCGCATAGATGCGTGCAGAGGTGCTTTTACCTCCCGGAACATACCAAGCCGAACCGTTTTTCAGTTCGCTGATAACGCTCGGTGCAGATGAAAGGGGAGCAACCAATGCTTTCAGCTCATTATAGTTTTTTTCCACCTCGGCAAACAAGCTGTCCGCTTTTTGTGCCTCACCGAACAGAAGGCCGTAGAAACGCATCCATTCGGCACGTCCCAATGCCGAAGTTTCCATGTAGTCTGCACATTCGATAATGGGGATGTTGAGTTTCTCCACCCGTCCGTATCCGCCACTGTTCTCGAAAGGGGAGAGCATAATGGCATCGGGGTGCAGGTCGATTATCTTTTCTATATCCGGGTTCATTCCATTCCCTACATCGGCGATGCTTCCTGTGCGGCAGCCATCCTGCACTTCTTGCAGTTTGATATACTTCAAATCGCAGACTCCTCCAATACTTTTCAAAGCACCAATCTGGTTGAGCAATCCGCAATGTACGGATGAGTAAACAACGGCCTTGCTCAATGGCGTGCGGACAAGTGTCCCTTCCGGCAAGTCGGCAGGCAGGGACTTTTCTTTGTCAACCAAGACGTAGGTATGCAGTATCCGGGTCGTATCCCAAGGATTGCGCAGGCGGGCAATGGTATAGTCTTCGGTTGCAGACAGGCTGAGGTTTTCTGCATAACGCAAAGGGATTGCTTTTTCTGCTTCTATTACAGAAGAACTCTTGCTTTTTCCGCCGCAGGAGGAAAGAAGGGCAAGTAAGAAGATGAATAGGATTACTTGTTTCATGTTATTTTTTATAATATCCGCCGGTTTTACGGGAACCTTTGTATTCTATTAATTCTTTATCTTTCAGTGATCGTAAATAACGCTCTGTCGTAGCAGCTCCTTTTTGGATATATTCTGCAATTTCATATCCTTTTGCACCGGGTTTCTTTTCCAAGAAGGTGAGGATAAGGCTTTCAAGTTCGTTTATTCCCTCATCTTCGTTTACTCCCTCATCAGCGATTCTGTCTATTATTGAAATGAACTGCATTCCTGCCGGCTCATTAATGAATTTTATATTCGACTCTTCTTGAAGTGCACGTATAATCCCCGAGCCCAGCCCGCGATAAGGCATCGTTTTAGCACAGAAATTGGCAATGAAAGGATTGCGTACTACGGCGCTTCCCAGTTTGATACTTTCCACAGTCAGCCCATCGGGAAGGCATCCCGGGCTGATAATCTCTACACGGTTATCAAAAATGAGGAAAGTTTTATGAGATTATTTAATTTATGAAGGAAATAATTGTAGTTTTGCTTCCTTCATCAAAAGTGAAGAGAAGCAAAACCATATTTTATTATTTCAGTAAGAAGGTTAATCCGCATGGACCTACCCCTACATCGTATTTGTTTGTAAATTTGCCGTTTGCCGAATATTCGTTTACATAGCCATCAGTGGTATAACTTGGCCATCCTCCAACCATATTGTAAGAACTGATATAAATATTTCCGGTAAATGGATTGACTGCGATGCCACAAGGGCTATCAACAGGTTGATCTATTAAATTTTTTGTTTCATTTCCTGTTTTTGTATCTATACTGAAATAAGTATTTTCCGTTGCGCCATAAGGAGCATTGATAAGGTAAAGGGTATTATCTTTTACAGTCATTAATGTTGCTTCCGTTACATCTGTAACAATATTCATATTGTCAATTTTTTGTACTTTAGCTGATATGTCATTATAATTACCCATTGCTAAGACATATACGTTTCCTTCCGTAGTAGAACAAATTTTAGTGGGATTTAGTCCTACGGGTATTCTTTTTGCTTCTGTAAATGTCTTTAGGCCTATTTTAGAAACACTTTTTCCATTTGCATAATCTGCACCATAATTCATTCCGTCTGAGTTAGCAACATACAGGTAGCCGTTGGCCACTGTCATCTCTTCTGGATTTGGACCAACTTTTAATGTAGCATCAATAGTTAGGCTAAGAGTGTCGATACGAGAAACATATCCATCATACATAGAAACATATACTTTTCCATTAGCAGCTATAATATCACGTGGACCTTCCCCTTGAGTGGATGTCGGAACAATCTGTTTGATGGATTTAGCTGTATTTTTGTCTACTATTTCTATAATATTTGAACCATATATGGCAATATACATTTTCGAACCATATACTATTGCATCTTGAGGGGTACCTCCCAAACTTCTTTTGTTTATGTCAAAAAATACATTGTTGCTTGCTGTTCCTTTTTCAAAGTTAATAAAAGAAAGTGTTCCATTAACATTGTTGCTAAGATTACCTGCATTAATAACGTACAAGCCTGTTGCCTCGGTTGGCGAAGTTGCTTCAGGAGTCGTGTCGGGTTGTGAAGAAGGGTCTTCTTCCGGATCTCTAGGAACTTCGATCTCATTGTCATCATCGTTACAAGCACAGAACAGCGGGGCTATACTAAATAAGGCTGCTGCAAAAAATAAATGTTTGAATTTCATACTTATATAATTTTTAAAAATGAATACTGCAAGTTAGTTTATAGCTTCTACCCGGCATCGGGTAGCTTTTCACTATGTCATATTGTTTATTTCCCAAATTAATAATATCTCCCCGAAGATTGTATGTAAACTTCTTTATCTTGAAGCTGCGGTATAATGAAAGGCCGTATTCTATATATCCATCCATTTCATTACTTGGACGATTTTCGGATGCAATATACCGTTTGCTCACACCCGTAGCATGAAGAGAAGCATTTATGAAAGGATTTTCCAAGGCTAAAGAAGCACCTGCGCTATGACGTGGGGTATATGCAATCTGATGTTTGTAATATACGACTTCCGGGTCTGTTTTATCTACTGCATATTGATAGGTATAGTTTCCGGTCAATAGTAAGGAATAATGTTTTGCCAGTTGGAAAGTGGTGTTTATATTGGCATCTACTCCCCAAATTTCTACTTTGCCTAAATTTACCATATTCCAGATAAACATATTATAGGGCATTGCCACAATTTTATCTTTTACCTTATTATAATACCCATCCAATGTCAGACTGATTGCTGGTAGCCAGCTTGTAAAGTTGTTCTGGTAAGTGATACCTATATTATATTGTTGAGCCTTTTCGGGACGAAGGTCACGGCTACCCATCCGGTCAAAGTAGTTTTCAGAAAAAGTAGCCACTCTGAATATGTCTTTATAGGAAGCCCGAAGGTATAGCTGTCCGTCTGTACAAGGTTTCCATGAAAAAGAGAAGGAAGGGGATAATTTTCGCCGGTTCTCAGCTCCGTTTCCTTCTTTTGCACCATTAAGATATATCGATCCGAGTAGTATGGCAACAGCTGTTATGTTATCAGTTTGATATCGGAGAGTTGCTGTTTGTAATATAGAATGCCGGTAAGGGCTTGTATTGTTAGGAGTATTGGCATTTAGGTTATTATATATGTAATCTGCCGCATAAACCATGCTCCAGTGACTAGTCGGAGTATATAGTAATGCTCCTGATGTATAGTATTCTCGTTGGAAATAACGGTCGTTTAATTCTCCTCCGGGGTATTTTCCTCCTTCATCGTGGTAATGAGATTGGCTCCAGTTAAATTTCCCATTGATTAACAAAGAAAGATTATTTTCCCAATAAGTACGGTAATGTACTTGTGAAAAGAAATTTCGTTCGCGTAACTTCTCACGGCTTTTCGCGTTGTAAAGAATGACTGCACCGGGTAATTGCTGATTTGTATCGTAATAATAAATCTTTCCGTTCAGTGTGCTTCTGTTATTAGGGCTGATGTAAAGATTCAGTTCTCCTCTGTAGGTTTGAATGTTGTTGTTATAGCGTTTTTCTTTGGAAACATAATCTCCGTTGACTAAAGTGAAAGGATATAGGTTATCTGCCCTCATAAATTCACCAGTGGTAGATGCTGAAATCTTTTCGTTAAACTTTTGTTCGTAGCGGATAAGGGGATTAATCATTCCGAAAGAACCTGTCTTTATCTGTCCCGTCAAGTGATTTTTTTTGTTTGAAAAATCCGGGGATATGCTTTGTAATTTTAAGGCGGCAGCAGAAGCAACTGTACGTGCCGGTACAAAAATATCTTCATTGTCCCCAATGGTCAGTGAAATTTGTTGAATATTGTCAATAGAGAAACGAGACAAGTCTATTTGTCCGCTTTGACAATCACTGAGTGTAACCCCGTCATAAACTACGGCTGTATGTTTGGCTCCTAAACTCCGGACGGAGATAGTTTTCATTCCTCCTGCACCCCCATAATCCTTTATGTTGACTCCTGAGAAGCGACGTAAAGCATCAGCAATATCCGTAATGCCTTGTTGTTGCAATTGCTTCTTGTTGAGTTGTTGGAAGGGACTGATACTTTTAACCTGTTGCTTGGTACGTTCAGCTGTAACCGTAACTTCATCTATTTTATGCACTTTTCCGGTGATGGAATCTCCTTTCTCCTGTGCCTGTATTTCAAGCGGCAATAGGATAAAGCTGCAAAGCAGACAAAGCCATAGCTTATAAGCCTGGTTATTTCCTTTCATTTAAAAAAACATATTAATGAATAAATACCGCATTCTTACCGCTGCTCTTTCCTCGAAAGCGACGGTCGATGACTTTACGTTTTGCAGGTCTTCTGACTTACTCCTGTTTACTTGCCTTCCCACCTTATTATATATACAGGCAGTGGCGTGAGTGGATAAGTAAACCTATCCCCTTATAGGGGTAGATGGAGCTTACAGCAGCGGGACTGTTCAGGACTTGCACCTGATTCCCTTTTCATCCGCTTCCTCGCATCTGTCGGAGGTGTGCGGAACAAAACGTGACAAAGATAGTTTGTTTGGATGAATAAGAAAAGGAAAATGATGAAAATTTACTTTCTCTTATGAATTAATCCGTTGCAGGTTTATTTCTCTCCCAGCAAGAGCAGTCGGGTGTAGCGGTGCTTTTTCAGCAGCAAAACTACTTGATAACAAAGAATCAGTTCTATTGTCGCCACCACGGGACCTACAATAAAGCTTCCGGCGGTGCCGACGTAGAAGCCCAGTCCGTGCAGCGTGCACTCCAGCAGGAAGGTTTGTGTCCAGTAGATTCCCAAAGTGCATTTTCCCAAGTTGTTTAATGTAGGGGTGAGGCGCCCGTGTTCTATCTTGCCATACACCCACGGCGCCGATAAAAAGAAGACCATGCTACCCACTATGCCGATAACCATGCGGTAGACGGTGATATTTAAGTTCGTCCAGTCCACGGTGCCGTTGGTCCAGTCCACCACTTGGATGGGGACCATATACACGGTGAGCCTGCCTGACCAGAAAGGAAGCAGGGCGGCAAAGGCGACGAGGCTTGCAATCAGTAGCCGGCAACGATGCCGGTCAATCACCTCTTGTTCTTTCTGACAGAAGTAGCCGAGCCAGAACATGGGCAACATGAAGTTGATATTATCCACATTGCCGATGGGCAGGATGGTGAAGAGGACAATGGAAACCAAGGCTGCCGCCCAAAAACTACGCAAGGATTTGAGGGCGATGTATCCGATGAGGTAGCAGAAGAAGACGCACTTCAGGAACCATACCGCATTGAAGAACCCGAACCAACTGAAGTCCATCAGCTCGGGACAAGGATTGTATCCGGTGAGCATGACAAACGCATACATAATGGCGAAAGCGGAAAGGGAGGGGATGACCAGTTGGACAAACTTTTTCTTCACCAGCTCACCGAAAGATAGGTTGAGCGAGGAGCCGAAGAAATACCCGCATAGGAGCATGAACAAGGGCATGTGATAGGTGTAAATGAAGCTCCAGATGGGGTTGTCCCAAAAATCATTTCCGGTGGTTTGTTCCACGGAGTGCCCCAGCAATACACTGGCGATGGCGAAGAATTTCAAGAAATCCAAATAGGGTATGCGAGTCTTTCGGGGTGTAATCATAGTTTTATCGAGTTCTTTTGCGGTTGCAATATTCGCAATAAAATGGGATATATACAAATTTTGGTCAGTCTAATAATAAGTCCTTGTTCGGTATATTAAAATATCTTCGTTGTTTTAATCCGGCTGAAATGCTAAGAATACTTGTCGTGACAGGTTGTCCGAGCAGATTTTACTTTCTGTTTATGCCGAAGATAAAATCAGATTTATTTGAATATAATTAAAGTAGTACTAAATAATATTCAAAGAATGATTTGTTTTATTCAATATAATCACTATATTTGTCAAGTGAATAATCTTAAAATATGTAATAGATGAAACATTTGAATTTTATTTTAGCCGGTTTATTTTTCCTGTGCGGTCTTTGTTGTCGGGCACAGGTACTTCCTTTGGAAGAAAATGTGGTGCTGAACACCAAGGAAGGACAAATCAAAGGAAAACTGCTTTTGCCCGGTGGAGTGAAGACCTGTCCGGTGGTGCTTATTATAGCCGGCTCCGGACCTACGGATATGGATGGTAATTCAGCCATTGGCAATTTGAGGAATAATTCGTTGAAGTTTCTGGCGGAAGGCTTGGCGGCAAACGGCATCGCTTCCTTGCGCTTTGACAAGCGGGGGATAGGAACCAGTGCGTCGGCAGGTAAGGAGGAAGCGAAACTTCGTTTTGAAGATTATGTGAATGATGTGACGGGCTGGATTGATTACCTGGCGAAAGAGAAACGTTTTACGACAATCACGGTGGCAGGACATAGCGAAGGGGCGCTGATTGGAATGCTGGCCTGTCAGAACCGGCCGAAGGTGAAAGGCTATATCTCGATTGCCGGTGCGGGTCGTCCTGCCTACGAGATTATAGAGGCGCAAGTGGCTGCTCAACAGAATCCGGAAGCGGTGCGGAAGGAGGTGGCATCCATTAACGGGTCCTTGAAAAACGGCAAGGAAGTGAGTGACGTGCCGGCTTATCTGCAATCATTGTATCGGGCTTCTGTCCAGCCTTATTTGATTTCCTGGTTCAAGTATAATCCCCGGACGGTGATTGCTTCCGTCAAAGTGCCGGTCCTCATTGTTCAGGGTAAAAATGATATTCAGGTATCGGTGGAGGATGCCGAACTTCTGAAAAAGGGTTGCCCGGCTGCCGAACTGCTTTTGATTGATAAGATGAACCATGTGCTGAAAGATTGTGAATCAAAGGCCGTACAGCAGCAGATGCTTACTTACGGGAATCCTTCTCTGCCGGTGAACAGTACTTTGATAGCTTCTGTCAGTACATTTGTGAAAAAACTGAAATGATATGGGAGAAATAAAGAAACGTTTGCCGTTGCAATGCCCTGCGTGTAATGCACCGTTGAGGGTGGGTAGGCTTTTCTGTGGAGAATGCCGCACGGAAGTGTGCGGAGATTTTGAACTGCCTGTGCTGGCACGGCTTTCAGATAAAGAGCAGCAGTTTATTCTTGCTTTTGTCAAATCGAGCGGAAGCTTGAAGGACATGGCGAAAAGTATGGGTGTCAGTTATCCTACGGTGAGAAATATCTTGGACGATTTAATTGATAAACTTTCTAAAATGAATGAGTAATGGGAAATAAGATGATAGACAAAGCGGTGAATCCGTTTATACAGATTGCCGGTGCGCGGGCATTGGCATGGGGAGCGTTGGGATTGCTGGTTTCTACTGTGATATGTTATTATGCCGGCTATCATTATCATGGGTTGCTTCATTTCGGTCCGGCGCCCAATCCTGCGTGGTGGTGCTATGCAGCAGAGCATCTGATTGTGTGGCTGATACCTGCTTTGTTGTTTTATTTGGGCGGCAAGGTGTTCTCGCACTCCCGCATTCGGGCAATCGATGTGTTGGGAACCGTATTGTTTGCAGAGCTGCCTTTGCTCGGCATGACTTTAATCTATCTGACGCCTCCCATGCAGATGATGGCAAACATGGATATGAGTATGTCTCCTCAGGAACTATTGGCACAGTCTTTTATCTTGCCGGCTGTGATTCTGTCGTTGTTGGGCATTCCGTTTCTGTTGCTCACCCTTGTGTGGTTGTTCAATGCTCTGAAAGTGTCGTGCAACCTGAAGGGGTGGCATTTGTGGGCAGTGGTCCTTGTCGGCATCTTGGGCGGTGACGTGTTGTGCCGCATGTTGATAAGCCATCTTTACGGATGAAATAAAAAAGAGGATGCCAAAAGTCTTGTTGAAGCTTTGACATCCTCTTCTATGTTATACTGATGCGTTATTTAATCTTTTCTCGAATCTTGCTAAGATAGGCACGCATCCCCGCAGCATCTTTCTTGTTGATGATATCCAACAGCTCATTTAATTCTGTACGGATACCTTCTACCTGTGCAGGGGTGCGGGGATTGAATAAAATTTCCTGCAACAGGTAGTCGTCTTCGTTCAATACTCCTTTGGCTATCTTCATGTGGCGTTTGAAAGTAGTACCGGGAGCGTCCTGATGCTTCATCACTGCCGCAAAAACGAAAGTGGAAACAAAAGGGATGGACAGCGAATAGGCCACTGTCTCATCGTGCTCTTCAAAGGTATATTCAAAGATGTTCAGACCAAGGTTTTGGTATAAGTCCTTGAAGAATATTTTACCCAGATGGTCGCCTTCGCTGATGATGATGGCATTTTCGGTGCTCAGTTTGTCAAGGTTGGCAAATGTGGGACCGAACATGGGGTGGGTAGATACATAACGGAATCCGCATTGGTCATAAAACTCTTTCAGTCCGGTCTTTACCGAGGCAATATCGCTGATGATGCAATCCTTGGGGAGAGCGGGCAATACTTGGTGAAAAGCATCCAGCGTATATTTCACGGTTGCCGCATTGATAACCAGTTCGGGCTTGAATTCTTCAATCTCTTCGAGTGTGGTATATCGGTAGGTGTTGTAAACGAAACGAAGGCGTTTCGGGTCTACATCAAATACAGCGGTTTCGTGCTGGAAGCTCAATACATCGGTAAAGAAGGAGCCCATTTTACCGGCTCCTAAAATTAGAATTCTCATAATCTTTCTATGTTTATTTATTAATGTCCTAAATTTATAGTGTTACAAAAAAATCCCGCATCCATTTTAGGAGCGGGATCCAACGTATCTTTTTCAATTTCAGTATTTATTATCTGTTATTTCATACATACAAACTCCCACTCTACTTTCTTGCTGAAGTAAAAGTAATAATAAGAATAATATGTATAAGTAAACAAATTCATAAGCCTGATTTCTTTTTGTTCTAAATTTGAGGGCAAAAGTAATACTTTTATTTAAGGTGCAAATCAAAAAAAAAGATTTTTTTGTATTTTCTTGATGAGAAATTCTCCATGTCTTATGATTTAGAAGAATCCTCATAGACTTTTCATTTGTTTAAATGTAATAATATTGCTCTCCTTTGCTTAAACATGGTTAAAGGTGAATGAACTGGTAACTGTCTTTCTTGTACTTAAAGCTTAAAATATATTTATTTGTCAGACAAATAAGATAAATTGAATTCGCTAACTTTAAATATCAGTCAGATGTATAATTTGAAACTTCATAATCAGGCTGTAACTTTAGTTGACCAGGTTGAGGACAGCTTGCTGAATTATTTTCGTGAGCATGATTTGCGTATAGGAGATTCTATTCCCAATGAGTTGGATTTGGCGGCTGCTCTAGGGGTGGCACGTAGTGTGTTACGTGAAGCTTTGAGCCGTTTAAAAATGATGGGGATGATAGAAACACGTACCCGGAAAGGGATGATTCTGACAGAACCTTCTATTTTAGGTGGAATGAAGCGGGTGGTTGACCCTCGTATTTTGAGCGAGGATTCATTATTTGATATACTTGGCTTTAGGATAGCTTTGGAAATAGGTATATGTAGTGATCTGTTTCGGAATATTACACCTGAAGATATTGTGGAATTAGAAGAAATAGTGCGTTTGGGTATTGTGTTTGAAAATAATGAGTATGCGCCTATAAGTGAATTTACTTTTCATGCTAAACTTTATGAGATTACCGGAAATAAGACTATCCGGGAATTTCAGGAGATCATTCATCCGGTGATGGTATTTGTAAAGGATAAATTCAAAAGGTTTCTTGAGCCTATCAATGTCGAAATGAAGAAAAACGGCGATTTGGTCACTCATGCCGACCTTTTGGAATATATAAAGAAGAATGATGAAGCGGGGTATCGTGACGCATTGGAACGTCATTTTGCTGTTTATAAGATTTTTATGTCGGAACGGGAAAAGTTGAAGGAATCCCATGATATGGATTCAGTCTAATTGATATGAAGGAGAGAAGAACAGCACTTTATGATAGAAGTTCTTTTAATCGGGATATAATGGAAATATATAAAGTCATGAAGTATCGTATTTATTTTTTTTTGATTGTATTTGTTTTTATGATTGGTGGTCTGTGGGCATCGCCTGTGAAAGTTATTGTAAGACAGCCTGTTTTACCTGTATTAACACTGAAAGAAGCGAATCCTGTACTGAGATTGGAGTTTGTCAAACAGGCTTCGGGTGATTGTGCTGTCCGGGAAATTGTTTGCTCTTTGAAAGGGAGTACAGACTTAACGGATATTGAACATATCAGGCTTTATGCTTCGGCTGCGGATGGAACATTGTCTGTTGAACATCCGTTAACGCTTCCCATGCAAGTTTCTGAAAAAGTTTCTTTCAAGGAACCTTTGGTCTTGAAAGACGATACGACCCTTGTCTGGGTGACGTTGAAATTGAAGGACCGGGTCAATCTTTCTCACCGTGTCCGATTGGCTTGCTCTTCGGTAAAAACAGTGAAGGGAAAAGGAGAAGTTTTGCTGGATGGCTCTTTGGTGGATTTGCGTCTTGGTGTGGCTGTACGTCAGTTTGGACAAGATGGAGTGAATACTTCCCGTATTCCGGGCATCGCTACTTCAAAGAACGGAACATTACTGGCTGTTTACGATGCACGTTATGATACCTCGCGCGACTTGCAAGGTAATATTGATATTGCTTTGAATCGTAGTTTTGACGGTGGTGAAACTTGGCAGCCTATGCAGGTTGTCCTGGACATGAAGACTTGGGGTGGCTTGCCTGAAAAATATAATGGAGTAAGTGATGCTTGCATTTTGGTGGATGAAAAGACTGGAGATATCTATGTGGCAGGACTGTGGATGCATGGTGTTTTAGATGGAAAAACGGGGAAATGGGTAGAAGGTATGACCCAGGATAGTACGCGTTGGATTCATCAATGGCATGCGAAAGGTTCTCAACCGGGACTGGAGGTGAAAGAAACATCTCAATTCTTAATTACTAAAAGTACCGATGAAGGACGGACATGGAGTGAACCGATAAATATTACCCGGAATACAAAGCGTCCGGAATGGTGGCTTTATGCACCGGCACCGGGGCATGGAATTACATTGAAAGACGGAACTTTGGTCTTTCCTACCCAAGGACGGGATAAGGATGGAATGCCTTTTTCGAATATAACCTGGAGTAGGGATGGAGGGAAAACGTGGACAGCCGGTAAGCCTGCCTATCATAATACGACAGAATGTATGGCTGTGCAGCTGCAAGATGGAAATATCATGCTTAATATGCGTGATAATCGGAATTATGGTAATAAGGAGATAAATGGACGTAGAATTTGTGTAACTGCTGATTTGGGTGAAACATGGGTAGAACATTCCACTTCCCGTAATGCATTGGTTGAACCTACTTGTATGGCAAGTATCCATAAACATCTTTATAGAAGAAACGGTATGGAGAAGTCCATCCTTTTATTTTGTAATCCTGAATCGTATAATAGTCGGGATCACATGACATTGAAGGTCAGTCTGGATGACGGAAAAACATGGCCGGAGGAAAGAAAAATTCTGCTTGATGAATATGGCGGTTTCGGATATTCTTGTATTACTTCTGTTGACGGGGAAACTATTGGGATATTGTATGAAAGCAGCCAGGCACAGATGGTTTTTCAGCAAGTAAAAATAAAAGAGTTAATCGGAGATTAAAGAATAAATAAACTTCTGTTTCTTATCTCCGGAAAAGGTGATATGGAATACTGCAAAAGTAAATTTGTTTATCATTTTATCATTCTGAACAATAGTGAAGAATCTGTTAGCAGCATACTTTATGTATGTACATTCTTCGCAAAGTTCAGAATGATAAAAATGAAATGATAGCATTTCAGAGTCTTGATATACTCTTTTGTATTTATTTATTAATGATTTCCATTTGTTGCCTTACGCTTTCTTCGTGAATGGCTTCGAATACTTTTTTAATGAATTCTGAATCCATGCCGCACAATGAACCTTGTGCACCACGCTTGTCCAGAATCTCATTGTAACGACCTGTCTGTAGAATGGTCATATCATGTTCTTTCTTGAATGTACCGATTTCACGGCAGACACGCATACGTTTTGCCAATACTTCGATAATCTCATTGTCGCAATCATCGATTTGGTTACGCAGTTCACCCAGGTTTTCAGTTGTTTGGGTTTCTTTGCGGATGACCAGCAGATTCAGGATGTAGTCCAGCACATCGGGAGTGACTTGTTGGGCGGCATCGCTCCATGCACAGTCGGGATTGCAGTGTGATTCTACGATTAAGCCGTCAAAACCTAAGTCCATCGCCTGCTGGCAGAGGGGAGCTACCAACTCGCGCTTGCCACCGATATGGCTGGGGTCACAGAAAATAGGCAGTTCAGGAATGCGGCGGCGCAATTCGATAGGGATATGCCATTGGGGTAGGTTACGGTAAATCTTTTTATCATAAGAAGAGAATCCGCGATGGATAGCACCCAGTTGCTTCAAACCTGCATTGTTGATGCGCTCGAAAGCTCCAATCCACAATTCAAGGTCAGGGTTGACAGGGTTTTTAATCAATATAGGAATATCCACACCTTTCAGTGCATCGGCAATTTCCTGCACGGCAAACGGATTGGCAGTGGTGCGTGCGCCAATCCAAAGCACATCAATACCTGCCTTTAAACATTCGTAAACGTGTTTGGCAGTAGCTACTTCGGTGGCAACATACATACCGGTTTCCTGTTTCACACGTTTCAGCCATGCCAGGCCATCTACACCGATGCCTTCGAAACCTCCCGGTTTGGTACGCGGTTTCCAGATGCCGGCACGGAAAATCTTAATGCCTTTATTGGCCAGCATAGTGGCGGTATCCATTACTTGTTCTTCGGTTTCGGCACTACATGGGCCGGCGATAATCATCGGGCGTTTCTTTTCAATTCCCGGAAGTTCGATGGGTTTTAAATCTAATTCCATAATCTGATATTTTGTTTTGTTACATTATCTTTTTAATTCTTTCCAGTGCTTCTGCCAGCTTTTCTTCTTTGGCACAGAGGGAAATACGGATATAGCGTTTGCCGTTGCTGCCGAAGATAAAGCCCGGAGTAATGAACACACGTGCTTCGTGCAAAACTTTTTCGGTCAGTTCTTCTACATCATTGTAAGAGTCGGGAATGCGTCCCCAAAGGAACATACCTACCTGATTGGGATCAAAGCTACAACCGAGTACTTTCATAATCTCTTCTGCCAGTTGGCGGCGACGGCTATATACATTGACGTTCGCTTCTTCGTGCCATTCCACACTGTTGTTGTAAGCTTGTGCGGCAGCCAGTTGCATGGGGCGGAAAGTTCCTGAGTCAATATTACTCTTTATTTTCAATATCCATTGTATAAACTGCGCATTGGTGGCGAGCATTCCCACACGCCAGCCGGGCATGTTGTGGCTCTTGCTCATAGAGTTGAACTCGATGCAGCATTCTTTGGCCCCGGGCACATTAAGAATACTCAGTGGTTTCTTGTTCAGGATAAAGCTGTATGGGTTGTCGTTTACAATCACAATATTATGGCGGCGTGCAAAGTTTACCAGCTTTTCATACAGTTCCATCGTGGCGTTCGCTCCGGTCGGCATATTGGGATAGTTGGTCCACATAATCTTGACGCGGCTCAAGTCCATCTTCTCCAGTTCATCAAAATCGGGTTGCCAATGGTTGTCTTCGCGCAGGTTGTAGTTCACAATCTCACTGCCTAATATTTTATTTAAAGAGGTGTAGGTAGGATACCCCGGATTGGGAACCAATACCTGATCACCCGGATTGACCAATGCCAGCGTCACATGCAGGATACCTTCTTTGGAACCGATGAGCGGCTGGATTTCGGTTGCCGGATCAAGCTCTACATGATACCAACGCTTGTACCAGTCGGCCATGGCTTTGCGTAATTCAGGAATGCCGACAGTAGGTTGGTATCCGTGCGCATCAGGACGCTTTGCCTGTTCGCACAACACATTGACGGTTTCTTCCGAAGGAGGCATGTCAGGGCTTCCGATACCCAAACTGATTACATTCTTACCTTCGGCATTCATTTGTGCCACTTCTTTCAGTTTACGGCTGAAGTAGTATTCGCTAACATTCGCCAGACGGTCTGCCGGCTGAATATTATATGGTTGATGTTCCTTCTGCATATTCTCCTAATATTTTAAGTTCTTTTGTCAATGGTGAAACGGCGTCGATAGACTGCTTGTATCTTAAATAATCATTGAAAATTACGTCTACATAGAACAGATATTCCCATTCGCGGCCTATAATCGGTAATGATTGAATCTTGGTCAGATTTATTTTATAGAAAGAAAAGATAGAAAGCACTTGCGACAGGCTTCCTTCGTTGTGGGGGAGGGAGAAGACGATGTTGGCCTTGTTTACTTTCGAACGTTCACGTAAGTCATCGGCTTTCCATGGGTCGGCCACTACAAGGAAACGCGTGAAGTTGTGTTTGTTTGTTTCGATGCCTTCTTCCAATACTTTCATTCCGTACAAATCGGCGGCGTATCTGGAGCAGATAGCGGCGTGTCCTTTCAGATTTTCCCGTTTGATGGCTTCCGCACTTCCTGCCGTATCTTCCGTTTCTACTATTTTCAGTTTGGGATGTTGTATCAGGAATTCACGGCATTGTGCCAAGGCAACGGGGTGGGAGTTGACTTCTGTCAGTGTTTCCCAATTGTCGTCCGGCAAGCACATGAAGCTGTGTTTGATGCGTAGTTTGTGTTCGCCGACAATGGTCATGCCGCTTTCGCGCAGTAACTCATAGTTGTGCAGCAAACTGCCTGCAATGGTGTTCTCGATAGCGAGCATACCAATTACATTGCTATCCTGTTTTATGTTCGCAAAGACTTCTTCGAACGTGGAACAGCAGATTAGTTCGATCTCTTCTCCGGGGAAGAACTTGTGGGCGGCAATGTCGTGATACGAGCCCGGTACA
>OIYD01001051.1_pt1 | contig 18423 bp, 16 predicted proteins | sample 1588141 | NCBI WGS metagenome assembly OIYD01 (sample SAMN03283259) | human gut metagenome | biome: human-associated habitat; material: feces | host: Homo sapiens | place: USA | collected 2013
CCGGTTCCTGAAACGGGCCAGGGCCGCCTGCCGTCCCATCCAGTTTTTGGACAATATCCACCGGGTTGAAGACTGCTTCCTTTGTTCTGTCAAATTCTTCCAGTTTCATAGAGAATCTCCTTTCCTGCCCTCTTAACAAAAAGGCGGGGATTCACCTCAGCCCCGCCGCCGCGCTCCGGCCGCTCCCGGCCGCATCTGCTGTCATAACTGTGGTCAATTCAGATATTTCTTTACATACATTCCCGTATAGGACACCGGACAACGGGCCACTTCCTCCGGTGTTCCCTTGGCAATCACTGTTCCGCCCTTGTCCCCGCCTTCCGGACCAATGTCGATGATATAATCCGCTGTCTTGATTACATCCAGATTGTGCTCAATAACCACAACCGTGTTGCCTCCCTCCGACAGCCTGTGAAGTATATCAATCAGCTTATGGACGTCTGCGAAATGAAGTCCGGTGGTGGGCTCGTCCAGGATGTAAATGGTCTTTCCCGTGCCTCTCTTGGACAGCTCCGTGGCCAGCTTGATTCTCTGGGCCTCGCCGCCGGACAGCTCCGTGGACGGCTGTCCCAGCCGGATGTATCCCAGTCCCACGTCATACAGGGTCTGTATCTTCCTGGTGACAGAGGGTACATTTTCAAAGAACTTAAGAGCCTCCTCCACGGTCATGTTTAACACATCGTAGATGTTCTTTCCCTTGTACTTCACGTCCAGGGTCTCACGGTTATACCGCTTGCCGCCGCATACCTCGCAGGGCACATATACATCCGGCAGGAAATGCATCTCAATCTTGATAATGCCGTCTCCGCTGCACGCTTCACACCGGCCGCCCTTTACGTTAAAGCTGAACCTTCCCTTGCTGTACCCCTTTGCCTTGGCGTCCGGAGTGGAGGCGAACAGGTCCCTTATGAGGTCGAATACGCCTGTGTAGGTAGCCGGGTTGGACCTGGGAGTACGCCCGATGGGCGACTGGTCGATGTCGATAATCTTATCCAGCTGCTCCACGCCCTCGATGCACTTGTGCCTGCCCGGTATGGTTCTGGCTCTGTTTAACTTCCTTGCCAGGGATTTATAAACGATTTCATTCACAAGGGAACTTTTGCCGGAACCGGACACGCCGGTCACACATGTCATGATTCCCAGGGGAATGTCCACATTGATGTTCTTTAAATTGTTCTCCGCCGCGCCCTTTACTGTAATCCAGCCCGTGGGCTTCCTTCTCTCGGCAGGCACCGGAATCTTCACACGCCCGCTTAAGTAAGCTCCTGTAATGGAATCCGGGTTCTTCATGATTTCCTCGGCCGTCCCCATGGCAATGACCTTTCCGCCGTGCTCTCCCGCACCGGGTCCGATGTCCACAATGCAGTCCGCTGCCCGCATGGTGTCCTCGTCATGTTCCACCACCAATACGCTGTTGCCCAAATCCCGGAGATGGGTCAGCGTCTTAAGGAGCTTGTCATTATCCCGCTGATGGAGTCCGATGCTGGGCTCGTCCAGGATATAGGCCACTCCCACCAGGCCGGAGCCTATCTGGGTGGCCAGACGGATGCGCTGGGCCTCACCGCCGGACAAAGTGCCTGTGGCCCGGGACAGGGAAAGATAATCCAGACCCACGTCAATGAGAAAGCATATCCTGGCTCTGATTTCTTTCAGAATAGAAGCGCCTATGGTCTCCTGCATAGGAGTCAGCTTCAGCCCGTCCATGAATTCCTTAAACCGGACTATGGACATGTTGGTGGCTTCATATATATTCATCCCGCCCACCGTAACTGCGAGGGACTCTTTTTTAAGCCTCTGCCCCTTACAGACCGGGCAGGGTGTAATCCGCATATAGGTCTCATATTCCGCCTTGGACGTTTCGGAAAAAGTCTCCTTGTAGCGGCGGTTTACATTCTCAATCAGGCCCTCAAACGCCACGTCATAGACGCCCTCGCCCCTCTGGCTCTTATAGCGGACCTTCACCTCCCGGCCTCCGGTTCCGTATAACAGCACATCGTGGATTTCCTTGGGGTAATCCTGGAAGGGCGTATCCAGCCTGAAATCATAAGCTTCGGACAGCGCTTCCAGGATTGCCCTTGTAAAGCTGCCCTTGTCCGCACAGGACTGCCATCCCATGACCACAATTGCGCCCTGGTCTATAGACAGGGACTTATCCGGAATCATCAGATCCTCGTCAAATTCCATCTTATACCCCAGACCGAAACACTCCGGGCAGGCTCCAAAGGGATTGTTGAAGGAAAAGCTCCTTGGCTCCACCTCGTCAATACTGACTGCACAGTCAGGACAGGAAAAGCTCTGGCTGAAATTCACCGGCTCACCGCCGCTCACATCCACCATCATCAGTCCGCCGCTCAGGGCCATGACTGTCTCTATGGAATCTGTAAGCCTTTTTTCAATACCTTCCTTTACAATCAGACGGTCCACCACGATTTCAATGTTATGCTTGATGTTCTTCTCCAGCCGGATTTCCTCTGAGAGCTCGTAGAGATTGCCGTCAATGCGGACCCTTACATAACCGCTCTTTCTGGCCTGGTCCAGCACCTTTACATGCTCGCCCTTGCGCCCTCTGACCACAGGGGCCAGCAGCTGGATTTTGGTCCGTTCAGGCATGGACATAATCTGGTCAACCATCTGGTCAATGGTCTGTTTGTGTATCTCCTTGCCGCATTTTGGACAGTGGGGTATACCGATTCTGGCATATAAAAGCCTCATGTAGTCGTAGATTTCCGTAACCGTTCCCACAGTGGAACGGGGATTCCGGTTGGTGGACTTCTGGTCAATGGAAATGGCCGGCGACAGACCCTCTATGCTCTCCACATCCGGCTTCTCCATCTGTCCCAGGAACTGCCTGGCATAGGAAGACAGGGACTCCATGTAACGCCTCTGCCCCTCAGCATAAATGGTGTCAAAAGCCAGGGATGATTTGCCTGAACCGGACAGTCCCGTAAGAACCACCAGCTCATTCCTTGGTATATCCACGGAAATATCCTTCAGATTATGCTCATTCGCCCCGCGGATTTTAATGTACTGCTTTGCCATCGAACATGCTCCTTGTCTTTTATCTTAATTGGCTTCTTGTAAAATGTTCTTTCTGCATAGCGCTGATACACAGCGCTGACAGCCTCTAGTATAGCACATCGCCTATGCATTTGCAAACATTTGTTCGATGAATTGTTGCAAAATTACTGGAACCTCTTCCAGCAGACTCCTGGCGTGAACCCGCTCCGACATCTGGTGCGCATCCTTGCCGATGGGGCCGAATAAAAGGGAGGGGACCCTGAAATCCGCCATGGCATCCAGGTCCATCCGGTACATGGTTCCCCACAGAGGGGCATTGACCGCATAGGAGGCCATTTCCTCCCGATCCGGTCCCCCGCAGTAGCTTAAATCCGATATCCCGCAGCAGTAATTGCGCTTTCCAAGACAGAGACCGCAGGTGTCCTCCGCCGCCTTTTGCAGCAGGTTATAGAGACGGGTACCCTCTCCTGCCTGTATACCTCCTTCCTGTATACCTCCAGTCCGTCCCGCCCTATCTGTCTCCCCCAGCCTGTCGCTGTGAAAGGCCGGATAATATGGCGGCGCAAAAGATATAACCATGACAGGCGAAGTGATGCCCGAAAACGTCAGCATGGCATCCATCATTTCCAGCGTAGCCTGGGGATAATTCATGGCACCTGTTCGCACGTCCGACTCTATTTTTCCGTAAAGGTCCTGATACCATTTCCCATATCCTTTTTTCTTCCGGCATATCTCTGCCAGCTCCCCGTACTCCAGCACGCAGTGTTCCAAGTCCACCTTGGGCAGGATATTTCCCGACCTGACCAGGACTTCCTGGCTCTCCATCCGCTTCATATAGGACGCAAAGGACCGCCGGCCCATTTCCTTCAGCCGTTCCATGACCTGGCTGGTGGTCTTTGAAAATCCCAGCATACTCATATATCCGGCTGCCCGCAGGGGGACAGACACATCATATCCGTACTTGCGGTCCCGCAGATTAAACCAGGTGGGAGGAGGACAATGCTCTCCCTCAAAGGTCTCGGAAAATTCAGGCGCCAGTTCCGTGGCCATAAACATCTCCGCCAGCACGCCGATGGCATTCAGTCCGTGAAAGCATTCCACCACATGCGCCTTGGCGCCCTGTACAAGAACAGCCGGCATGGTTTTACCCACAGACCCTATATAGACCTGCTGCTTGCCGCCCTCATTAAAGCTGGGCTCCAAATCCACAAGACAGTCATATGTAAGCCCATATTCCTGCCGCAGCCCTGTAAACAGGGAAACAGCTCCCCTCATCCCCGCAGAATATGCCTCCTCGTCCGCCACCGCCGCAAAGAGCAGGTTTCCGGTTGTCTCAGGATATTCCAGCACCTTCTGCCCAAACCAGTCCATGATGGCAAGGCCAATGGAAAGCCCGCCTTTCATGTCGTTCACTCCCCGGCCGAACAGCCACTCCCCTGACGCCAAATCATCCCTGGCCTCCTGGGGCAGCATGGACTTAAGCGCCTCCAGTTCCTCCCCGTGGATGTGCTTCCATGCCTCCATATCATATGCCAGGGCGCGGAACCGTCCATACTCGTCCGTGTCCACCACGTCGTAATGACCGGTAAGCACAACCGTCCCGGCTCCCTTCCCTCTCACAAGGCCGTACACAACGGTCCGTCCCAGACTGTCGCCTTCCAGAGCGCACTGCCCGCAGAGGGACGGGTGTTTCGCAAAATAGGGCTGGCGTTCCAGACATCCTGCGATATAGTCTGAAACCTCCTTCTCCTGTGGGGTGTTGGACACGCTGGGAATGGAAACCATCCCCCGCAGGTAATCATATATCTGTTTTTCAAACAACAAAGCAAACGCCTCTTTTCCTGAATACTGCCTTTATTTTATATATGACCCAGTATATTCCATTCATTCCGGGATATCAATACCCATTGTATAACCTGCACAAAAAACCTTGTGCCAATATGGTTGTTTTAACGAAAATAAAATTCCTGTATTCATTTTATTTCAGATATAGCGGAGGGAAAACCATTGAAAAACATCAGAGTCCTGAATACAACTGCGGTGGTGACACTGGACCGCAAAGACCCTCCCGGGCCGGTTAGATACTGATATTCTATCCGTCCTGCGGGAGGGTCTTTTATCTTACTCATTTATCAATTTTATTTTTTACTTATCTGTTTCGTTTTTTACTTATCTGTTTCGTTCTTTGCTTCTCTGTTTCCTGTACTGCATGACGATTCTTTCCCTGATATCCGGCCTCAATACCCTACCGTTCTTCCCTGAAATACGGAAGTCCCAGGCTCTGGGGCGGCTGGTATTCTCTCTTCTTTCTCAGGCTGGTTATAACCAGGACCACAATGGTGACCACATAGGGAAGGGCCTTGAATATCTCCTGAGCGCCCCTGTCCAGGCCCGGTATATACAGGTAAAGGATGTACAGGCCGCCAAACAGGATAGAACCCCAAATGGCATTGACCGGTTTCCACAGGGCGAAGATAACCAGGGCGATTGCCAGCCAGCCTCTGTCGCCGAATCCGTTGTTGGTCCAGGTACCGCCGGAGTATTCCATAACAAAGTATAATCCGCCCAGGCCGCTGATGCCTCCTCCGAGGCAGGTGGCCAGGTACTTGTAAGCCGTTACATTGATGCCCGCTGCATCTGCCGTGGCCGGACTCTCGCCCACAGCCCTCAGGTTCAGTCCCCGCCTGGTCTTAGCCAGGAAAAACGCCAGGGCCAGAGCCAGGGCAACTGCCAGATAGGTCAGAAATCCGTAGGAGAAAAAAATCTGTCCGATGACGCCAAACTTGGACAGTCCGGGAATAGGAGTCTTATAGGCAGCGCCTGTCACTGCCACAGAAATCTGTCCCACTCCCCCTGCCAGCTTTGCCAGGGAACCGCCGAAGAAGTTGCCGAAGCCAACCCCAAAGGTGGTAAGGGCAAGACCTGTCACGTTCTGGTTGGCCCGCAGCGTGATGGTCAGTACACTGTATACCAGTCCTCCCAGGGCAGCGCACACAAAGGCGCACACAAAGGAAATCAGAAGCCCCACCAGACCGTTTGGATTGGCTGTCCCGTTTTCATACAGGAAAGCCCCGATCAGTCCGGCAATGCCGCCCATATACATCATGCCGGGAATACCCAGATTCAGGTTGCCTGATTTCTCCGTCATGATTTCTCCCAGGGCTCCGTACAGGATGCCGATACCCTGGCCGATTGCTTTCTGAATAAATATAACTAAAAAACCCATATTTCAGCCTCCTTATGACAATTTTGCCCCTGCTTCTTTCCGTTTGCTGCGGATTCCCACCTTGTAGTTGATGAAGAATTCACAGCCCAGGATGAAGAAGAGGATGATGCCTGTTATTACATCAGAGGCATTTTCATTCAGGTTAAACTGGGAGGCAATCTGCCCGGCTCCCTTTTGCATGAATACCAAGAAAAATGAGACCAGAACCATAGCAAATGCATTGAACTTGCTGAGCCATGATACGATGATGGCCGTGAATCCCCTGCCGCCGGCCGTGCTGGTGGAAATGGTATGGCTGGCGCCGCTGACTATGATGAAGCCTGCAATGCCGCAGATGGCGCCGGACAGGGCCATGGTGCGGATAATTACCTTCTTCACATTGATTCCGGCGTACCTGGCCGTATTTTCGCTCTCTCCCACTACCGCAATCTCATATCCCTGCTTGCTGTACTTCAGGTAGATGAAGATGGCCAGGGTCAGCGCCAGCACGATTACCAGGTTCCAGCCGTACTCCAGGCCGAACAGCTTTGGAAGCCATCCCCCCTTTGTGGAGGAGTTGATGGTTCCCACGGAGTTGGATCCCTTTGGATTCTCCCAGAAAATGATGCAGTATGTGATGACCTGCATGGCCACATAGTTCATCATCAGTGTAAACAGTGTCTCGTTGGTGTTCCAGTATGCCTTAAAAAATGCCGGGATGGCTGCCCAGACCATGGCTGACAGGGCGCTTCCCAAAAGCATCAGCGGAAACAGAACCAGGGGAGGCAGTGAATTGCCCAGGTAAATCATCATGGCAGCGGATGTGACGCCGCCAATCAGAACCTGTCCCTCTGCTCCGATGTTCCAGAACCGCATCTTGAATGCAGGCGTGATGCCGATTGCTATACAGAGTAGCACCAGAGTATCGCGAATGGTCATCCAGGTACGCCTTTTGGTACCCACTGCCCCGTCAAAGATTCCTTTATAAACCTCCAGGGGATTAAGCCCTGTCAGGGCATAGATGACCCCTGCACAGACCACCAGCGATAAGAGAACCGCTCCCAGCCTGATGGCCCAGGCCTTCCACATATCAATCTCATCCCTCTTGGAAATATGCATCAGAGGTTCCTTGTTGGACACTGCCGTCATCTCCTTACTCACTTAATCCACCTCCTGTCCTGGTCATCATTAGCCCCACCTGTTCCTTGGTCGCTGTCCTGCCGTCCACAACACCGTTTACCTGTCCCGCGCACAGCACCAGGATACGGTCGCACAGCTCCAGAAGCACATCCAGGTCCTCGCCCACGCATATAACGGCCGCTCCCTGTTTCTTCTGCTCATTGAGGAGATGATAGATGGTGTAGGATGAGTTGATATCCAGTCCGCGGACCGGATAGGCCACCATAAGCACCTTGGGATTGGAAGAAATCTCCCTTCCCACCAGCACCTTCTGGACATTTCCCCCTGACAGCTTGCGCACCGGAGTGGAGACGCCGGGGGTCACGATTTCCAGCTCCTCTATGATCTGCTCCGCCAGGTTTTTTGGCGTCTTTCTGTCCGTAAAGAAGGAACGTCCCCTGCGGTATCCCCTGAGCATCATATTGTCCGTCATGTCCATTGCGCCTACCAGTCCCATGCCCAGACGGTCCTCCGGCACAAAGGAAAGCTTTATCCCCAGCTTATTAATGGCTGAGGCGCTCATGCCGGACAGCTGCTTTTCGCCGCCCTCCGGCGGATAATAAGTGATGGTGCCGTCCGTCATGGCTTCCAGTCCGGCAATGGACTCCAAAAGCTCCCTCTGGCCGCTTCCCGCGATACCGGCAATCCCCAGTATCTCCCCGCTGTAAGCAGTAAAGGAGGCATGGTCCAGGGTGGTCACTCCCTCCTTGTCCACGCAGGTGACGCCTTCCACCACCAGTCGGCGCTCCGGGTTCACAGGATCCGGGCGCTCGATGTTCAGGCTTACCTTCTTGCCCACCATCATCTCGGTCAGGGATTCCTCGGTGGCGTCTGCCGTATATACCGTACCGATATACTGGCCCTTGCGCAGTACGGACACCCGGTCTGACAGCGCCAGAACCTCATGAAGCTTATGGGTGATAATAATGATGGAATGGCCTGCCTCACGCATGTTGCGCAGCACTGCAAACAGCTTGTCTGTCTCCTGGGGTGTGAGGACGGCTGTGGGCTCGTCCAGAATCAGGATATCCACCCCGCGGTACAGAAGCTTTACGATCTCCACAGTCTGCTTCTGGGATACGGACATGGTGTATATCTTCTGGTCCGGATCCAGCTCAAACCCGTATTTGGCTGTCAGCTCATTGATTTTGGCGGACACAGCCTTCATGTCCAGCACTTCCCTTCCTGACAGTCCCAGGATAATGTTCTCAGCCGCTGTCAGAACATCCACCAGCTTGAAATGCTGGTGAATCATGCCGATACCCAGAGCAAAGGAGTCCTTTGGCGAACGAATGGTAACCTCCTTTCCGTTTACGAATATCTGCCCTTCATCCGGGTAGTAGATACCGGAAATCATGTTCATAAGGGTGGTCTTTCCGCTTCCGTTCTCACCCAGGACGGACAGGATTTCCCCCCTTTTCACAGACAGGCATACCTTGTCGTTGGCAGTTACCTTGCCGAACCGTTTTGTGATATTTTTCAGTTCAATTGCGTATTCTTCGCTCACCCGGCCAACCTCCGTTCTTTGTATTTAGCCTTGTTGCATTGTCTCGTGGAAAAAAGCGGAGCCAGATATGAATGGCTCCGCTTTTACAGCCTTTAATTTCCAGCGGGAAATTATAGCATCTGCTATCTTAGTTGTCAATTGTGGTGATACCGTCAATCAGGATATCAAAGGCAGGTGCGGAACCAAACTCTGACTCATGGAAATATCCGTCGGAGATATATTCGATGTCGCTGCCGTCCTTCTTATATGTATCCAGTGTCTCGCCGCCAACGGTCCATGTGGAGGTGTCGAATACATGAAGCTCACCGGATGCCAGCTTGGCCTCTACCTCATCCACCTTCTCCTTTGTTCCGGGTGCCACAGCCGCCTCGTTCAGCTCTGTAATCAGCACAGCGCCGTCAGAGAAGCCCTTGCACCAGTCAACCGGAATCTCGGTTCCGTCAATGACATGCTGTACAGCCTCAGTCACATATGCAGCCCAGTTATTGGAAGCAGATGTAAGAGCCTGTTTTGGAGCAGTGGCAATCATGGAAATGTTGTAGCCCACGCATGGAACGCCTGCCGCCTCACATGCGGTAGGAGCGCCGGTGGTATCTGCATGCTGGCTGATCAGAACACATCCGTCGGAAATCAGGGCGTCAGCCGCTTCCTTCTCCAGGTCAAAACTTGCCCAGCTGTTGGTGTACTTGACTTCCATGGTGGCGTCCGGGCATACGGAACGCACGCCTAAGAAGAAGGAGGTGTATCCGCTGATAACCTCAGCATATGGATAAGCGCCCACATAACCAATCTTGCACGCATCCGCCTTCACGGTTCCGTCCTCTATCATCTGGTTCAGCTTCAGTCCGGCCACAACACCGGATACGTAACGTGACTCGTAGATGGATGTGAAATAGTTGTGCATGTTGCTCAGGCCGCTGGAAGCTGCCTGGAAGCCGGTTGCATGACAGAACTGGACATCCGGATACTCCTTTGCCGCCTCAATCACATAGGACTCATGTCCAAAGCTGTTTGCAAATACAATCTGGCATCCCTGGTCCGCAAGGTCCATGGCCGCATCCTTTGCAGTCTCATCCTCCGGGATGTTCCACTTAACGATAATCTGGTCATCGTTCAGGCCCAGTTTTTCCTTCATCTCCATGGCGCCGTTGTAATGAGCGGCTGTGTAGCCCTCGTTCTCATCGCCTATGTAGACAAAGCCAATCTTTAAATCTTCCTTGGCAATGCCGCCTGCGGCCGGTGCTTCTGAAGCCTCGGTCTCCTTGGTCTCTGCATCCTCTGCCGCCGCAGTTGTCTCAGCCTCAGCTGTTGTGGCTGCGTCTGCCGCAGTCGTCTTTGCTGTGTCAGATCCGCCGCAGGCTGCCAGTGATACTGCCATCACGCCTGCCATGGCCACGCTTGCTAACTTTTTTAATTTCATAATACTCTCCTCCATGAAGTGTAAGTTTGCAGAACCCGATTAAAATACGTCAGGTACTGGCTGCTCCATTACACCTGACGTTCCATCGTTGTCCTACCCATTAAAAAGTAACACAAATACCAGTTAAGTATATCTACTTTTTTCCCTATTGTCAATATTAACCAGGGAAATCGACCCATTTTTACACAATAAGACAGGATTGCTTTTATTTATCAGCAATCCTGCCTTTCATTCTTAAGCCATGCTTATAATTTAGTTTCTTTCAGCTGCATTTTCATAAAATACTTCGCACATAACACCTGCACCGATGCGGAACCCATCTGTAAAACACTGGGTCTTCTCAATAAAGGTTAGCTCCAGGTAATGTTCCATCAGAAGGTCGAATTCCTCCTTCATGTCCCTGTCCAGCTTGTCGGTAAACCGGTTGAAGTCGTCCATGGACTGCCTGGTCAGTGCATCGTATTCCGCGTTGCCGCGTATGGTATTTTCCGCCGGGCATAAGTCCCCCCTGTACAACTGCTGCAAAATCTTTCCCATACCTTTTTCCTGCCTTTCTTTTGTCAAATTATTTTCACAGAAAGGCGGGGGCCGTCACGCCGCATTCTCCATCCGCTCTCAACTCATTCTCTCATCAACCCATCATCTTCTCTCATCATCTATAAAGGATATACGCAGCGCGGGGCTATGGCTCCCCCACCTGTCTATATATCCAGAATAGCACAGCCCATGGTCAAATGCAACTAAACATATCCTATTCTCCCCGGACCTGTTCTTCTCCTGCGCGGTTAAAGATTTCCATGAATTCGTCTCCCGTGATGGTTTCCTTTTCCAGCAGATAGGCGGCTATCTCATGGAGCTTTCCTTCATTTTCCTTAAGGATGGAAAGCGCCTTTTGGTGCTGCTCCTTCACGATGGACACCACCTGTTCGTCTATGCGTTTTGCCGTGTCGGGAGCGCAAATCAGGGATGTGTCTCCTCCCAGATACTGGTTGTTCACGGTTTCCATGGCCACCATGTCAAACTCATCGGTCATGCCGAACCGGGTCACCATGGAACGGGCAATCTTGGTAGCCTGCTCAATGTCGTTGGACGCGCCTGTGGTAATGGAATGGAAAATCAGCTCCTCCGCCGCCCGGCCGCCTGTAAAGGTGGCAATCTTATCCAGTGCCTCCTCCCGGCTCATAAGGTAGCGCTCTCCCTGTTCCACCTGCATGGTATATCCCAATGCCCCCGATGTTCTGGGGATAATGGTAATCTTCTGAACCGGGGCGCTGTGGCTCTGGCAGGCAGCCACCAGCGCATGGCCCACCTCATGATACGCCACGATTCTGCGCTCCTTCTGGGAAATAACCGCATTTTTCTTCTGGTATCCGGCAATGACCGTCTCCACGCTTTCCTCCAGATCGGCCTGTACCACGGCGCTGCGGCCCATGCGCACTGCCCTCAGGGCCGCCTCGTTTATGATATTGGCCAGCTCCGCGCCGCTGGCGCCTGCCGTGGCCCTGGCAATGGCATTGTAATCCACGTCATCCGACATCTTCACGTTTTGTCCGTGAACCTTTAAGATAGCCTCACGTCCTTTTAAGTCAGGCAGCTCCACCGGCACTCTGCGGTCAAAGCGGCCGGGACGCAGCAGGGCCTTGTCCAGGGACTCCGGACGGTTGGTGGCAGCCAGGATGACTACGCCCTTCTTTCCGTCGAAACCATCCATCTCCGTCAGCAGCTGGTTCAGGGTCTGCTCACGCTCATCGTTTCCGCTCATGCCTCCGCCGTCGCGCTTCTTGCCGATGGTGTCAATCTCATCAATAAATACAATACACGGCGCCTTATCATTGGCCTGCTTAAACAGATCCCTGACCTTGGCAGCGCCCATACCCACAAACATCTCCACAAATTCAGAACCGGATATGGAGAAGAAGGGGACGTGGGCTTCTCCTGCCACCGCCCTTGCAAGAAGCGTCTTGCCGGTTCCGGGAGGGCCCACCAGCAGCGCTCCCTTTGGAAGATTTGCTCCTATATCCGCATACTTCTGCGGATTGTGAAGGAAATCCACGATTTCCTTTAAGGCATCCTTGGCCTCCTCCTCACCTGCCACATCGGCAAAGGTGATTCCCGTCTCATTCTCTGCGTATATCTTTGCATTGGACTTTCCGAAGGTCATGGCATTGCTGCCGCCCATGCGCTTGGAAAGCATGCGCCCCATAATATTTCCAATGACCACAAACATAAGAATCGGCGCAACCCAGGACATCAGGAAGCTTAAGAGCGGGGAAGCCTTTGTCTGGATTTCTCCTGTAAAATTCTCCACATCCGCATTCTGCAGCCGCTTAACCAGGTCGTCTCCCGGAATCGGTCCTGTCTTATAGCTGACATTCCACTGCTTCTGGTCCTTTTTCGTAAACTGAATCTGTGATTCCCCGTTGCTGACGTACACATCCTTTACATTACCGGCGTCCAGTTCCTTCAGGAACTCGCTGTACGGCACTTCCACGGAATGCTCCATCATGGGAAATACAAGGGCATTTAACACCATCACTGCCAATATGACCAGGAAATAATAGTAAATGAACGGCTTTTTAGGCGTGCCGCTTTTTAAGTTTCTCTTTCCGCTGTCTTCATTCGCACCCATACCAGGTCTCCTTTTCTTAATTCATACTCATAGGCCGGGATACACGCAGCCTGATTCCAGCTGCATCCGCTTCCCGCTGTTCACCATGTAAGATAATACCATTTGCAACTTTTGTCAATGGTTGATTGTAAGTTTTTATTTACTTTTAATATTTATTGACTTTTTACACCAGATATGATAAAACGGTTACAGAATAGAGCGAGGAGGTAATCGGCATGAACCGTGAACCAGCAGACAGCAGACATGTGGGGGAACATTTCATGGAATTTGCCATTGATTTTTTTAATCTGGCAAAGAACAGCTACCACCAGCAGAACCAGATACGGGCGAATTCCGCTGCTTTCCAGGTCCTGATGCAGTTAAACCAGCCGGACAGACAGGCGCCCACCATGTCGGAGATGGCCCTGCAGCTGGGCATTACCAAACAGCAGCTGACCAAGCTTATCAATGATCTGGAAGAAAAGAACCTGGTCCGCAGACAGCACAGCTCCAGGAACCGGCGCCATGTATATCTGATGATTACACCGGAAGGCGCATCCATCATGAAGCAGCTGAGGGAAGCTATGCTGGAGTGCACGGTGTCCCGACTTTCCTCGTATAATCAGGAGGAACTGGCGGAGCTGGACGACTGCCTGATACGTTTAAACACCCTGTTGGAGAAATTCGCGGCCGCGGAGGATATAGCATCCTGCGGGGATTTTCCTGAGTTGTAGGGAATGGGGGAGAGGAATGGGGAGAGGTACGCGGACGCGTGTGGTGATTCGCGTCCGTGAGAGACGGGAATGCGGGGCAAAAGATGGCCGTTTCCGCAGTGGGAGAGACTAAGGCGCAAGGGACAGGAAAACCCGGGGACCGCAAAAATTACGCCGGACTCCTGATGAGTCCGGCTCCATGTTTGCTTTGCTTCGGGCGTTGAGCGCCCTGCGCAACCCCGGCTTTTCCTGTCCCTTCCGCCTAAGTCTCTCCGAACTGCTCCAAAGCCACCTCCTGCCCCGCGTTCCCGCCTCTCACCCACTGCTTTCTTCCTGCGTCCGCTGTGCATTCCCCGCAGCAAAAAAAATAATATCCCCGCTAATGATATTGGACAATTGGCGGACTTTTTGCCCGCTTAGATTGTATCCTTGATAATTAATCCTAAACTAAAAGGCCGCATATCAAGATAATGCGGTCCTCTTTATAAATGGTATGCCATCTACCCAGGCATGCCATTTTTCTTCTGATTTGGATATAAACGATGGAGGTGCAATGATACGCAGCGGGCCCTGCGGTTAGATCCGCTGGCGTGGATAGCAGGTGCTGCATGGTGCATCCTCATCCCTCTTTACAACACCTTACTTAAGAAGGACTTCAGACGCTCATTTTTAGGGTTGGAGAAGAATTCCTCCGGTGCGGCTTCCTCCATAAAGTGCCCCTCGTCCATGAACATAACCCTGGTGGCTACCTCTCTGGCAAAGCCCATCTCATGTGTCACCACCACCATGGTCATCTTTTCCCTGGCAAGGTCGCGCATAACGCTTAATACCTCTCCTACCATCTCCGGGTCCAGGGCGGAGGTGGGCTCGTCGAACAGCATCACATCCGGCTTCATGCACAAAGCCCGGACAATGGCTATACGCTGTTTCTGACCGCCTGAAAGCTGGCTGGGATATGCGTGGGCCCTGTCTGCCAGTCCCACACGCTCCAGTAGCTCCATAGCCTCATCCTCGGCTTCCTTTTGTCCCTTTCCCTGAAGCTTTATGGGAGCAATGGTCAGGTTCTTCATGATATCCATGTGGGGAAATAGATTAAACTGCTGGAATACCATCCCCATTTTCTGGCGGTGCTTGTCAATATCCGTCCTGGAGTCCGTAATATCGGTGCCCTCAAAGAAAATATGCCCGCTTGTGGGCTCCTCCAGCAGGTTCAGACATCTGAGGAAGGTGCTTTTGCCGGAACCGGAAGGCCCTACCACAAAGACCACATCCCCCTTGTGGATATCCACCGTGATTCCCTTTAAGACATCAATGGAGCCAAAACTCTTTCCCAGGTCCTGCACCCGGATTAAGGGCTGTCCGTTAAACATTCCTGTATTACCGCTCATTCTGTCTCAGCCTCCTTTCCAGTATCTGTATCAGCTTTGTAAATATCATTACAATGATGAGATAAATAATGGCAACCGCAATCAGCGGCATAAATGCACTGTATGTCCTGCTTCGGATGATGTCCCCGCCCTTGGTCAAATCCTGGATGGCAATGTAGCCGGATACCGAAGTCTCCTTTAACAGGGAGATAAACTCGTTGCACAGGGTTGGGAGTACTGTCTTAAATGCCTGGGGCATGATGATGTACCACATGGTCTGGGCATAGTTGAAGCCCAGGCTGCGGCCTGCCTCCATCTGTCCCGGATCAATGGACATGATGCCGCTTCTGAATATCTCCGCCACATAGGCTCCCGAGTTGACTCCGAAGGCCAGGATGGCCACTATGACCTTGTCTACCCTGACGCTTCCGAATACAACAAAGTAAATGATTAACAGCTGCACCACCACAGGCGTGCCGCGGATTACGGTCAGGTACACTTTACAGATTGCATTGAGCACCTTAAGCTTATGGGTCTTCTCATAGGTGGATCGTATCATTCCCACCAGAAATCCCAGCACAATGCCCATAAGGCAGGCAAAAAAGGTAATAATCAACGTTGTTTTCAGACCCTCGGTCAGATATTTCCACCGGTTGTCTGACACAAAGTTCAGGTAAAACGCATCTGTAAATGTCTTCCACATGCTCATCATCCTCTGCTCTTTCTTTATGATTCATAAGGCAGGGCAGACGCCCTGTTTCTCCTCTGTCATACAGTCAAAAACTGCCGCCCTGCAGGAACGGGGATGCGGTGCAGTATTGCACCTCCCTTTCTGCAGCCTGCGGCAGTTTTATACCGGCCGTCTTCCTGTATATGCCGGTACTGTCATGTCTGTCTTAAGTGGGCGATTCCATACCCGGTACGATTACTCAGCCTTGATATACTTGGCTACGATTTCGTCCAGTGTGCCGTTGTCCTTCAGGGTCTTAAGAGCGCCGTTGATTTTCTCCAGCAGCTCTGTGTTGCCCTTCTTTACAGCAATGGCATACTCTTCATCGGTAAAGGACTCATCCAGAATCTTCAGTCCTTCTGTCTCAGCAACAAAGGTCTTGGCAGGCTCCCCGTCGATTACAACCGCGTCAATCTTGCCCTGGCTCAGTGCCTGGACAGCCTCAAAGCCCTTGCTGTAACGCTCTACCGTGGTTCCGTCAGCTTCCAGGTCAGATACATAGATATCGCCTGTGGTTCCCAGCTGCACGCCTACGATTACACCCTTTAAGTCATCAGGAGAGGCAATCTCGCTGTCCTCTGTAACGATGATTTTCTGGGATGCCTTTGCATAAGTATCGGAAAAATCTACGGACTGCATACGGTCTTCCGTAACAGTCATGCCGGCCAGACCCATATCAGCCTTACCGGATACAATCTCAGGAATAATAGAATCAAACGCAATGTCCTCAATCTCCAGCTCCATGCCCAGCTCATCGGCAATGGCCTTTGCAATTTCCGCGTCAATACCAACAATGGCATCTCCGTCATGATACTCGTAAGGAGGGAACTCTGCGTTGGTTGCCATGACAAGCTTGCCGCCTGCTGCTTCCTTGGCTGCCTCAGTCTCAGCCGCCTCTGCGCTGGTCTCATCCTTGCTCTCGGCTGCCGTGGTATCCTCTGCCTTCTCCTCTGCTGTTGTGGCTGCTGCTGTTGTCTCTTTTGCACCGCCGCCGCAGGCTGTCAGGGAAGCTGCCATCAGTGCCGCCATGGTGATCGCTAAAACCTTCTTCTTCATAATAATATTCTCCTCTTTTCTTTTATGCATCAAATTGCATAACTATAAATATATTCAACATTTTATATTATAATGCATTTTTCTGGTTTAGCAAGAGGAAAATACGGGAATCAGCAAAGATTCCATCTAATTCCTTCTCTGTCTTTGGCCTGCAAGCACCAGATGCTTGGCCAGCACGGCCGTGGTCACTGCCCCAACGCCTCCCGGCACAGGCGTTGCCATGGATGCCATGGACTCTATGGACTGGAAATCCACATCTCCGCATAATTTTCCATTTTCATCCACATTAATACCCACATCAATGACTATGGCATCCTGTCCCACGTGACGGCCGTCCAGCATTTTAGCCTTTCCTGCTGCGGCCACCAGGATTTCAGCTCTGCGGCACTCTGTCTCCAGATCCCTGGTCCTGGTGTGGCAGATGGTGACCGTGGCATTTTCCTTCAGCATCAGCATGGACAGCGGACGGCCCACCACCATGCTGCGGCCCACGATAGTCACGTTCTTTCCTGTCATATCTATCTCATTGGCCTTAAGTACCTCTATGACCGCCTCTGCGGTACAGGGCGCAAAACCGGTTTTGTCCCCTGCAAATACCTTGGCAATATTGGCCGGGGAAATCCCGTCCAGGTCCTTTTCCGGGTCAATCATCTTCTCGATGTCCGTCTCCGCAATCTGCTTTGGCAGCGGACGGAGCAGGAGGATTCCCGATACATCCGGGTCACGGTTAATGGCACTGAATTCAGCCTTGAAATCGCTGTCGCTTATCTGTTCCGGGAACACATATGTCTGGACCCTCAGGCCGAAGTTCTCCATCTTCTTCACAGCCCCCCGTTCGTAGGACATATCGTCCGGTTTTTCCCCCACCCGCACAATGGCCAGCTTCGGAGCCGGGCCTTCCAGACCTTCCATCATCTGTGTTACCTGTTCCTTGATTTTTGCCGAAACCTCGGCGCCTTTTAATGTTTTCATTTTCAATCTTCTTCTCCTTCCCTGAGAATGCTTTGGCTCACCCACGTCCACTCCATACCCCTGCCAAAACCAATCCTCCGCAGCTGCCTGCCCATGGCATACGGCGCTTTGCAGTGGTCTGATTATATCATGTACGTTCTCCGGCTGCAAGGGCTGCTGTCATCGGTGATGTTACCTGATTCCCATCCGATTACCGCGTCCCCTGACAGAGGACCGGATTATTAATTGTTTCTGGCTTCCTCCATGGCTTTCTCACCGTTTGCCTGGGGTTTTTCTGCCAGCACAGCTGCAAATACAGGGTCCTGCCGGGCTGATTTGCGTACAGGTATGCAGCCTGTCTGGGCCGCAAAATAAGCTGTATTCTCTGTGTTACTGTCATATGGGGATACCTCCATCATAACCCCTGCTCCCGGCTCTCCGGCCCCATATACGCCTTCATCTGGGTAAGAACAGGACTCAGTATTTTCCTGCAATGCTCCCTGAAAAACGGATTGTCAAACTGTTCCCTTGTATGGCCCCACCGTTTTGGACCATACAGGGTAAATTCCGGACAGGGCAGCTGAACCAGTTGGATTCCCTGTTCAACTGCCTTCATCACAAACTCCTGTCCGGATTTCTCCTCCTGTTTCCCGGATTCCCCGTACCGGG